>Ga0210056_1001943_pt1 | contig 17704 bp, 17 predicted proteins | sample CryGeyCG2014_080_2_FD_183965 | JGI IMG/M metagenome (GOLD analysis project Ga0210056, IMG submission 183965) | Groundwater microbial communities from aquifer - Crystal Geyser CG07_land_8/20/14_0.80 (SPAdes) (version 2) | ecosystem: Environmental > Aquatic > Deep subsurface > Groundwater | place... | reverse complement strand
GACTGACAAGGGGCTGAAAATTGAAACTTGGCTGGCCAATATAAAAAAAACAATGGATGAATTTAAACATGATCTGCGCCCTCAGGCGGAAATAAGGGTTAAAAGCGCTCTGATTATTCGCGCCGTGGCGCACCAAGAAAATATTAAAGTTGCTGATCAGGAGCTAAAAGCCGAAATTGATAAACTTAAAAAAGTATACCAGAATAGCCCTGAAATAGAAAAACAACTTCAATTACCTGCCTACAAGGCACAGCTGGCAAATATATTAAATGGACAAAAAGTGGTAGAATGGTTAAAGAAGAAGATGATTAATTAGATTTTAGTATTTTAAAAAAGTATTTATATGAATATCGGCGCTCACATCTCTGCTAGCGGCGGAGTCCAAAATGCCCCCATAAATGCTACTCATTATGGCGCAGAATGCTACCAGTTTTTTTCACGCTCTCCCCAAGGAGGCAAAGCGCCAAACCTTGACCCTAATTTAATCAAAGAATTCAAAACAAATAATAAAAAATATAATCTCAAAAATTATTACCTTCATTCCCCTTACTATATTAATCTGGCTTCAGCTGAAAACCGTATCTATTATGGCTCAATCTCGGCTCTTAAAGAAGAGCTTAAAAGAGGCAAACTGCTGGGCGCCAAGGGGATGATGTTCCATCTTGGCTCTGCCAAAGACTTGGGCCAGACAGCCGCGATAAAAAAAGTAGTCAAAGCCATAAAAGAAATAATTAAAGACTACCAAGGCGGCTGCCAGCCATTAATTGAAATTTCAGCCGGAGCCGGCCTGATTATCGGCGATGAATTTGAAGAAATCGCAGAAATTATAAAAAAAAGCGAAACGGCCGCAACGAAAAATCTACTCGGCGTTTGTTTTGACACCGCTCATGCCTTTGAATCAGGCTATGATCTGCGTGAGGAAAAAGCTGTCCAAAAAACATTCAGCCAATTTCATAAACTCATTGGCCTAGAAAGATTAAAAGTCATTCATGTCAATGACAGTAAAACCGACCTAGGCTCCCACTCTGACCGGCATGAACACCTGGGTTATGGTAAAATCGGCTTGGCCGGCTTTAACGCTCTGATTAAATATTTTAAAACTAAAAAAATCCCCATGGACTTTATCATGGAAACCCCAACTGACGAGGGGATATTAAAAGATATAAAGTTACTGAAAAAATTAAGAGACACTCTATGATAATAAAAGTCAAAGTAACTCCCAAAGCTAACGTGAATAAAGTAATTAGAAAAGATGATCAATACCACGTTTACACTACCTTTCCTCCTGACAAAGGAAAAGCCAACCAGGCTGTCATCAAATTACTCTCAAAAGAATTATCTATCCCTAAATCAAAAATCAGTATTATTAAAGGCGAAAAATCAAGGGATAAAATTATTGAAATATCATAGACATAAAACCACCACTTCACAGTGGTGGTTTTATGGAGCGGGTAACGGGAGTCGCACCCGTTTCTCGTCCTTGGCAAGGACGCATAATAGCTGTTATACGATACCCGCGAACTAATAATTTAATTACATCTTAACAAAGAATTTCTAAATTGTAAAGGCAAATAAAAAATCCCTTATTCGGGGATTTTTGTTTTTGTTTTTGTGCTTATTCAATTGTAAAAATTCCTTCAAGCTACCTTACTTTTGTGATCTTTGATAATTTGTTTTATTGCTTTATTGACTAATCAATATTTGTTTTCTTATGCTTATTGATTTGTCCTTTTTTGATTATCAAATTTTGACTGCTGCTAATTGAAAAACTATCAACTTCCATTGATAGTTAACTATTATCAGTATAACATAAATTTTAACCCGTGTCAAATTAGAAAATTTGACTAATAACTTAAGATTTAATATGCTGAATATAGTATAATAAATTAATTAATATTTTTGCCAGCTGGTTTTAAAAACAAACGGCTGGCACAAGGGAAAATATTTATGGAACTAAGTTTAGTTTTTCTAATCAGTATTTTGGGTCTGGTTATTTCCTTCCTGTTGGCTCAACATATTCTAAAGGAAGACCGGGGTACGGCCCAGATGCAGGAAATTGCCAAGGCGATAAAAGAGGGGGCAATGGCTTTTTTAAAGAGACAATATACAACAATCGCCATCATCGCCATTATTGGTACCGCGATTATATTTGGCATCTATGCTCTGTCAAGTAATATCAGTTTGGGCATAAAAACAGCCGTGGCTTTTTTAGTCGGCGCCTGTTTTTCCGGCTTAGCCGGTTATATCGGCATGTATATTTCTGTCAGAGCCAATGTGCGCACGGCGGCGGCGGCTAGCCGCAACATCAATTCAGCGGTGAAGCTGGCGATGCGGGGCGGAGCAGTGGCCGGATTTTTAGTGGTTGCCTTGTCTCTTTTAGGGGTGGCCGGGTTATTTGTTTTATATGGCGGCTTAAAAAATCCGGAAAATGTGCCCTTAACTGTTGTTGGTTTTGGTTTCGGCGCTTCATTAGTAGCGCTCTTTGCCCAGTTGGGCGGCGGAATTTACACCAAAGCGGCTGACGTGGGCGCTGATCTGGTGGGCAAACTAGAAGCTGGCATCCCGGAAGATGATATCAGAAATCCGGCAGTGGTGGCGGATTTAGTGGGCGACAATGTCGGTGATTGCGCCGGCAGGGGCGCAGATCTTTTTGAAAGTACGGCGGCAGAAAATATTGGCGCAATGATTCTGGGTATTGCGCTTTATCCTGTTTTTGGCATCAGCGGAATTTTATTTCCTTTGGTTGCCCGCGCTTTCGGTTTAATCGCTTCTGTTTTCGGAGTTTTTTCCGTTAAAGTAAAAGGCAAAGAAGATCCGATGAAGGCTTTAAATCGTGGTTTTTATGTGGCGGCCATCGTGGCAATGATTGGTTTTGCGATTGCCACCAAGTGGCTATTGTCCAGCCATTGGCTGTGGTTTTTGGCTTGTGGCGCCATCGGGCTAGCGACAAGCATGGCCTTTTTATACATTACTCAATATTACACCGAGTACCGCTTTAGGCCGGTTAAATCAATTGCCGAAGCTTCCAAGACCGGAGCGGCCACTAATATTATTACTGGTTTCGCCGTGGCCTTGGAAAGTACGGCCGTGCCAGCTGTCATTATCAGCGCAGCTCTCTTGGGCTCATATTTAATAGGTAAAGCTTCCGGCTTGGCCAGCGGCGGGTTGTATGGCACAGCAGTGGCTACAATGGGCATGCTGGCCACAGCCGGCTATGTTTTGGCTATGGATACTTTCGGACCAATTACTGATAATGCCGGCGGTATTGTAGAAATGTCAAAAGCTGACGCATCGGTCAGAAAAATCACCGACAGGTTAGACGCGGTGGGCAATACGACCAAGGCTTTAACTAAGGGATATGCGGTGGGCTCGGCGGCCTTGGCGGCTTTTCTTTTGTTTTCAGCTTTCTTAACTGATGCCAAATTAACCAGTATTAATTTGGCTAAGCCGGCAGTTTTTGTCGGCGGATTTTTGGGCGCGGCTTTGATATTTTTATTCTCTTCCTTGGCGATCAGAGCGGTCGGCCGCGGCGCTCATTATATTATTAATGAGGTCAGAGACCAATTTAAAAACAATCCGGGCATTATGGCAGGCACAGCTAAACCAGATTATGCTAAATGCGTGGATATCACCACTAAGGGCGCTTTAAAAGAGATGGTAGCGCCGGGGTTGGTGGCAGTTATTGTCCCAATCGCCGTCGGTTATATTTTTAAGGCTGAAGCAGTCGGCGCCATGCTCATGGTTGGAACTATTACCGGGGTACTCATGGCCTTGGTTTTAAATAACGGCGGCGGAGCATGGGATAATGCCAAAAAATTTGTTGAGGCTGGCAATCTGGGCGGCAAAGGCTCGGAAGTACACAAAGCCACCGTGGTTGGCGACACGGTTGGCGATCCTTTTAAAGACACGGCCGGACCATCGCTCCATGTTTTGATTAAATTACTGTCAACTTTAACCCTAGTGATGTTGCCATTGTTTATGTAATGAGGATTAGAAAATTTATTTATTATAAGAAAAAGGATACCACAATGTGGTATCCTTTTTTAATTTCATCGGGGCATATTATTTGATGCTTGATCCAGGAGGCTGCTAATAATAGTTAGCATTTTAATTAAAACCTCGGTGATCAAGGTAAATACCCCGGGAAGGAGCCATGATAGCGCTAAGAGAATTAGCGCTAAAGAAAGAGCTCCGCTAAACGCCTTGAACATGTTGGCGGCGTTAGTTAATAACGGAAAGCCCTAGCTTTAGGGGGACTAATCCCTAGCGCTATGAACATTGGTTCTCCTTTTGCCAACGTCGGCTCTTCCAGCAGCTGGCGGCAATCTTTGTCACCAATTACTGGAAGAGCTTGGGTAATCTTTTAAAGAGCTATTTTTTGACAGAAAGCCCACAAGCCAATACAGGTTGTGGGTTGTCAATGTTCGATCTGGAAAATAGTTGTAGGATTAAAACCATTTTCCAGGCCGGACATTTATTATTTGATTGTTTAGATTATAATAGCATATAGCCTGAATTTGTCAAACAGAATTTTAATCAGAAAAATATTTATAGAAATGAGCTTACCAGTCTTTTTCTTCCAGCGCGCGCCTGGCCGCGTCCATCTGCGCTTCCTGTTTACTCGTGCCATTTCCCTCGGCCACTAATTCATCATCTAAATAAACGCCAATCACAAAATCTTTGGCATGATCTGGCCCGCTCTCGCTTAACACCCGATAACTTGGGGTGATACCAACTTTTTCCTGTGCCAATTCCTGGAAATGAGACTTGGCATCCAGATACAATTTATTTTTTAGAATATGAGGCAGTTTGACTAAGAGATGTTCCGTGATAAATTCTTTAGCCGTCTGCCAGCCCATATCCAAATAAATCGCGCCGATCAATGCCTCGGTGGCATTGGCTAAAATATAATTCCTGGCTTTAGGATTAGCGTCTTTTGCCTCGCCGCGCGACAAATATAAATAATCATACAAACCAAATTCCTCCGCCACTTCAGCCAAACTGCCGCCATTAACCAAAGCCGCCCGCCAGTTAGTCAGCTCCCCTTCCGGATTTTGGTAGTTTTGATACAAATATTCCGTGACCACCAGCTCCAAAACCGCATCACCCAAAAATTCCAAACGTTCATTGTGGTTCAGGGCAAAGCTCGGATGTTCATTAATATACGAGCGATGAACCATGGCTACTTTGAGTAAATCTTTATTTTTAAAATTAACCCCAATCTTTTTTTCCAATTCTTTTAATTTGTCCTTGGACATAAAAATACCCCGCGACTAACCTACAAATCCGCTACAAATCTACAAATAGCTATTATTAAAATAGTACTCACAGATTTATATTTGATTTAATAGATCAATAAATTAATGAATAAAATTTAATACTTAATAATGCTAACCACTCTTTTTCTCCTCTCGCAGCTGCTGCTTGATTTTGTCAGGGGTGATGACATCATCATCCTCCGCTGCTATCTCCCTAAAAATCGCGCCTAAAACTCCATTGACAAAACGGCCGGATGAATCTCCCCCGTAAGCCTTGGCAATCTCTATTGCCTCGTTAATGGCGACTTTGGGCGGCACCTGCTTGGCGATCAAAAGCTCATAAATGCCGAGTCTTAAAATATTTCTGTCAATAATCGTGATTTTGTCAATGGGCCACTCCGGGGCATATTTGACGATGGTTTTGTCAATTTCACTCATGTTTCTGGTCACTCCCCGGACAAGCGTTTCAATAAATTTCTGATCTTCATGCAGTCCGGGCGCGAATTCTGCCATATTGCGCTCCATCACTTCAACTAATTTCTGGCTGCGATTATTAAAATCCCACTCAAAAAGTATTTGCATGGCCACGGTTCTCGCCAAGTGTCTGTTGGACATAATTTTCTTACAAATTAATTATTACTTTTTATTTTTTCTTCTCCTCTTTGCCGCCTTTGACAGATTTTTTCCTAAGCTTTTTAGGTACTTTTACCTTAAAAGCTTTATGCCCCCGATAAGTCCCGCAATTAGCGCAAGCCCTGTGCGGTCTGACAGGCTTTTTACATTTCGGGCAAACTGATAAATTTATCTTTTTCAGTTGCAGCTGCCCTCTTCTGACTTTCTTTCTGGAACTGGTGTGTTTTTGAGTTGGTGTTGGCATGGTGATTAAAGTTTAGTGGCTAAGATGTTATATCATAACTTAAAAAAATATTTTTGGCAAAATTACTTGATAATCTTATCAATTACCCCGTATTTTACCGCTTCTTCCGCGCTCATAAAATAATCCCGGTCAGTGTCTTTCTCAATTTTGCTTAAAGATTGCCCGGTATGCTTGACTAATATCCTGTTCAATTTATCTTTTATTTTTAAAATATGTTCGGCCCGAATTTTTACATCCGATGCCTGGCCTTCAGCTCCGCCCATAACCTGATGGAGCATCACTTCGGCATTGGGCAAAGCCAGCCTTTTGCCGGCAGTGCCGGCCGCTAAAATCACCGCGCCCATACTGCCCGCCATCCCCACGCAAATTGTTGACACATCGGATTTGACGTACTGTATCGTATCATATATCGCCATGCCAGCGGTGACTGACCCGCCCGGGGAATTAATATATAATTTGATGTCTTTTTCTTTATTTTGTGACTCCAAAAATAGCAGCTGGGCAATAATGGTATTGGCCAAACCGTCATTGATTGAATCGCCCAAAAAAATTATGCGCTCCTTTAAAAGCCGCGAATAGATATCATAGGCGCGTTCACCCATTTGACTTTTCTCAATCACTGTCGGAATTAAAAACATAAATTTATTTGTTTTAAAATTTTCACCCTGCGGGTGATCCGCCTTCCACGAATTTGAATTATTCACGAGAAAACTTGGCGGAAAAATTTAAAATTTAAAATTATACTATCCTCCACCCCTCTCCTTCTTGCTCCAGCCTGCCCTTGATGGTAAATCCCGCCGCTTTCTTGTGCCCGCCGCCGCCAAAATGCCTGGCCATTTCAGCCACATCCACCTGCTCATCAATCGCCCGCATACTTACCCTGATTTCTCCGTCTTTAATTTCTTTAATGACCATACTTAGCCTGGCTTCAGCCAGATTACTCAAAAAATTTGACATGCCTTCAGTTTCTTCGGTCCCGGCTTCTCCAATATCTTCGGCTAATATCACGCTATAGGCAATATTAAGTGTATCATTTTTTTTAAGCCGCTTCAAGAGCCGCGACCATAATTTTAAGCCATCTTGAGTTTTTGTCTGATATAACTGGCGGCTAATTATATTAAATTTTGCTCCCCGTTGAAGCAGCTCCGCGCTTAGCCCTAGAGATTTATCATTAGTGGCGCTGTTCATAAAATTCATGGTATCAACTAATATCCCTGCCAGCAGTGAGGTGGCCATATCTTTGTTAATCACCACCTGCCAAATCCTTAAAATATCATATAAAATCACGCTGGTTGAGGATGCCTGATCGTCAACGATATTGATTGCGCCATAATTACTTGGGTGATGGTCAATATTAACTATTTTCACGCCCCTTGCTTTTAAGCGATTTAACTCGTTTTCTACCCCGCTATACTTTAGATCAGCCGTATCAAGGCAAATTACTAAATCAAAACTATGATTAAAAATATTTTTATCACTCCCAATCTCCTGACTGTGCTTTAAATATTCCAGATTAACCGGCAGTTCATTGGCTGAAAAAGCCGCGTAACTTTTATTAATACTTTTTAAATATGCCACCATGGCGGTCAGACAGCCGATGGTATCGCCATCAGGGTTTTTATGCCCGACTAATAAAATCTTTTGGGCATCTTTGATTAATTTATCTGCTTCTTTTACCAGTTGCCCGTTAATTTTCGTCTTTAATTCAAAATTCATATTAAATCAGTCTAACAAGAATTAAATTTAGTGTCAAATCCCTGCACAAAGTTATTCGCAAACAAAAACTCTGCCATAAAGCAGGGTTTTGTTTGTAAATTTTGAATTAATTATTGAACGGTTTTATTTTCTCGCAACTTCTTTAATAAACTTGATAATTTCTTCAGCTGAATCAATTGCTTTTTTGGCTTCTTTTTTGCCGGCTGGCGGATATTCAGTTAGGGGATATCTGGCAATCAGATAAAATTAGCTTAAGTAACTTGTTTCGTCCGCAAAATCCAAAAAATCTTTTTCTATCTCGGCACATAATTTTAACAATTTAGTCAAATCGTGAATTTTGGGAAAACTATTTTTATGCAAAATTAAAAATCCTTTTAAATATTTTTCCGCTGCCTGCTGGGCGATAAAACAAATTTGCGCATAAAAAGCGCCAAATTCTTCAAAACTTGTTTGCGCGTATTTTAAATCATTGTCACCAATCGCAAACCACTTTTTAGCTTGCTGGCTATTTTTTTGCTTCATACAAAACCTTGCCGTTTTGAATGATGTCTTTAATAAAAAAATCATCCACTAACAGACGACGTTTAATTTCTTGCGGTGTCATGACCAAAATATCAAAAGCAAAATCGGACCCCAATAAATATTTTCTCACTTCAGGAATTCTTTCATAAGGATTTTGTTTGGTATCTTTGATAATCAACAAATCCACATCGGAATCTTGATTTATTTTTCCATTAACATAACTGCCAAATAAAATTATCTTTTTAGGCTTATAATTCCTTAATTTCTTGGCAATGGTCAATATTTTTTTAGACATAAAAATATTTTGTCTGCTCTAAAACCTCATCGCGAATATATGGACTTAAAGCGCCTCGCGTCACCAGATCAACTGGTAAATTTAATTTTAGAAATTAAATCCTTAAAATTAATTTGGGGAAATGTCTTGTTCATACTTTTATCTTAGCATAAATATTTGAAAAGTAAAACAACTGCCCGTCAGATACAACCCCTTGACTTTTTTTGACAATCTGCTACAATAATGGTGTTATAAAATTCTTTGAAAATATGGTTTAGAAATATGAAACGAGCGCCTTGGACGCTATAAAATATATAGTTTTCAAAGCGCTCGGCTCAAATAAGAGACGGGACCGTAGCCCCGCGGCAAGGGGTATCCGCTCTCTAAAGTCCTTAAAGGATGTGGAGAACAAATCAAAAAGGAGGTGTGCAATGAGCACAAGCCAAAAAACAAGCGGTCTCTGGACAATGACAAAGGGTGAGTTTGAGGAAAGCGTCTCCGCGTTGGAGAAAGCAGTTGTGAAGCAGGGAGGTAATCCCCGCGATCTCTTCGATCTCTTCCGCACTGACGGTGAGTACGCCTGCCGCATCGCGCAAGCGATGATGCGTAAGGGTCTCGTTGGTTCCATCGAGTCACGGTTGGCTCGGTTGGTTCTCGGTCGGAACATCTTCGACGATGCCGACTGGATGAGCTACTACGACGCCAAGTTCACCAAGAAGCAGTTCCGTGAAGCCGGGAAGTTTCCGTGGGGCGAAGACATCCTCAACAGTTCCTGCCCATTCAACTCGGGCAAGCTGGTGAAGGACACACACTTCGCATTTCTGGGTCTGACCGCCATCAACGGATCGCCGCTCACGGTGGCAAAGTGGCTCGAACTGCATCCGGCAACGGGCCAGCCGAAGTTCTACTTCAACAACGATCCGTGGCACGACGTGGGCCAGCCCCACACCGATGTGGCGACCATGCAACTGCGCTGGTACTTGATGCTGAAGAACATCATTCCCGATTCCACGAGCAAGACGCCCGAGGAGCAGGTGGCAATGCTTCCGCCCGAGTACGAGGTGCCCAGCACCATCGCCGAAGTGACGAAGGACATTCTCGTCTTCCGTAAGACGGATGTTCGTCCGAATCCTTCTCACTGGGCGGCATGCACGGAACGCACAGTGAAGACCGACAAGGTCTCTGCTGGCCGTGTCTCGTGTGTCGGCGGCTTCGACGGGGACGGCCTCTACGTCGACGTCTGGTGCGGCGATCGCGTCGGCAGCGTTGGCCTCGGTGCGTCCCGGAAGTTCTGAACCTTGAATACTTGAGGGTTTGGCCCTCTCGTAACCTTGAGCCTTCGGCGCGAAATTTTTTTCGTAGCGCCGGAGGCTCATTTTCTTTTATACTAACTTCTGATACAATAACTTCGTCTGCTAATGCAGGTGTGGTCACGGCTTCACCTCGCGGACGCCTCTTCTTTTAAGAGGTCACCGGAGTATCGTTGTCCAAGGATAACGATAGCGTGTGATAAAGAGTAGAGATGGAACTTCTTGCTTGTTTCTGGTGGAGGTTCTGCCTTTCAAAGGGCAGATGCTCCCGAATTAAATTCAAGGAAGAGAGTGTATGGGCTCGCAAGAGCAGTAATACTCAATTCTCGGTGATATGGATGGGAACAAGCAACATATGTTCGCACCGGCTCATCTGCTGGCAATGTCTCATGTGTCGGCAACTTCGACGAGAACGGCCTCAACGTCAACAACTGGAACGGCAATCGCAACGACAACGTTGGCCTCGGTGCGTCCCGGAACTCCCATCTTTCTTCTATAAGAATGCTCTCCTTTTGTGGAGGGCATTTCTTTTAGCGGTCTCGGGTAGACTTTATCCAGCCCCCTAACATCCTACCTATTTCATCTACATTTTGTTCCAAGCGGATGTATTTCTTACTGTCCAATACCTTGGTGTCTTTACAAAGCCGAAGAAAGACACGCAGTAAGTTAAGTTTCGTGCTTGCTTTTTGGAGTATGGGTAATTTCTCTATTTTGGATAGCTGGCTTGCGCCGAGAATATATTCCAGAATTTCAAGGATAAGATCTTCACACCGCTGCCAGATAGTATAACGGTCTTGTTTGGATACGGTATTGCGAAAACCATAGAATTCTTTGTAGAGTTCATAGGTCTTTTTAAAAATTGGTATATCAAATTCGTCCATAGATAGATAGTATGAAAATTTACAAAAATGTTTTTGAAAAAATAATCTCTTTAGAAAATCTCTTTTTGGCGTGGGATAAATTCAAAAGCGACAAACAGAAAAGACAGGACGTGCGAAAATTTGAATGGCAACTTGAAGAAAACATTTTTAAGCTCCATAGGGATTTGAAATATAAAAGATACAAACACGGGGAATACGTCTCTTTTTACATTCAAGACCCAAAACAAAGACATATTCATAAGGCCACTGTCCGAGACCGCATACTTCACCATGCCGTCTTCGCCGCGCTTAGCCCAATCTTTGAGCCAACTTTTATCCCGAATTCTTTTTCTTGCCGTATCGGCAAAGGAACGCATAGGGGCATAGATATTCTGGAAAAAATACTAAAACAAGTAAGTGGCAATGCCTTTAAGCGGTGTTTTGTTCTTAAATGCGACATTAAAAAATTCTTTGAAACAATTGATCATAGAATTTTATTAGACATCGTCCGTAAACGAGTAAAAGACGATGATGCCCTGCGGCTTTTGGAAGAAATTATTGAAAGTTTTTCTTCTAAATACTCCACGCTTTTTCAAAGAAAAGGCTTGCCCATAGGCAATTTAACCTCTCAACTGTTTGCTAATATCTACCTTAATGAATTTGACCAATTTGTCAAACACCACCTAAAAATAAAAAACTACATTCGCTATACTGACGATTTTGTCATTATAGCTGGGGAAAGACTTTATTTAAAAAACATCATCGCCCCCATTCATTTCTTTTTTAAAAAGAAACTCGCTCTTGAGCTACACCCTAAAAAAATTACCATTCGTAAATTTCATCAAGGAATAGATTTCCTCGGCTACATTCTTCTGCCACATTATCGTTTACTGCGCGCCAAAACCAAGCAACGGATTTTCAGAAAATTAGAAAAAAGGGTAAGGGAATACAAGAATGAAACAATTAACAAACAAACTCTTGAGCAATCGCTCCAGTCCTATCTCGGCGTTCTTTCCCACGCCAATACATATAAACTTGGACAAAAAATGAAAAATCAATTCTGGTTTTGGCTAAGTGAATAGCCTGAGCATTCCAAAACCAAATATTAGGGCAAAAAAATAGCGCCACTATGGCGCTGTTTTAAATCAAGTCCCTGATTGGCTAATCATTTTTCTTCTATTTTTATCACCTCTATTTCATCTCCTCCCTTTATTTCTACTATGCCTTTAATTTTCATACCGCATTCCTGCCCGGCAACAGCTTCTTTGACTATCTCTTTGCCAGCTTCCAAACTAACCACTTGCGCCTGTTCAATTAACTCGCCGCCACGATAAATCTTGGCCATCAAATCCGACATAATTTTACCGCTCTCAACCCGGCCGCCGACAATCTGCCAATTTTTGCCAGTGCTAAATATTTTTAGCACTTTCAGTTTGCCTAGTGTCTTTTCAACCATTTCTACCCCGGCCACCCGCTTGATTTCCTCTTCAACAAATAAAAGCAGGTCATAAATCACATTAAAAAGCTGAATTTCAATATTTTCTTCCACGGCCTGCCTTTTAGCTTCAGCGGTCATCTTCACATTAAATCCCAATAAATACGCCTTGGAAGTCGCCGCTTGTTCCACATCCTTTTCCGTAATGTTGCCTAAGCCTTGTTTAATAATCACCAGCTTAACTCTGGTCTGATTAATTTTTTCCAGACTTTCAATAATCGCTTCAATGGAACCAAAGACATCGGCTTTTAAAATCAAGTTTACCTGCGGTTTCTCTTTTTTTTCTTCATCACTCTCACTCTCTTCAGTTTTAGTCGCCTGATGTTGTTCAACCAACCGGCTCAATTCCTTTCTATTTTTAAAAAGCTTCCTTATTTCTTTCCTGTCAGCCAATACTTGCAAAATTTCTCCCACCAACGGCACATTTTTTAATCCTAAAATTTTAACGGGCATTGAAGGCATCGCCCGATCCACCGCTTCTCCCTTCCAATTTTTCATCGCCCGAATTTTGTTTGCCCGCTCGCCAATTTTCACTATTTCGCCTTTTTTTAATATGCCGTTATGGATTAAAGCCGTGGCCACCGGCCCTTCGCCTTTATCAATGTGCGATTCAATAATCGTGCCGACGGCTAAGCTTTTTTCATCAGCCACAATCTTGTCGCTCTCCATGTCGGCCACTAAAAATAATGTTTCCAGCAGCTCGTCAATATGCAAATTTTGTTTGGCTGAAATTGCCACGCAAATGGTTTTGCCGCCCCAATCTTCAGCAGCCAAACCGATATTCGCCAGATCTGATTTTACTTTGTCAATATTAACGCCGGGCTTGTCAATCTTATTAATCGCCACGATAAAAGGCAGGCCAGCCTGCCTGATGTGCGCCACTGCTTCTATTGTCTGCGGCTGTACGCCATCGTCGGCCGCCACGATTAATATGGCAATATCAGCTACCTGCGCTCCGCGCGATCTCATGGCTGAAAATGCCTCGTGGCCGGGCGTATCAATAAAGGTCAGCAACCGACCGCCTTTTTCCACCTGGTAAGCTCCAATATGCTGGGTAATGCCGCCTGCTTCCCCTTCCATAATATTTGTCTGTCTGATGACATCTAAAAGTTTTGTTTTGCCATGGTCAACATGCCCCATGACGACCACCACCGGCGGCCGCGGCACGGCATTTTTTTTATCAACCTGCAGCAGTTTGCCATAATCAATATTATGCGCCGCCCCCGCCCTTTCTTCAGATTTTTCTACTTTAAATCCCAAATCTTCGGCAATAATGCTGGCTGTCTCAAAATCAATATCCTGATTAAGCGAAGCCATAACGCCATTTTTTATCAGCTCCAAGATTAAATTCGTCACTGGCATGCCCATTCTTTTTGAGAGTTCCTTGACCACAATCCGCTCTGAAATTTGTATCACTTTGTTTCCCTCTTTTTTACTTTCAGCCTGCTTTGCCTCCCCAGATTTTTTTGGCTTTTCTACCACATCATCTGTCAGATATTTCTGTCTAATCTTCGGGTCAGATAATTTTTCCAGTATTGCCTGGGCCATTGTGGGGTCAACTTTGATCGCCCGCAGGCCAATATCAAAACCAAGCTTAGGCATTACTTCCCTAAGCTTTGCCGGTGTGATGCGCAATTTTCTAGCTAATTCAGTTACATTCATATTCTTCAATCTTACGATAAAATAAGCAAAAAGTCAAATTCCCTTGACATAAATTTTACTCTCGTATATATTAACTTAATATTAATTTTCAGCAATTTAAAATGGCTCTTAACGTACACCAACAAATCATTGAACTAATCAATAAATCCCATCATATCCTGCTGACCACCTCTGTTGCCAATAGCGGTGACGGGCTGGCTTCCGCCTTGGCTTTAAAGCTATTTTTAGAATGCTTAAACAAGCCGGCTGATATCATTGTCAGCGAACTGCAAAAAGAAAAACTGTCTTTTTTGCCCAATGGCGATAAAATCAAAACCAACCTTGGCTCTCTTAAAAAACTGATCATCAATCTTGACATTTCTAAAAACAAAGTCAGTGAATTCAATTATGACATCAGCGATAATAAACTGAAAATTTTTGTCACTCCGGAAAATGGCACTTTTAATGAAAATGACATTAAACTGGAATCATCTGATTTCAAATACGATCTAATTTTTATCATTGGCTCGCCCGACCTTGAATCTCTGGGCAATCTTTACCATAACTACACCGACTTTTTCTACGGCACCACCATCATCAACATTGACACTGACGCGGCTAATGAATATTTCGGTCAAGTCAACAAAGTTGAGCTTAATTATTCAAGTTGCGCTGAAATCCTTTTTGATTTTTTTGAAAATATCAAGCCTGATTTTATCATAGAAAATATCGCCACCAATCTGCTCGCCGGCATCATCATTAAAACAAACGGCTTCCGCGCCGCTGACATCTCGCCCAAAGCGCTGGTGACCGCCTCGCATTTGCTCAAGCTCGGCGCGGACAGAGAATTTATCATTAATAATTTAAATAAAAATAAAACCCTGGCCACGCTCAATCTTTGGGGCAGGGTGCTCGCGCGGCTTAAAACCGACACTCATTACAAATTTGCCTGGTCATTGGTGTCCCAAACTGACTTTCAAAAATCAGGCAGCGGCCCTGAAAACCTGGAGGGGGTAGTGGCTGAATTAATCGCCAACTCTCCCCAAATTGAAACGACTCTGATTCTTTACGAATCAAAAGCAGGCAATATTAAAGGCATCCTCTATGCTTCTCAAAATTACAATGCCCTTGATCTCGCCCGGCTGTTTAACCCGGAAGGGCATAAAAACCGCGCCCAATTTTCCCTGACAACCACTCGCCTGATGTCAGCGGAAGAACTAGTGATTAATAAGATAAGGGAAAGAATAAAATCCAAAAATTGAAAAGAAGGGAAAAATAAGATATAATAAAAAATATAATTAGGGCGGTTAGCTCACTTGGTTAGAGCGCATGCTCGACACGCATGAGGTAATAGGTTCGATTCCTATACCGCCCACCACGGGCATGTAGCTCAGTTGGTTAGAGCATCGCCCTTATAAGGCGGAGGTCCTGGGTCCGAGTCCCAGCATGCCCACCAAAAGATCCCAATTAGTCGGGATTTTTGTTTTTCATAAAATTGCACAAGTTCACATACATAAATTTGCCAAAAACGAGCTGCGAGTATAAAATTAAAATATAGAAAGCTATTTTATGGCAGATAATAAAATCCTATCAAACATTAAAGAAAAACCCTACTTTGTTAAGGGAAATTTTGTTTTGTATAATAATGATTGTTTAAAAGTTTTAGAGCAAATTCCGGAGAATTCGGTGGATATGATTTTTGCCGATCCGCCATACTTTTTGTCCAGCGGTTCATTTACTTGCCATAACGGGAAAATGGTCAGTGTTAAAAAAGCTGACTGGGATTTAAGCAACGGCACGAGGAAAAATTTTGAATTTCATCTTGAATGGACTAAGGCGTGTCGCAGGGTTTTAAAACCTGGCGGGACTATTTGGATCAGCGGAACATATCACTCAATTTATCAATGTGGTTTTGCCTTGGAAATTAATGGTTTTCATATTCTTAATGATATCGCTTGGTTTAAGCCCAATGCCTCGCCGAATTTAAGTTGTCGGTTTTTCACCGCCAGTCATGAAACTTTAATATGGGCCAGAAAAGAAAAAAAAGCCAAACATAAATTTAATTATGATTTAATGAAAAACGGCAATTGGCCAGATGATTTTATTAAAAAACCAAATTTACAAATGCGGAGTGTTTGGGCAATTAGTCCGCCAAAAAATGGAGAAAAGAAGTTTGGCAAGCATCCAACCCAAAAACCAATTGATTTACTTGTTAGAATTATTATGGCAAGCACTAATAAAGGCGATGTTGTTTTAGATCCTTTTACGGGTTCATCAACTACGGGTTTAGCCGCAATTTTGAATGATAGAAAATTTATTGGAATTGATAGAGAGAAGAAATATCTTGATTTATCAATAAAAAGGTTAAAAGAGTTAAAGAGAGAATTAAACAGTAAATTAAAAACATAATTTTATGGATAAAGAAGAGTTAAAAAAATATATGACTTTTAATAAAGGCAAAAAAAGCAAAATTCCTTTATTTGCTTCCGAGGTAAATGGGAATTTTATTATTGGTGTTTATCAAGGATCATTAAGCGAGTATGATATTTTAATTAAGTATCGACAAAAAAATAAAGATAAAAAATGGTCAAGAATAAAGACACCAAAACACATACATTGGGCGGTTGATATTCTTATAAAAATGTACTCAGACAGAAAACAAACTCAAGATTTTCTAGATTTTTTAATTGAAACTTGGAATAAAACTAAACCGATTAAAAGCAAACAAGATAGGAAAAATCTTTTAAGCATAAAATCTTTATTAGAGAACAATAGTAAAGAAATTGATAGATATAAAAAATTAGAGGAAAATGGCGAATATAGTATTAAATTTTTAATTCTTTTGGCAAAATTATTGATGGTTCAAGAAAAAACTAATTTAGAAACAGCTTATATGTTTAAAAAATTATTAAATACCCTTAGACAAGGGGAGGATATTTTTAGAATAGTTTCATCTGCAACTCATTCGGGTAGATAAAATAAAAAGATAATTAATTAAAAAAATTAAATGAAAGAATCAAACATAAAACAATATAAAAATTATATAAAATCACCGCAACATTGGAAAGATATGTTTAATAAATTTTATTGTTGGCAATCTAAAGATAAAGTGCCGATTAAAAAAATTAAGATTGATAGAAAATTATTTATTTTTGATAATATTCTTGATAAAAAAGCAGTATTTTATATGGTGGCTAATTTTAGCAAAGATATTTGGATGCCCATTACTGTCAATGAAGATTATTATTTATTAGACGGTCAGCACAGATTAGAGGTGGCAAAAGCATTTGGATTAAGTTACATTGATGTCATTATTGAAGACAGAAGTAAAATTGCCTTTAGTAATAAATTGGTAAAATTTAAAGAAGTGCTAATGGAAGATCTTATAAATTTATAAAGAATTATAAAAAAATAATTAGTAAATAATTTTATGATCAAACACGGAACAGGCGGCGCCAATACAAAAACTGGACTATACTTTGAAGGTGAAGTTGACTTTTTAACCTTCATTAAAAAACAGAAAAATTATTCTGTTAGAGGTTTTAAGATTTTCTATGAAGACAGAGAAGTCGCTTTATCTTTCAAAAAACACGGACTTTACAAATACTTGGAAGAAAAAGGAATTAATTATACAAAATTCATTTCAAAAAAACTTTTACCAGATGACGCAATTTTTGTGATTGTAAATAACACATTTTTTATTCTGGAAATAAAATTTCAAGAGGTTCAGGGATCAACTGATGAAAAATTA
>Ga0210056_1001941_pt1 | contig 17715 bp, 15 predicted proteins | sample CryGeyCG2014_080_2_FD_183965 | JGI IMG/M metagenome (GOLD analysis project Ga0210056, IMG submission 183965) | Groundwater microbial communities from aquifer - Crystal Geyser CG07_land_8/20/14_0.80 (SPAdes) (version 2) | ecosystem: Environmental > Aquatic > Deep subsurface > Groundwater | place... | reverse complement strand
TTAGGGATAAATCAAAATTTTTTGACTGCGTTTTCGCAAGATTTTCTTTTTCATAACTTCTTTTATATAAAGGAATTAAATCAAAGGGCTTTTTGAAATCCAGGATAATTTTTCTGTCCAGCAGGCGACGGTTCGCAGTCCCGCTAAGAGCGGGACTAATAAAAAATTTTTAACTATTGAGGGTTAAAAATTATTTCTTTTCCAATTTTTTCTAAAAGTAAAATAGGGCAAGTTTCTCTATCCCACGATTTACATCCCAAAGGCCAAAGGCGACCGATAATTTGGAGGTGAAATGATGAAAACAAAATATTTTCTCTATGCGCGTAAAAGCACTGAAGATGAAGAAAGGCAAGTTATGTCTATTGAAGCCCAACTTACAGAACTGGAAGAATTCGCCAAGCGTGAAAAGCTGGAAATTAGCGAAAGGTTTATTGAAAGCAAGAGCGCAAAGAAACCCGGCAGAGAGATTTTTAATGCGATGATTGCTAAAATCAACGAAAGTAAGAACCCTTTGGCCTCTTAGCTTGGCATCCAGATCGCCTTGCGCGAAACAGTGTTGATGGCGGGCAGATTATTTATCTTATTGATACAGGGAAGTTAGTTTCTTTGCGCTTCCCTACCTTCTGGTTTGAGCCTACTCCTCAAGGACTCTTTATGTTGCAGGTCGCCTTTGGCCAATCAAAGTATTATTCAGATAATTTATCTGAAAATGTAAAGCGTGGGATGCGCCAAAAACTTAGGCGTGGCGAATGGACAGGGCTGGCTCCACTTGGTTATATGAATAACGCTAAGACACGAAACATTGAGCCAGACTCCACAAAAGCAAGAGTAATCAGTAGAGCCTTTGAGGAATTTAGCCAAGGTAAACATACTTTAGAAAGTTTAGCTGAACGCCTTAAGTTTTTGGGCGTGGCAAGCAAGGCAGGAAAACGACTCTGTAAGGCAGTAGTTAAACATATGCTTTCTAATCCCATCTACACCGGTCTAATCGTGCATAATGGCGAAACTTACGAAGGCAAGTTTCAGCCAATTGTTTCCCGAGCGACTTTTGAAACGGTGCAGAGAATTCTTAAAGACAGAGCCAAGCCAAGAAAAAGCAAAAAGAGCCATAACTTTCCTTTTGTTGGGTTATTAAGGTGCGGTGAGTGTGGCGCAGCAGTTACAGCACAATACGCACATGGTCACGGTGGCACTTACAGATATTATCGTTGTACTAAACGGCTTGGCCCCTGTTCTCAAAGATACCTCAGAGAAGATTTAATGGCTACTCAATTAAAGGATTCGCTTTCAAAAGTCGCTCTTTGTCAAGAGTGGACTGAGAAGATGCGTGCCCAAGTAGATATTTGGGAGAAGGAACAAACTCAAGTATCGAAATCTTTCGCCCAAAATCTGGAATTAAAAATTAAAGAAGCCGACGAAAAATTAGATAAGTTAGTTAATGCCTTCCTTGATGGGACAATTGAAAAGGAAACCTACCTTATAAAGAAAGATGAGTTAGTTAAGCTAAAGACTGAACTTTTAGAGAAAAAGCGGGCCCTTGACACAAAGTGTCAAGGGTGGAACGAACCATTGCGAGAGTGGCTAAATCTTGCTTGCCACATCGAGAAACTTGCCTCAAGCGAAGATTTCTATGAAATTAAGTCTTTGATGGAAAAAATTGGAACGAACCGCCGCCTGCTGGACAGAAAAATTATCCTGGATTTCAAAAAGCCCTTTGATTTAATTCCTTTATATAAAAGAAGTTATGAAAAAGAAAATCTTGCGAAAACGCAGTCAAAAAATTTTGATTTATCCCTAAAAAATCCGCAAAGTCAAATCTGGTCGGGAAGGCGGGATTCGAACCCGCGACCTCTTGGTCCCGAACCAAGCGCGCTAGCCAAACTGCGCTACTTCCCGATAAAAATCTAAAGCTAATTTTACCTTTTTATGTATTTTCCAGTTTATCATTTTGTTATATTTCAGTCAAGATTTTTAAGCTATGGTAGTTAACATAACACTTTTGATGCTATCAAAGACAATGGATACTGGAGGAATTTTAGAAAAGATAAGTTGTAGATGCCGGTAACTTTCTTATTTTGATAATAGTCTCAGGATGGTCTTGCCGAATTTTTTCGCTGCCTTAGGACCGTTCGCAGTAACTATATTACTGTCTATTTGGACATCTTTTCCGGTGTAATTAGCTCCGTCCTTTAAAAGCTTTTTACCTTCAGAGGGCCAGACTGTGGCTTTCTTGCCTTTCAAGACCCCTGCATTTGCCAATGTTACAGGGGCTATGCATATTGCCCCTAAGATCTTACCCGAAGAAACCGTTTCCCTTGCTATTGTGTGAGCGGTTGCATTATCCCAATATTCGCTCGCTCCACCGCCTCCTACAAATATGACCGCACCGTAATCCGGCACCTTTATATTACCGAAAAGAATTTGAGGATTTGCTATCTTACCTAACATGCCGCGCGACGGTGAAAGCGAAGACGAGGCTATAGTTACCTCAACTCCGCCCTTTTCTAAAACTTCTTTGGTATCGAAGAGCTCTTCATCCCTGAAATCCGAACTTGCAATGATCATAACGGCTTTCATGTTTTTCGCCCCCTCTCCAAAAGCACTGTTCATATGGCTCAATAAGAATAAAAATAAACAGCACATTTTAAACGCATTTCTCATTTGCTTTCCCCTGACACCTGATTCGCCCTTGGATACCTTTTGGCGAATCATCCCGAGCATATATTGTAGAAGGCTATATACGAGGGATAACCCCTAAAACCTATTCTACAAACCCATGCACTTTCAAAAAGTCCATACTCACTTTAGAGGCTTTGCTTTCGGACTTTGACTGAGCGACGTACTTACCGAGCATGTCAAATTCTATGTTTATGGTATCTTTTTTCTTTTTCAACCCGAGAGTCGTTTTTTCGAGCGTGTGCGGGATAAGGTAGATTATAAAACTATCATTTGAAACTTCAGCGACAGTAAGGCTTACCCCATCAACAGCAACCGAACCTTTAGGAACAATATACCTCTTATATTCTTTAGGCAAGGCTACTTCCCATTTTTTGCTGATCCCTTCTCTCTCCATGCTTTTTATCTCTGAGCTGTAATCTATGTGGCCTGTAACAAAATGGCCTCCGAATCGACCTCCCGCTTCTATTGCCCTTTCCAAATTTACTTTGTCGCCACTTTTTAAGATCCCTATACTTGTTTTTTTCAGGGATTCTTTTATGACATCAAAAGATAGGCTCTTCTTGTCGAACTTTGCCACGGTGAGACAGACCCCGTTAATGGATAGGCTATCGCCTAATTTTATATCGCTGAACGCAACCGGTCTTTCTATCGAAAACCTAAAACTAACTGAACGTTTTTCTATTTTTACTACTTTCCCTATCTCTTCCACTATACCTGTGAACATTTATAAGTATCCTTCTATCAGGAAGTCTTCTTCGAATCTTGTAATTTTGGTATCTTTCAGCCTTCTGGCAAGAGACAATCTATCTACGCCGTCACCCATAACAGAAGTCGGGGCATCCGCGCCTCCGATAACTTTTGGGGATATAAAAAATAATACCTTATCTACCAAACCTTCTTTAAAAAAACTCCCCAAAACTTCAGCTCCGCCCTCTACTAATATGTGGGCGATCTCCATTTTAGCCAATCTTTTCATCAAATCCTTGAGGGATACTTTTCTTTTTTTATTTTTTATAACCAGCACTCTTACACCTTTTTTCTCGAAGAATCTTATACGCTTGGTTGGAGCCGACGGCGTAGCTGCCAAAATCACCTGTTGGGGGGAGTCTTTTGAAAAAATTCTGCTGTTGGGAGGGGTTCTAAGGTGTGAATCTAAAACTATTTTTATAGGTTGTTTTTTCGAACCCCTGTACAGCCTATTTGTTAATAGCGGATCATCCCTTATTATAGTATTTACTCCTATGAGAATGGCGTCCGCTTGACTGCGCAACTTATGAACAAGCCTTCGGCTATCCAGGCCCGTAATCCATTTCGACTCGCCTGTTGCGGTAGCTATTTTCCCGTCTAAGCTCTGAGCGACTTTTGCTGTGATATAGGGCTTTTTTTCTACTACAAACTTTTCAAAGATCCTATTCATTTCTTTGGCTTCGTTTTCAAGTATGCCTAATGACACTTTTATATTAGCCCTTTTTAAACACCTTATCCCCCTGTTCTTGTGTATCGGGTTTGGATCTTTTGTGGCTATAACTACCTCCTTTATACCGCTAGCTATGATAAGGTTTGTGCAAGGCGGTGTTCTCCCGAAAGTGCTACAGGGTTCCAGCGTAACATAAAGAGTGGCGCCTATGGCACTAGCACCTGAGCCTATTATTGCCTCAACTTCGGCATGAGGCAACCCCGCTTTCTTATGATATCCCTCTCCGACAATTTTTCCGTTCTTGACAACTACGGCCCCGACGACGGGATTGGGATTTGTTTCACCCTCGCCTTTCTTGGCCAGCGCGATAGCCTTTCGCATATAATATTCATGAGAACGCATTATAACCTCCCCGCCGCTTTCTTCAATTCTTCGACCAATGAATAATCTATTGTTACGGTCCCCATCAAAACATTTTGTTTGCCTAACCCGTGGCAATCAGAACCGCCTGTTACAAGAAGATTCATTTTCTTGGCGATCTCTAGATAATGTTCCGATGCTTTCGGAGAGTGATCCGAATGATATACCTCTATGCCGCGCAATCCGCCTTCGGCGTATTCGCTGATAAATTCATCCCTGCCCATTACGCCCGGATGCGCCAATACCGGGATGCCGCCGGATTTTAAAACAATATCTATCACCTCATTCGGGGAAAAATTGAATTTGTTAACGTAGCAGGATTTCCCATCTCCGATGTAGAGCTTGAACGCCTCTTTAACGTATTTAGTATATCCGCTATTGTAAATCGCATATGCAAGATGAAGCCTCCCTACAGAGCCTTTTCCGCTTATTTGAAAAACTTCCTCAGGCTTTATATAAACATTGACCTTCTTGAGCTTTTCTATCATATCATATATGCGCTCTATTCTGATTTTTTGCATTTCTTCGATAGCCTTTAATAAAATCTTATTTTTCCAATCGATATAATAGCCGAGAATATGAACTTCGTTATCGTCTTTTTCTGCGGTAAGTTCTATCCCCGGTATAAGCTCCACGCCTTCCTTTTCGGCAAAATCCGTAGCTAGCTCAAGGGCATCTACGCAGTCGTGATCGCATATAGCTACGCAATCAATTCGGTGTTTTTTGGCCTGAGCGATGACTTCCTGCGGCGAAAAAGTTCCGTCCGAAAAACTAGTATGAATGTGAAGGTCAGCCTTTTTCAATTCTCTTGGTTTCCTTTCCGATCTTATCTAAAATTCCGTTTACGAACTTGCTTGAGTTTGCATCGCCGAATTTCTTTGCGATCTCCACAGCCTCGTTTATCGTAACCTTTGGCGGGATATCGTCCTTAAAAAGAAGTTCATACACGGCTAAGCGCAATATGTTTCTATCTACGACCGCCATACGTTTAAGTGTCCAATTAATGGCGTATTTAGAAATTGTCTTGTCGATTTGGGCAATATTAGCATATACCCCTTCGACAAGTTCATTAGAGAACTTCCTTACTTCTTCCGCAAACGTTGGGTGTTCAATCCAGAAAGTTGCCAATGCATCATTTGCCAGACTTCCGGATATATCTATAGTGTACAGGATCTGCAAGGCACACTCTCGCGAGCGAGTACGTTTATGCATTTTAAGACCTTTCTATTTTATATCTTAGCGCAAAGATTGGCCATCTCAATAGCTGAAATGGCGGCATCCCTGCCTTTGTTGCCGTCCTTTGTGCCTGCCCTTTCAATGGCCTGCTCCAATGTATCGGCTGTAATTATGCCGAATATGCACGGCTTGTCTGAATCCAGCGCAATCTTCGCCACTCCTTTCGCAACCTCAGCCGCGATATAATCAAAATGTGGCGTCTCTCCGCGTATCACGGTGCCTAAGCATATAACCGCGTCATACTTTTTAGAATTTGCCATAGATTTGGCTATCATGGGTATTTCGAAAGAACCGGGCACCCACGCCACATCAACATCTTTTTCGTCAACACCGTGCCTTGAGAGCGTATCTAAGGCCCCGTCAAGAAGTTTACCTGAAATAAACTCATTGAAACGGGATATTACGATACCGAATTTCTTACCCTTTCCGATCAAATCTCCCTTTATTATTTTAACCATATCTGCCTCCTTTTTCTATAATTAATTTTTAATTCTTTCCAGGTAATGCCCCAACTTTTCCTTTTTGGTTTTTAGATACCTCCTATTGATTTTTGTAGGTTTAGTTTCTAAAGAAGCCCTTTCTACGATTTTAAGCCCATACCCCTCGAGCCCTATTATCTTTTTAGGATTGTTCGTAAGTAATCTGATCTTATGCAGGCCTAAATCCGCAAGTATCTGAGCGCCTATTCCGTAATCGCGTAGATCCGGATCGAAACCCAACATCTTATTAGCCTCTACCGTGTCGAATCCTTTATCCTGAAGGGTGTATGCGCGAATCTTATTTGCCAAACCTATACCCCTTCCCTCCTGGCGCATATAAAGAAGCACGCCCTTGCCGGCCTTCTTTATTTTTTTCATTGCCATTTGCAATTGAGTGCCGCAATCGCACCTTTTTGAACCGAAGACATCTCCGGTAACGCACTCCGAGTGCACCCTTACCAGAACGCTACCTTTATTTATACTTCCTTTCACAAGCGCGATATGATGGTCTCTATCTATGGCTGACTCGTAAACTATAAGCTTGAATTTTCCGTAATTTGTAGGCAAATAAGTTTCCGTTATTCTTGTAACCAGTTTCTCGGATCTTCTCCTGTATTTTATCAAATCCGCGATTGTGCAGATTTTTAAATTATGTTCTTTGGCGAATTCAAAAAGTTCCGGCGTCCTCGCCATCGTGCCATCTTCGTTCATAATTTCGCATATAACTCCGGCCGGCTTGAGGCCCGACGCTTTGAGCAGGTCTACACATGCCTCCGTATGCCCGGCCCTTACAAGTACTCCTCCCTCAACGGCCCTTAACGGAAATATGTGCCCGGGTTTGACAAAATCGTCTTTTGTAGCTTTTGAATCTGCCAGTAATTTTATGGTATGGCTTCTATCGTGAACTGAGATTCCGGTACTAATATTTTTCTTCGCGTCTACTGAAATTGCCCAGGCGGTCTTATATTGGTCTTTTGGCAAGGTAACCATAGGGTAAAGGTCCAACTCGTCAAGCTGCTGGCCTTCCATCGGAACACAAACAAGGCCTCTTCCGTATTTAGCCATAAAATTTATGTCGTGAGGGTCGGCAAACTGAGCCGCAACTATAAGATCACCCTCGTTCTCGCGGCCTTCATCATCAAGAACTATTACCATCTTCTTGGCCTTAAGGTCTTCGACTATTTCTGGAATTGTATTGAATTTCATAATAAAAAACCCCGAAGTCTTTTTCTTCGGGGTCCCTATACACTATAAACTGCTTCTATCTTCTTCCATCTGGACTTTACCATCGGCGCTTGAATTTTACAAGCTCTGCGCAGAACTTTGTCCAACGCTCGCGGGCTTTTACCGCCGGTTGAGGAATTTCGCCTCACCCCGAAGATTTTATTTCATCTTCTCTTGTCTTATATTAACACAAATAAAATTTTTGTCAATGGATTTTAATATGGCTTACGGTTGGGCAAGGATCTCTGCTTTTTGCTCTTCCTTCTTCGTGTCAGAAAATTTTACGGAGACTATTTTGGAGACCCCGCTTTCTTCCATGGTGATGCCGTACATTACACTAGCGAGCTCTATGGTCTTTTTATTGTGGGTTATCATGATAAATTGGGATGTCTTTATAAAATCTTTCAGCACATTGCTGAATCTGCCGACATTGGACTCATCCAATGCCGCGTCCATTTCGTCCAATACACAAAAAGGCGAAGGCTTGACTTTAAATATCGCGAATAAAAGCGCTATGGCCGTCAAGGTCTTTTCGCCGCCTGAAAGAAGTGAAATATTCTGAAGTTTTTTGCCCGGAGGTCTCACTACTATCTCAACGCCGCTTTCCAAAATATCATTTTCATCCAATAATACAAGCTCGGCCTGGCCTCCGCCGAATAATAACCTGAAAAAGCTTTTGAATTCATTCTGTATTTTTGTAAAAGTCTCCAGAAACAGCGCGCGAGTCGTTTTGTTTATTTTCTGAATAGCCTTCATCAAAGAATCTTTCGCGGTCAATAAGTCCTGCTGCTGGTGCGTAAGGAAATTAAACCTCTCTTGCAGCTCCTGATGCTCTTCTATCGCCACAAGATTCACTGTACCCATTTTTTCAAGCCTTACCTTCATTTCATCTATGTTTCTCTGGATTTCCTCTACGTCAAAGCTTTCGTCTAACGAAAGCTGTAACTCATCTAAATTAACTTTGTATGACTGCGATACCCTTTCTTTTAAAGTGTTCTGCTGATAAGAGAGCTCGGCCTTTTTCATTTCTAAACTATGAAGGCTTTCGCGCGATTTCTCGGAAGAAGACTTCTCCTCTTGCATGCCCTGCTCTTCCTTGGAAATCTCTTCCATGAATCTCGCCTTTTCATTCCTCAGCGTTTCAACCTCTTTCTCTAGCCCTTCTTTTTCGGAACCATTTCTGGTATTTTCGGACTCGAGCGTGTTATTTTCAACTCTTAGTTCCTCGACTTTTTGCGAACCGTCAACCAGTTGCTTCTTTTTGATATCTATACTGGTAGACAGCTCAAAAAATCCTGTTTCTTCCCTGGAAAGATTTTCAACAAGGTTCTTTTCCTCTCGGTCCAAAGACGCCATTTCTGTCCTATACCGGGTAAGTTCTATCAATAGGTCCTCTCTCAACTTCGTTTTCTTCTCTATGGAGCTTTGAACGGTAATAATCAAATTTTCCAGGCGCCCTTTTTCATCCTCGGTAGTTTTTAATTCATTCTTCATGTTTTCCTGCCTGCCTGTGAATTCTACCAAGAGGGTCTTTATTTCTTCCGTCTCGGTCTCCAAAATATTATTTTCGTCTTTTAAGCGATTCAGATGGGTTTCTACCGCTTGTTTTCTTGTCGCTATATTCGCAAGCCTTATTTCTTCTCTACGGATCCTATCGTCAAGGTCCGCTATTTCCCTGTCTGCGGCACTTAGCGCTAACTTTTCACTTTCGAGCACTTCGGTTAGTTTTGTAAGTTTTCTATCAAACTCCTCTATCTTCGCGCGGATTTCTTTGATCTTCCTATCTCTTCCTATAATGGACACGTCGCTATTTCTTCTGGCTGCGCCTCCGGAAATCTTACCTTTTTGAATAAGCTCTCCCCTGTTAGTAATAATCCTTGCCTGCGGCTCCAATCTATCTATGGCGTCAAAACCGATTTGGCTGTTATCAGCTACATATATATCCCTTAAGAGATATTGCAAAACATTGTCGTAACCGCTTTTTGCCTTAATGATCTCTGAGAGAGGTTTTAAGGATTGAACCCTGCCTTGACTTGTGGAATTAATCCTCGGCAGATCTTCCATAACTATAACTGAAACCCTGCCGAGATTATTATCTTTAAGATAAGAGAGGATATCTTGGGCCTCTCTTCTACTGCGCACTATGAAACTCTGAAGTTCTTCGCCCAGGGCGATCTCCATTACAGTTTCAAGGTTTTCATCTACATCTATAACATTACATAAAGGCCCTTCCAGGTTCGAAAAGTCGCCTTTTTTCTTGGTTTCCAATATGTGTCTGGTCCCTTTATCAAACCCTTCGTAATTCTGCACAAGCTCTTCAAGTAGCTGCAGCCTTGATTTTAAAAGATTTGTCTCTTTCTGCGATTCGGCTATTTCTTTATTTAATGTTTCGATTTTCGCCCTGCGGCTTGAGGCGCCTTCCTGTTTAGAGCCCTTCTCTCTATTGAGCCCTGAAAGCGTATCCGAAATGTTCTTCGCCTCGCCGTCTATGTGGCTGAATTCAGCCCCTACCAAGTCTAACTCGCCCCTTACCTTCTCCTTCTCCATTCTAAGCCTTTTAAGGCGCGTGGATTGACCCTGCATTTCGGTAGATAACCTGGCTAACTCATTATTGAATTTTGACTGCCTCGCAAAATTTTCCACCGTTTGGCTCTTGCTGTCCGCTATTTCCTTATGATGGATTTCTATTTCTTTGGAGAATGTAGTATGTTCTTTTTCTTTCTCGTCTATAAGGGCCTGCTTGGCGTTTTTGTCGCTTGTAAAATTAGTGACCCGATCTCGTAAGAGCTTGAGCGAACTTTCGAATTCTATACGCCTTGCCCCACCTTTCTGAAGCTCTTCGGTGAGGGTAATTTTCGACTGCTCGAGTTCTGCTACGCGCTCTTTGTTGACGGCTAATTTGTGCGAATTTTTATCGGTTGTGGAAGAAATCTCGAATAGCCTATTCTGAAGCGAAGAAAATTTCTCGGACAGAACACTCATGTCAAATCTTAACTTTTCAATTACTTCGTTTAAATGAGCTATCCGGATATTAAATTCGTTCCCTTTGTTTTTAAGGTCCCCTATTTCGACAGATATGATTTTTTCTTCGTTCTTAAGGTTTTTATAATTGAAAAGTGAGAATTTCGTATCCAGTGTTTTTAAATTTTCGAATTCCTGTTTATATTTCTCCGCTTTTTTGGCTTGCCTTTCGATAGAAGATATGTGGCGCCTTACCTCTTCTATAATATCGTTAACCCTCAATAAGTTATTCTCCGTCTGCTCGAGTTTGCTAAGTGCCTCTTTCTTCTTTGATTTATATCTTGTTATGCCGCTAGCCTCTTCAAAAATATAACGCCTTTCTTCAGGCTTCGAGCTCAATATCAGGTCTATCTGGCCCTGCTCTATTATGGAGTATGACTCGGTCCCTATGCCGGTACCCATCAAAAGTTCCTGGATATCTTTAAGCCTTACCGGCATTTTATTTAAAAGATATTCACTTTCTCCAGAGCGGAATAATCGGCGGGTTATTACGACTTCGTCATATTCGATCGGCAGGATCTTTGACTCATTGGAAAATGTAATAGATACCTCTGCCATATTGACGGGTTCTTTTTTATCGGTTCCGTTGAAGATGACGTCTTCCATTCGGGAAGCGCGAAGTGATTTTGGGGATTGTTCTCCGAAGACCCATTTGATCGAATCTGATATATTAGACTTACCGCAACCATTTGGGCCGACAATAGCTGTTACGCCGGGTTCAAAATGCAGCTTAGTTTTTTCAGCGAAAGATTTAAACCCTATTAACTCGAGTTTTTTGAAGTACATAACAATATTTTACTATTTACTATAGGTTTCTATATATTACTATAAATTATACGTTAAGATAGCAGAAAGTATATCATACATATTATAAGCTGTCAAGAGGAAGACGTAAAATTTAGAGACTTTTTATTTTTTTAATACCTCTTTAAATCTTTTTGTCAAGGAAGGAACTACTTGGAAAAGATCCGCGACTATCCCATATGTTGCGACTTTGAAAATTGGGGCATCAGGGTCTTTATTTATGGCTACTATTATATCCGAGGATTGCATTCCTATAAGATGCTGGATTTGGCCGGATATCCCGCAGGCAATATAAATTTTGGGACACACTGTCTTACCTGTCTGTCCTACCTGATGCGAATATGGGATCCACCCGGCATCCACGGCAGACCTGGAAGCGCCTACGGCACCGCCTATTGTAACTGCCAGTTCGCGTATTAATTTAAAATTTTCAGGAGCGCCCAACCCCCTGCCGCCTGATACTATTATATCAGCTTCAGCTAAATTTACTGTTTCCTCGATTTCTTTGATAAAATCTAAAAATTTCGTCCTTGATAAAAAGGTATTTCCGTCATACGTTTTTCTTATGATCTTACCTTTTCGTTTTTTATCCGGAGATGCCTCCTGCATAACTTTATGGCGCACTGTGGCCATTTGCGGCCTGTGATTCGGCGTAATAATTGTAGCCATGATATTGCCGCCGAAGGCTGGACGCGTTTGCAGCAGGAGCTTTTCTTTCTCGTCTATTTCGAGCCCTGTGCAATCCGCAGTAAGTCCGGCGTACACGTTAACGGCAACGCGCGAAACAAGGCTTCTCCCTATAGTGGTAGCGCCGCAGAGTATCACCTCAGGTTTGTATTCGTTGATCAAATTTACTAGAACCTTTGTGTAAGGTTCGTCCTGATAATGCAGAAGCCCCGGGTTCTCTACAAGATAAACTATGTCTGAGCCGCGATATATAGCCTCATATGCCTCTTTCTCTATATGGTCCCCCAGCACCACGGCGCATAAATTTACCCTGAGTTTATCTGCCAGCTCTCTCCCTTTGCCTAATAGCTCCCAAGCTACAGATTGAATTTTACTTTTCTTTTGTTCGCAGAAAACCCAGACATCTTTATAACCCGAGAGGTCCCTTTTTTTCACATCCTTTTTTAACTCGATCGCGACAAACTTGCACGCAGGAACGCAGGCTCCGCATAAATTACATTTTGCAAAATCTATAATAGCCTTACGGTCTACCACGGTAATGGCCCCGAACGGGCACGTCTTAACGCAAAGCTTGCATCCGGTGCATTTCTCCAGAATAACTTTTATAGACATCCATATTCTCCGTATTGTTTTATCAGTTCAATGGCAAATTTATAATCGGCCAATTTTATGTCAGGCGTGATCTCTTTATCCATTCTATAGATGTACCCGCCGTCCTCTTTCAAAAACCTTATCTTCTCTTTTACCTCAGACCTGAACGCATCCTTGGAAGATCTTAATTTATCAAATTCTATATTTCCGAAAAGCACTAAATTCTTCTTATATTCCTTCCTTAACTCGAAGGCGTCAATCCCGGAATCGCTCTCTAACGGCTCTATGGCCTTTATTCCTAGGTCGATAAGTGAAGGTATTAGCACCCTTATATCGCCGTCCGAATGAAATATTATATCGCTAAGCCCTTGTGATCTGAAAAAATTGCACAACTCCTTGTGCAAAGGCATTAACAACTTTTTATACGAATCCAGCGAGAAAAATTGGCCTTTTTGGTAGGCCAAATCTCCGTATAGCCATATACCGTCGATTTTGAAGCCGCCGCTAAGGAAGACCGACGTCTTCTTTATTGTATCATCCGTGATTTTATTAAAGAGCTTTACTAATACCTTTTGTTCACAAGCAAATTTTTTCAGCGTTTCTTCCAGACCCAGCTCTTTAGATACCTGGCAAAAAGGTTCATCGATCGAAAGGCTAATAAATTTACTCTCGTCTAATTTTTGAGGCAAAGGCCCATTTAAAGAAATATTCTGAAAGTCGTATCCGAAATATTCTTCTATAGCTAAATTACCTGCTAGGCCTTGCTTCTTCCATTCTTCAAGCGTTGTTTTTGAAAGAACATCATATATGCCTATTCTATCAGGCCGCTTAAAACGCAAGCACTTCTTTATGCGTTCTTTTGAAGTCATTTAACAGGGCTTTACTCGATTAATGTAATTCGGTCTTCAACAAGTCAACGAGTTTTTTACTGATATCGCTTACTTCTCCCTGCAGGATCTCGCCGCTTTTTCTCGGAGGCGGAGTGAATATTTTGACAACCCTAGTGGGAGAGCCTTCTAATCCTACGCTATGCAGGTCGCAGCCTATATCCTTCACGCCCCATTTAACGATTGTTGCGTTTTTGGCACGCATTTTGCCCTTAAGCGAAGGAAGGCGCGGTGAATTTATTTCTTTAACGACTGTTATGACGCACGGAAGCGGGGTTTCTACTATTTCATAGCCGTCTTCCATAAGCCTTTCCATCTTAGCCTTATCCTTGCCCATCTCTTCTATTTTTTTGACATAAGTGACCTGCGGTATGTCGAGATGCGCTGAGATGCCCGGCCCTACCTGAGCAGTATCTCCGTCGGATGCCTGTTTGCCGCAAATTATAATATCAAAGCTCCCGACCTTTTTTATCGCCATAGATAAAGTATAACTTGTGGCCCAGGTATCTCCACCAGCCAACGCCCTGTCGGAAATTAAAATAGTCTCATCGCACCCGAGCGAAATGGCTTCTCTTAGCGCGTTTTCCGCCTGAGGTGGGCCCATGCTTATAACCGTGACTTTCCCGCCAAATCTTTCCTTAAGCAGGACTCCTTCCTCGATAGCATACGTATCAAAAGGATTTATTACGCTTTCCACTCCTTCGCGTATCAGGGTGTTCGTCTTCGGGTCCATTCTGACATCCGTAGTGTTCGGAACTTGTTTAATGCAAACAATAATATTCATTTTTAGTACCCCTAACCCCTACCTACTAATCCCTAACTACTTTTTATGGCTTCCCTTAATAAGATTCAAGGCTATTATAGTTCTCTGGATCTGATTTGTGCCTTCATATATCTGGGTAATTTTTGCGTCTCTCATATATTTTTCAACAGGATATTCTCTCATATAGCCGTACCCGCCGAATATCTGCACGGCATCGGTGGTCACTTTCATTGCGGTATCGCTGGCGAATAATTTACTCATAGCTGAAGGGCCGGCTACGTCTTTACATCCCGCGTCTACCATCCTTGCTACGGAATATACAAGCGCTCGGGCCGCTTCAACTTGCGTGGCCATATCGGCTAACATGAATTGTATGCCCTGAAAACTTGCGATTGTTTGGCCGAACTGTTTACGCTGGGTAGCATATGCAACTGCCTCGTCAAGAGCGCCTTGAGCTATGCCGACCGCTTGTGCCGCTACGCCCGGTCTTGAGCTATCGAACGTCTTCATTGCAACGATAAAACCCATGCCTTCTTTTCCCAATATATTTTCAGCCGGGACCTTGCAATCGTTAAAAATCAACTCTCTTGTTGCGGAGCCACGAATACCCAGTTTCTTTTCCTTCTTGCCGAATTCAAACCCTTTCATTCCCTTCTCTAAAATAAATGCCGTCGCGCCCCTTGCGCCTTTCTTTTTGTCGGTCATGGCGATAACCGAGTAAAACTCGGCTTCTCCGCCGTTCGTGATCCATTGTTTAGTGCCGTTCAAAATATAATAATTCCCCTCTTTTCTGGCTGTAGTTTTGATAGAACCAGCATCGGAACCAGCTTCAGGTTCTGTTATTGCGAATGCTGACAACTTCTTGCCTTTCGCTATATCGGGTAAATATTTCTTTTTTTGCTCTTCGTTTCCGTATAAAAGGAGCGGGAATGTGCCCAGCGCAGTCGCTGCCAAGCTCAAGGAAATTCCTCCGCATATACGGGATAATTCCTCTGTAGCTAAACACAGGGCCAGGACCCCTCCCCCCGTACCGCCATATTGCTCGGGAATGTATATGCCCATCAGATCGCTATCCGCCAGTATTTTAACAATAGGCCACGGGAATTCTTCTTTTTCGTCATATTCGGCGCGAACAGGTTTTATTTTTTCTTCGGCAATCTGCCTAGCCAAGTCGCGGATCATAATTTGTTCTTCTGTGAGCCGGTAATCCATGATCAATTCCTCCTGATTTATTTAGACGTTATTATATAATAGGCTAAAAATATTGTCAATACATTCGCTATGCCCATATGGCAGACTTACCTATATACTCCATATATAAGATATATGTGTAGGTATGCCAGGCGTAAATCGATTATTCTTTTTCTAGGATCTTTATAGTGGTGGATATGTGCCTGAGATTTGAGCCGATCTCATGGCTTAGGGCAATGGCGTTAGCGTGCCTCACGGCTGGATATCCGTATTTTTTGATCAGATTAATAAAAACTTCTATCACAAAAATGTCCTTGGGCTCTCCAAGCTCAGAGGCCTCTGCTTGGGCTTTCGCTGTTATATCTTGTCCGTACTTCGACCTTAAGTCTTCTACACTTCTATTAAATTCATCTTCTGTAATAATTTTATTAATGCAATAAATATTCCTTTTTTCTTTGGGGGGTTCGCCTTTTATAAATGGGGCATAAACTATCTCTATCAGATTTTCTTCAGCCAGGCGCTGGAGCCCTTTCGATATGGCATAATCCCCAAGGCCATATAGGTTTGAGAGAATATACTCGTTGCTGAACCAATAAGGCGATCTTGTACTTTTTTTCGCTTCGCGTAAAGAAATGAGATAGAGATATTTTTCGTTTAAATTAAGCCTGGAGGAAAAACCGGCCTCCCAGAACTTGTCGGGTAAAATAAAGCATAGGTTATTGGCTTCGGGCTTACTCAAATCTATATCAAACTTCTCCAAAAGAACAACCTTATTATCTTTTCTATGGTATTGCAAAAACCCGTAACGCCTTTCCGGCACAATTAGAATTTTTCTGATCCTTTTATTATAATAATCTTTTTTTTCCTTATCGTTAAGCTTCTTAATTACCTCTTTTTCAAGGCAAAGAAGCCTTCCTATCTTTTCATGATCTATATTGAACTCGTCATTGCCCTGGTCTTGGGCTTCATGTATCAATACAAGGTAGAGGTCAAAAGGCTTATTTGCTTTTTCTTTTACGAACCGTATGCCGAAATCTTTAAGAAGCAGGAAATCGTCCGGTATTAATACGCCTTTTAATGATTCCTCTGCGATAAGAGGCCGTTCAGCCAAGGTAACCTTTGATATGGAATCGGCAATTGTTTTGGCCATTTCTTCCGAATCGAGTACTATAGACATCGCGTAATTTTTTCCGAATGAGACCGGGGACCAGCTAATGCTTCCTATTATGCACTTCTTAGAATCCACCACGATAGATTCGCTATTTATTAATTGTTTCGAGGTATCGAAGTATACGTCTATACCGTTCTCGAGAAGGCTTTTATAAGATGCCAGGTTCTCGACAGAGCGGGAATCTTCAAAAACTACCCTTACCTTAACGCCTCTTTTCCTAGCCTCAACCAAAACATCTATCAATTTATTAACCGGGTTTTGGAGGTCCATCGGGTCGGCTACTATGATATCTATTACTATATCTATAGAAGTTGCAGCCTCAGAAAAAAGTTTATAGAGCGTCTGGTAATATTCCTCTTCCTGAGTTAAGGTCTGGTAATCTGCTGCAAAGATCGCTTTAGGAATAAGACATAAAGAAAAGGCTAAACAAATTGAAGGTATGAGAAGTGAATATTTTTTCATTTTCGATACTACTTAAATTTTTTGAAAACCACTGCTGCGTTGTGGCCTCCGAAGCCGAAGGAATTTGAAAGGGCTACTTCGACGTCTACTTTGCGGGATTTATTAGGTACATAATCTAAACCACACTCCGGGTCGGGGAATTCGTAGTTTATGGTCGGCGTGACTATTCCTTCTTTTATTGTAAGGCAGCACACGATCGCCTCCATTCCTCCGGCCGCTCCTAAGGCGTGCCCTGTCATGGATTTCGTCGAACTAATCATAAGCTTTTTGGCATGGCTCTTAAATAAATTCTTTATAGCCAGCGTTTCTATCTTGTCATTTAACGATGTGGATGTCCCGTGCGCATTTATATAATCAATTTCTTCCGGATTCAGTCTAGCATCCTCTATGGCAAGCTTCATGCACTTTCTCGCGCCTTCGCCTGAAGGATCCGGGGCGGTAATATGGTATGCGTCGCCGTTCATGCCAAATCCTACTATTTCAGAATATATCGTCGCCCCTCTTTTTTTGGCATGCTCCATTTCTTCCAGGATCAGGATACCGCATCCTTCGGCCACAACAAATCCGTCTCTTTCTTTGTCAAACGGCCGGCTTGCCCTTTTTGGTTCGTTGTTTCTGGTGGAAAGCGCTCTAAGCGCACAGAAGCCGCCCATTCCTAAAGCAGTTATACAGCTTTCTGTCCC
>Ga0210056_1001939_pt1 | contig 17723 bp, 18 predicted proteins | sample CryGeyCG2014_080_2_FD_183965 | JGI IMG/M metagenome (GOLD analysis project Ga0210056, IMG submission 183965) | Groundwater microbial communities from aquifer - Crystal Geyser CG07_land_8/20/14_0.80 (SPAdes) (version 2) | ecosystem: Environmental > Aquatic > Deep subsurface > Groundwater | place... | reverse complement strand
AAAAGGAGGGTATTATGCGCAAAGGAAGATGGTTGTATCTAGCAGTAGCAGTAGTATGTCTTTTCAGCTTAATCGTGGTTGGTTGTGCCAAGCCAGCGCCAGCAACACCAACAGAGCCAACAACACCAACGCCACCGGCGATGAAGGCTCAGGAGTGGAAGCTGTCATCCTACTATGCTGAGCCACACCCACGCGCTCAAATGGATAAAAAATTCAAAGAGCTTATAGAAAAACGCACCAACGGCTTGATTACTATTAACATATATCCTGGCGAGTCATTGTTTCCGGGTACAGAATGCTTGTCTGCAGTAGCCACTAGGGCTGTTGAAGTAAGTCAGGTCCCACCTCAATACTCCGAGGCGAAACACCCTATTAGTGGTGTTTTCAGCCCATGGGGTTACTGGAATGAGGAGAAGTGGCTCAAGTATGGGCCTGAGGTAATAGACATAGTGAATAAAGATCCAAAGGGCTTTGAGGCTGCAGGTGTTAAGCTACTGTTCGCTTCCAGTCTATGTGATTACTACCTCATTTCCAGAACACCGATTAGCAAGCCCGAGGATCTGGTGGGGAAGTTAGTAAGAAGTGGTGGTGGCCTTATGGGGAAATGCATTAAAGCCATTGGCGGTGAGCCGGCCAGAATATCAGCGGCTGAAACTTACGCGGCGCTTCAAAGAGGCACCTTGGATGGTGGCTGGATGGAGGGTCAGCGTGTTATTGCTGATAAGCTCTGGGAAGTGGCGCCGTATGGTCTTAGCGGGCCAGGTTGGTCAGCTGTGGTTGTCTGCTACTACATGAACCTTGATTTATTTAATACCTTGCCTAAGGAGTATCAAAAAATAGTTTTGGATGTCAGCCAGGAAACCTTCGAGTTTGGAGTTAAACTGGAAAGGCAGCTAGCCACGGAGGCAAAAGCTACAATAGAGCCGAAGATGAAAGGATTTTTGTGGATGTCCAGTGATGAGGTACTGAGGTGGAGGGCGAAACAAGACCCTGTAATCGAAGAGTATGTTAAGACATACGGAGAGAATGCACGCCGACTAGTAGAGATAATGAAAAAGTAAAGGCTGTGCCATCATTTCTCAGCAAGTATGTTCTAAAGGAAGTTCCGGTTGTTTTCCTGCTTCTTGAATTAGTTTTACTAATTAGCCAGAGGTATAGTTAATGGCGACTAAATTTGAGCGATTGGCAAGTTGGCTGGAGCGTAGCTGTTTAGGGCTAGCTATAGTAGCAGGGGTTGTTGTTCTAATCATGACCCTGGATATAAGCTACTCCATATTTACCAGGTATGTGCTAAGAGCCCCCAGTGATATTCTCACTGAGAGTTCCAGGTATATGCTATTAGTGACTGTTTTCTTTGCCACAGCCTATACTCTGTGGACCGAAGGTCATGTTAAGGTAGAACTACTACTAATAAGACTCTCCGTCAAAGTAAGAAACTTATTAAACTTGATAACCCACAGCCTAGCACTTGTCTGGATTGCTGTTCTCACCTGGCAAACAGGCAGAATGGCGTGGATGGCATACAAATTAAGCTGGCATTCCGATAGTATAAGCCATGTTTATTTATTCCCTATTTATATATGGATGCCCATAGGTAGCTTGCTACTTTTCCTCAGTTGCTGTTACAAGGTCTATGGCTTTTGGAAGGGTTGTAAGGAGCAAGCTAATCTAAGTTCAACCAAAGGTGGTTAATATTAAATGGAATGGTATTTCTTAGCCCTCATTCTATTTGCGGCGCTGATTGCTCTGATAATCATTGGCATGCCCATTGGCTTCGCCCTTGGCTTCATTGGCGTTGTGGGGCTAATCTTCCTTATAGGACCTCAGTCACTCACATTAGTAGGTAGCCTTGTCTGGGAAAAGAGCATCTCTTGGAGCCTTGTTTGCTTACCTTTGTTTATCTTTATGGCTGAGGTGATGGTGTTTACCGGGATTGGCAGTGATGCCTTTAAGGCAGCTAACTTATGGCTGGGTTGGTTGCCTGGTGGTGTGGGCGTAGCCACAGTGGCTGCCTGCGCTGTCTTCTCTGCCGCTTGTGGCTCAAGCACTGCTTGTGCTACGGCTATTGGAATAATGTCCATACCTGAGATGCTTAAACTCGGCTATCATAAGAGAATGGCAGCGGGTGTAACTGCTGCCGGCGGCACACTGGGCATCCTTATCCCGCCAAGTATAGTTATGGTCATCTATGGCACCATAACTGAGCAATCCATAGGACACCTTTTTATTGCCGGAATAATACCTGGCATCATACTGGCGGCGATTTTTGTCACATATACAATCATCACAGCACTAAGGCATCCTGAAGTAGCTCCACGACCAGCTGCAGTTACATGGCATGAAAGGTGGGTTTCCTTGAAGGGTGTAATAGGCATAGTAGTCATAATGGGATTTGTCTTCGGCACATTATACACGGGAGTTTGTACCCCGGTTGAGGTGTCTGGTGCCGGCGCTCTTATGGCTCTTATTGTATCTTTGGTCTACCGCAAGCTTAACTGGTCAAATTTGAAAGCCGCTTTCCTACACACAGTTCGGACCAATGCCTTTATATTCTTTATCCTCTTCGGGGCAGTGATATTTTGCGGGCTGGTTTGTTACCTGGGAATCTCAGAAGACATGGTGATATGGATGACTGGGCTTAGCCTGCCACGTTGGGGGATATTAATCATTATATATGTAATATATATTATCTTGGGCATGTTCCTTGACCCTACGGGGATGATGATGATTACTCTGCCTTTTCTTTTCCCAGTCATTGTGAAACTAGGCTACGACCCTATCTGGTTTGGAGTTGTAGTGACTATGCTTTGCGAAATGGGTTATCTCACGCCACCATTTGGGTTTAATCTATTCATTATAAAAGGTATTTCACCACCAGAGGTGGGGCTAGGAGACATCATTCGGGGTTGTGTTCCATTTGTAATACTAATGCTAATAGCTATAGTTATTTATACTATCTTCCCGCAGATAGTTTTATATCTGCCAAGTAAAATGGGTTAAATCTTTTGACTCAAGGAGAAAGCTGTCATAATCACTTCAACGGGGAATCGACATGGACATTAATGCTAAAGAGATTGAGCAAGCTTATCTAGAAAAACCAAGAAGGCTGAAAACATCGTCTGGCATACCAGTAAAGGAGGTATATAGTGCTGATGACATAAAAGACATCGACAATGCCAAGGATACAGGCAAACCAGGGGAGTTCCCTTTTACACGGGGAATACATCCCGATATGTATCGAGGGAAATTGTGGACGAAACGGCAGCAATGGGGACACGGGAGCGCCGAGGATACAAATAAAGGGCTTAAACTGCTCATCAGTCAAGGCAGTACCGGGGTTTCACTTTATCGTGATTTGCCTACAGCATTGGGGATTGACCCTGATCATCCCATGGCTAGAGGTGAGGTGAACGCCGTGGGAACATCTCTGTGCTGTATTGATGATATGAAGGTAGCCACTGATGGGCTCCCCTTAGATAAATTGAGCATTTCCATTCTCTGTGCCTCTTGCCCGGCTATCGTGCTCTTATCCCAGTATATAGCTACAGCGGAAGAAAGAGGCATAGATAGGGCTAAACTAAGGGGACAGTTAACAAATGACCCCTTGGTAGGCTATTTCTGCTATTGTAAGGAGGCGAACCCTCCAGAGCTAGGCATAAAGATATCAACAGATATCATAGAGTATTGCACCAAGAGCATGCCGTTGTGGAATCCTATGTATGTCAGCGCTTTCTATAATTGGCGAGAAGCTGGTGCGCTTACTGCACCTCAAGAGATAGCCTTTGGCTTCTCAGTGGCATTAGCTTTCATTGAAGGAGCATTGCAAAGGGGCATAAATATTGACATTATCGCTCCAAGGGCGTCTATCTACGCTCAGGCCGGGATCGATTTCTTTGAGGAAATAGCCAAGCTACGGACAATGAGGCGAATGTGGGCTAAACTGATGAAGGAGAGGTTTGGTGCCAAGGATCCGAGGTCCTGGCGACTCAGGATAGCAATTCAAACTACAGGCAGCGACCTAGTGGCCCAGCAACCCTTGAACAACATTATTCGTATCGCTTATCAACAATTAGCTGCAGTCCTGGGCGGCGTTCAATCTATAACATCTTCCACTTATACCGAACCAATATGTCTACCCACCAAAGAAGCACATATGAGCGCTCTTCGAAGCATGCAGATTTTGGCTTATGAAACAGGGGTACCATTGGTTGCCGACCCGCTAGGCGGGTCATATTATATAGAATATCTTACTACCGAGATAGAGAAGCAAGCAACAAAGATATTGAATGATATAGAGAACAGGGGTGGAATTATCAAGGCCATCAAATCAGGTTGGGTAGAGGCGGAGTTTGAGAAATCAATCCTACAGCATCAAAAGGAGGTAGAAAGCAAAGAAAGGACAATAGTAGGAGTCAATGCTTATACTTCGCCACCTGAAGAAGACGTTCTACCCGGTGGTGTGCTCCGAGTTGCAGCACATAGCGAGCAGGAGCAAATAGCAAAAATTAAAAAATTTAAGCAAAGTCGAGATGATAGTAAGGTAAGGGAGGCAATAAGAGAATTGCGTGGGGGGGCAGAAATGGGAGAGAAGGAGAATTTAATATCTTACATCATCAAGGCAGTTAAGGCTCGGGCTACTCTAGAGGAGATTATGGGCACTATTCGTGAGGCTTATGGTTATAGCTATGACCCCCTAAATATGCGAACTTCGCCCTTCTGAGGTGCAGAAATTGATTTCTGAGGGCAAGAGAATAAGGATCCTGCTCAGCAAGGTAGGGCTTGATGGTCATGATAGAGGAATAAAGCTTGTGGCCAGTATCTTGCGAGAGGCAGGCATGGAAGTTGTTTACCTTGGTAAACTCCAAAGCCCTGAGGGCATTATACAAGCGGCTATACAAGAAGATGTTGATGTTATTGGAGTCAGCTGCCTGACTGGGGAACACTTGTCCTTAGTACCTGATATTGTTGAATCAATTAGGAGGAATAATCTTCGTATGCCTCTCATTGTTGGCGGAATTGTTCCCAGGGAAGATATACCACAACTGAAGAATATAGGTGTCGCTGCGGTGTTCACCTCAGGTAGCACATCAGTGGAGATCGTCAAATGCATAAAGGATTTAGTGCACAATCCGGAAACAAGGCGAGTTTAGATGTCTGAATCTTTATTAGAATCATATCGCGTTTTAGACCTTACTGATGAAAAGGGATTTCTTTGTGGCCGGATATTAGGTGATATGGGTGCTGATGTGATAAAAATTGAACCACCTGGTGGAGACTCATCGCGTAACAGGGGACCCTTTTACCACGATATACCTGATCCCAACAAGAGCCTTTATTGGTTTGCTTATAACGCCAATAAGAAAGGAATAACGCTTAATATCGAAACTAAGGATGGGCAACAGATATTTAAGAGCTTAGTTAAGCATGCTGACTTTGTTATCGAGTCTTTCTCTCCCGGGTATTTAGAGAGTTTGGGATTAGGCTATGAAGATTTAAGCCAAATAAACCCGGGGCTTATTCTAACTTCGATCACGCCTTTTGGGCAGACTGGACCCTATAGCCATTATAAGGCATCAGACATTGTTTCTATGGCTATGGGGGGACTGATGTATTTGAGTGGTGACCCTGACCGCCCCCCGGTTCGTGTTAGCTTCCCACAGTCCTATCTTCAGGGAGCGGCCGCTGCTGCTGCCGGGACAATGACAGCTTTCTATTACAGGCAGATTAGCGGGGAAGGGCAGCAGGTTGATGTCTCAATACAGGAAGCCGTTATCCGGGCTACATTGCAACCCCGCATGTTTTGGGATGTAGCGGGAAGAATTGTAGAGCGTGCCGGGCAATATCGAACTGCATTAAGCGCTCTGTCTACTCAGCGGGTAGTTTGGCAGTGCAAAGACGGTTGGATAAATTTCCCCATATTTGGGGGTGTTGCCGGAGCAAGGACTAATCGAGCTCTCGCACAATGGATGGAAAGCGAGGGCGTGAGCGACAAATTTTTGCTTACTAAGGACTGGGAAGCCTTTGATATGGCTACAGCAACAGAGGCTGAGATAAGGGACATTGAAGGGCGGTTAGTTAAGTTCTTCATGAGTCACACTAAAACTGAGCTTCTTGAGGGCTCACTTAATAAGCGCATTATGTTATATCCCGTTTTCACCGTCGAAGATATTGTCACCTGCGCTCAACTTAAAGGTCGGGAGTTCTGGGAAGAGGTGGAGCATCCCGAATTGGCAACTTCTATTATCTATCCTGGGGCCTTCATAAAAATGTCACAAACTCCTTGTCAAATAAGGAAACGACCTCCTATCATTGGGGAACATAACGATGAGGTTTATCGAGGCGAATTCGGGTTTTCCAAAGGGGAAATTGCTGCGTTGAAACAAGGAGGTGTTGTTTAAACAATGACCAAGTTTCGGAGAAAACAAGTGTTTGAAGGAATAAAGATTGCTGACTTCTGCTGGGTAGGAGTAGGTCCCATAGTGATGTCTTATTTGGCAGACCACGGGGCGACTGTGATTCACATAGAATCGGCTACCAGGCCTGAGATATTGAGGACAACGCCACCCTTTAAGGATAATATACCAGGCTTAAACCGCTCCGCTTATTTTGCTAACTTTAACAATAACAAATATGGAGTGACCCTCAACTTAAATCACCCTAAAGCTATAGATATAGCCAGAGGATTTGTTTCCTGGGCAGATATCATAGGCGAGGCTTTCACCCCCGGAACGATGGACAAGTGGGGCTTGGGCTATAAAGACTTGGTAAAAATAAAGCCTGACATCATCATGTTTAGCACTTGCCAGCAAGGACAAACCGGACCCTGGGCCAGGCAGCCAGCTTACGGGACTCAGTTAGTATCTCTCTCTGGTTTTACCAATTTAGCCGGCTGGCCTGACAGGGGACCAACAGGGCCCTTCGGAGCATACACCGATAGCATAGCCCCTCTATTTGGGGTAGCAGGTCTTGTAGCTGCGCTTGACTATCGCCGAAGGACAGGCAAGGGGCAGCACCTCGACCTTTCTCAATTCGAGGCAGGTGTTCATTTTGAAGCACCACTCCTTCTGGATTACTTTATAAATGGGCGAGTAGCCAGTGCAACAGGAAATCGTTGCCCGCATGCTGCTCCACATGGAGCGTATCCCTGCCGTGGCAATAACAGGTGGTGTACAATCGCCGTATTCACCGATGTGGAGTGGCATAATTTTTGTCATGCCATCGGTGACTCTGAGTGGACTCAGAATTCCAGGTTCAGCACCTTGCTTGGCAGAAAAGAGAATGAAGATGAGCTAGATAAGCTGATTGCAAAATGGACGCTCGACTTTACCTCCGAGGAGGTAATGACTAAAATGCAGGGCGTTGGAGTAAGCGCCGGGGTAGTTCAAAACATGAAGGATATACACGAAGATGCTCAATTGGAGCATCGGCACTACTTATGGCAACTGGAGCACGCCGAGATAGGGAAGCACTTCTACGACGGACCACCCTTCAAGTTATCCAAAACACCCTGTGAATTAATTATGCCTGCCCCCTGTTTAGGCGAGCACAATGAGTATGTATATGGTAAAATCTTGGGGATACCAGATAAAGAATTCGTAGAGCTGCTTTCTGAGGGGGTTTTTGATTAATACAGTATAACTTCATCCAAGTTCAAGGAGGTTAAACATATGAGTAGCACAGATTTTGATGCTATTAAAAAGGCTGAGAGACGATATGAGGAAGAAGTAAGCAAATTTCTGGAGACGCATAAGGAGTTGCAGCGTGATTACAGGACAATCTCAGGAATACCCTTGAAGCGTGTTTATACTCCGTCTGATATTGAAGAGATAGACTACCTTAAGGACATTGGCTTTTCTGGTCAATATCCGTATACTCGAGGATCGTATCTGGATGGTTACCGAACCAGACCATGGAAGGTACAGCCGTTGATTGGCATTGATACTTGCGAGGAAACTAACCAGAGGTGGCGCAACCTTATCTCTCAAGGACTAACGGGGCTTGTTTTGGACGGCTTCCCTCCGATGTCATGTGAAGGAGGTGACCGAGGACAAATTTGCTACAATAGCGATGATGAACGTACGGAGGGATATATCGGGCATTGTGGTCTTGTTGTTGAGACACTTGCCGACTGGGAAAGGCTTTTTGAAGGTATAGACCTAGAAAAGATTAACATAAACATCCTTGCACATCAAAGTGTCCAGATGGCGATGTATTTATCCCTGGCAGAAAAAAGAGGAGTAGATAAGAGGAAGCTAAGAGGCACTCACGAAACCGTTACCTATGGTCTCAGTGATGGGGATGAAGATAGGCGAGAGCAACTTGATGAGATGGAATATTGTGTCAAAAATTTACCATTATGGAATATCACTACATTTAAGGGAAGGAATATGCGTGATGGGGGCTGCACAGCCCCTCAAGAGATAGCCATTAATCTAGCGATGGGGATTGACACTGCACGAGCGCTAATTAAGGAAAGGGGATTGGATATTGACCAGGTTGCCCCGAGGATGGGGTTTATGTTCTGTGCCCATATGGACTTTTTAGAGGAGATAGCAAAGTTACGGGCAGCGAGAAGAATGTGGGCAAGGATAATGAAAGAGATGTTTGGGGCTAAGAACCCCCGTTCACAGATAATGAGGTTCCATGTGCAAACTGCCGGCTCTGCTCTCACTCGGCAGCAGCCACTGAATAATATTGCCCGAGCTGCTATCCAGGGGCTAGCTGCTATCCTAGGCGGAGCTCAATCTCTGCACCTGTGCCCTATGGATGAGGGCTATACTATACCTACGGAGTTTTCTACCCTAGTATCTATGCGTGTTCAGCAAATCCTTGCTCATGAGACCGGGGTTATAAATGTCTGCGACCCCCTGGGAGGTTCTTATTGCATCGAGTCATTAACAAAACAGATTGAGAAAGAAACACAGAAGCTTTTAGATGAGATCGAGAAGAGAGGTGGTGAATGTAAGGCTAGAGGGTGGATTATTAACGAAATTTGCGCTTCAGCTTATAAATATCAAAAACAGATTGCCTCCAAAGAGCGAATCATTGTCGGAGTAAATGAATTTACCGAGGGGAATTACCCTTATCCCTTCGAGCTAAGGGACTATAATATATCCACCGCTGAAAAGCAAATATCTCGCTTAAACAAGGTTTGGAAGGAGAGAGATAATGCTAAAGCTGAGGCAATGAAGAAGAGTTTAATCCAAGCTTTCCAGAACAAAGAAAATATCATGCCTCACTTAATCAAAGCATGTAAGGCTTATCTAAGTGCTGGTGAAATTCATCAGTGTCGTGTTGCTGCCGTAGGTGAGGAAGCTTGTTACTCTAAAGTTTCCTATGAACATTAGGAGGTCTCAAAAATGGCGATAAGGGTGCTACTTACTGCTGATGAGACAGGACATTCTATGGGTTACCATACGATAGCCACGGCTCTAAGAGATGCTGGCATAGAGGTCATTCTAGGAGGCACTCAAATACCTCGTGAAATTGCACACACCGCCATACAGGAGGACGTAGATGTTATTGCGTATCGAATCATGGGAGCCCACCCCCCAACATTAGTTTCCCGGCTGGTAAAGGTGCTGAAGGAGCAAGGTGCAGACAATATCCCCATAGTTGTAGGAGGTGCCATTCTCCCTAAGCAGGAAGAGCAGCTAAGGGAAATGGGGGTGCTAAGAATTTTCCCTCTAGGTTGTTCCCTCGAATCTGTCATTAGTTTTTTTGTAAAGTTTTCCGAGAACAAGCATTCTTCCAACGTCTCGTAGCCTTCAGATAACGTTTAGCAATAGCTGTTTTAGTTTCTCTTTTCCCCAAGGGGGGGACTTTGCACTTTCAGAGTTGACGCAGAAAGTAATGACTGATACAATACTACGAATGCAGAGAAAAGGCCTAGTTCTTAGTTCAGGAGGTAGAAATGGCAGAACTTAATAAGATCGTTATCCTGGGTGGTGGGGAAAGAGTGGAAAAGATACGGGACTTATTTTCTCGAGCTGGTTCAAAAGTCGCTGTGGTGGGGCTGAAAGAGGATTATACTAAGGAATTGGTGGATGCTGATCTGGTGTTGGAAGACCTCCCCCCTGGAGACATGGAAACAAAAAGGAATGTCCTGCGTAACTGTGATAAAAAAACCCCGCCAAAAACAATCTTGGCTACCACAGCATCTTCGGGGATTACTGAACTGGCTTCCGCCGCTAAAAGAGTACAAAAGTTTGTCGGCTTAAACTTCACTTTTAATCCTTTTGAAGATAAGTGTCTAGTTCAATTGACCAGGGGATGGCAAAGCTCTGAAGAAACAATTCAATCATGCAAGGCCCTGGCAGAAAAAGTTGGTGCTGTAACCGTGGAGCTGGAAGATTCGCCAGGACTTGTGCTCGATAGGGTGCTTACTACGGTAATAAATGAAGCCGCCATGATGAGAATGTCTAAAGTCGCTTCTATTGAGGATATTGATAGAATAACTAAGCTATGCCTCAACTGGCCAATGGGACCTTTTGAATTTGCTGACACAATCGGAATAGATAAAGTAGTAGCCACTCTAGAACTCCTTTCTCAGCAATTGGGACAGCAATATTTGCCTTGCCGCTTGCTCAGGCAGATGGTAGCAGCCGGGCAATTGGGCAAAAAGACAGGGAAAGGCTTCTACAACTATAAATAAAGAAGGGTGACCCTCGTCCACCCACCCCTTTATCTGGCGAGGGAGAGGAGGTAGCTATGGAATTTAAGAATATTCTTTACACCAAGGAAAAAGGAATAGCTAAGATCATAATTAATAGACCCGAGGTCAGAAATGCTTTGAATCAAGCCACAAGGTGGGAAATCAGAGAAGTCGTAGAGGACATCAAGAAAGACAAGAATGTCAGGGTAGTTATTTTTACCGGGGCTGGGGATAAAGCTTTTGTAGCTGGTGCCGATATCACGGAATTCAAAGGGGCAATCCCCATAATCATGGAAGAGCGCGCTGCTACTACAGGGCAAGGGCTTTTCAATGATATAGAAGGCCTGCCCATGCCGGTTATCGCCATGATTAATGGATTTTGCCTTGGCGGTGGCTGTGAACTAGCTATGGCCTGCGATATAAGGATTGCCTCGGAAAATGCCAGATTTGGACAGCCAGAGATCAATGTAGGAATTATTCCTGGAGCCGGTGGAACACAACGGCTACCCAGGCTGGTGGGTTGGGGCAGGGCTAAGGAACTGATATATACTGGCAGGATAATAGATGCTGCTGAGGCAGAAAGAATTGGCCTGGTGGACAAGATGGTGCCCGCGGATAAACTAGAGGAAGCGGTAAACCACCTGGCTGAGACCATAGTCAGTAAAAGTCCTTTGATTGTAAGTATCGCCAAGAAGACCATAAATAGGGGGATGTATACCGACCTAGCTGCTGGGTTGAGCTATGAAAGGAGCAACATTGCCTTTTGCTTCTCTACTGAAGACCAGAAAGAGGGGGCAGCTGCTTTTCTGGAAAAGCGAAAGCCTGAATTCAGGGGAAAATAGTAAAGAAGAAAGATGGAAATTGCAATAGGGATCGTAGGAGCAGCCTTAGGTCTACTAGGCGTGATTTTGGCTTACATATTTAGAGCCAATCATCGTTACTTGCAGCAATTACAAGCCAGCATAAGTGGCATAGCCCAAATGGTTAACGATGTTCACGAGGGACAAAAAGAGATAGCCCAGATAGTTAAAGAGATAGCCCAGATGGTTAAGGATGTCCATGAAGGTCAAAGGGAGATAGTCAAATTGTTAAGCAAGTAAGCCAAAGTAAAAGGAGGAGAAATGGAAATTAAAAAGATATGTGTTCTTGGGGCTGGAGCTATGGGGCATGGCATTGTCCAGGTATGTGCCCAGGCAGGATACAATGTTAAGATACAGGACATTGAAGATAAATTTGTTCAGGGAGGTTTAGGCAGGATTCGAAAATTCCTTGAGGGGAGCGTGGAGCGGAAGAAAATGACTAAAGAGGAAGCTGAAGCTACTCTATCCCGAATAAAGGGCACTACTGAATTAAAAGAGGCAGCCCAAGATGCTGACCTTGTCATTGAAGCCATAATTGAAAATATTGAGATCAAGAAGGATACTTACAGAAAACTTGACGCAATATGCCCGGCATATACTATTTTTGCCTCCAATACCTCATATCAATCCATTACCGAAATGGCAGCAGTAACAAAAAGACCGGATAAGTTTCTGGGAATGCACTGGTTTAATCCTCCTCAAATTATGCGAGGTATAGAAGTAATCAAAGGCGAAAAGACTTCCCAAGAGACGGTCAATATCATTGTAGATTTGTGTCGCAAAGTTGGTAAAGAGCCTGGAGTATGTAAGGATTCACCCGGTTTTATTGCCAACAGGCTTCTACAGCCCTGGCGCAATGAGAGCTACAAGCTATATGACGAAGGTGTCGCCTCATTTGAGGACATTGATAAGGCACTTAAGACAGCATACAATTTTCGCATGGGACCATTTGAACTTGGTGACTTGGTTGGGTTGGAGGTAGCCATAGTGGGAAATGAAACAATGTATCGTGAATTGAGAAGAGATGTTTTCAAACCCGCCTGGTGTCATATAATAAAGGTTAGAGCGGGAGATTATGGCAGGAAAACCGGTCGAGGTTTCTACGAATATAAATAAAGGAGTACGTTGATGGCAGGAATTATTTCATATGGTGCTTATATTCCCTTATGGAGACTCAGTCGGGATGCCATTGCCCAAGCCTGGGGCTCTGGCTCCACCGGCGGAGAGCGAAGTGTAACCAACAATGATGAGGATACGGTAACAATGGCTGTTGAAGCCGCCATTAATTGCGCTGGCGGCTTGGAGCGTGAGGCTATTGATGGCTTGTACTTCGCCTCTACTACTCCACCCTATAAAGAAAAGGAATGTGCGACTTTAGTAGCTGCCGCCGCCGACCTAAGACCTGAGATTATAACCGCCGATTTTGGCAATAGCTTAAGAGCGGGGACCGCAGCACTTAGAGCGGCGTTGCATGCTGTAAGTAGTGGCTCAGCCAAGAGTGTACTGGTGACAGCCTCTGACTGCCGCATAGGCTATCCGCGTTCAACTTATGAGCAAAGTTTTGGCGATGCCGCGGCAGCTTTGCTCATCAGCAATACTGCCAAACCTATTGTTACCATGGAAAGTAGTTTTCCCATCTCTAATGAGATGTACGATGTCTGGAGGTTGGACAAAGATACCTATGTTCAGTCCTGGGAAGATCGCTTCATCATACAACACGGCTACATAGAGAACATGGAGAAAGCGATTTCAGGCTTGATGAAAAAAGAAGGGCTCTCGGCAAAAGACATCAGTAAAGCCATATTTTATGCACCCACAGCCAGAAGCCAGCAAGAACTGGCTCGGCGCTTGGGGTTTGATGCTAAGACCCAGCTTCAAGATCTTCTAATTAGCAACGTTGGGATCTCAGGTTGTGCTCACGCCTTACTCATGTTAGTGGCTGCCCTGGAAGAAGCTAAACCAGGAAATAAGCTACTCATGGCCAGTTATGGAAGTGGTGCTGATGCCTTTCTCCTTCGAGTAACCGATGAGATAGAAAAGGTTAAAGGTAACAAGAGAGGGGTGAAGGGGGTTATCAAGTCTAAGAAGCCGCTCTCCAGTTATGTAAGGTATCTTAGTTACCGCGGCTTGCTGGAACCACAACCCGGAGAACCCTTCCGACTTTTTCCTGCCGCGACTACGAGTTGGAGAGAGCGGAATTGGGCTATCCGCATGCATGGCAGTAAGTGCAAGAACTGTGGCACTGTCCACTTTCCTATAGAGAGGGTATGCTATAACTGTCGCAGTAAGGACAATTATGAAGAGGTAAGACTTTCCGATAAGAAAGCCAGGGTATTTACTTATTCCCTAGATAATTTGGCTGGTAGAAGCGACGATCCCACAATACCCCAGCTTACAGTCGAGTTTGAGTTGGGTAACGCCAGAAGTTATATGGTAATGACAGATTGTGACCCCAAAGAGGTCGCCATTGGTATGCCTGTAGAGATGACATTTAGAAGAATATATGAGGGTGCTGGCATGTATAATTACTTCTGGAAGTGCCGACCTGTCAGGTAAGAATAAAGGAGGTAGAGTAAATGGAGAGCATAAAGGACAAAGTTGCCATAATTGGCATGGGTTGTAGCAAATTTGGGGAGCGCTGGGATGCTGGAATTGATGACATGGTAATAGAGTCTGCCTACGAAGCTTATGAGGATGCTGGAATTGACCCTAAGGACATTCAGGCTTGTTGGTATGGCACAGTAACCCAACCTCTCATTGGCATGGGCTGTACTAATTTAGCTGAGCCGCTTAAGCTGCACGGAATCCCCATGACTAGAGTGGAGAATTGGTGTTGCACTGGCCACGAGGCTTTAAGAAATGCTTGCCTGGGCGTAGCCAGTGGTATGTATGACTTGGTCTTGGCTCTGGGAGCAGAAAAACTTAAGGATACCGGATTTCCTGGATTAGGGACTGGCCGAGGTATGAGTCCCGTGCTGGAAGCGCGGCGTACCGCACCCGGCTCATTTGCTATGGTTGCTACCAGGTATTTCTATACTTACGGGCTAAGCCCCGAAGAAGGCAAGAGAACTATTGGTAAGATTGCTGTTAAGAGTCACTACAATGGTAGTATGTGCCCTAAAGCCCACTTTCGCAATAAGATAACTTTGGAGCAGGTAATGAACGCACCTATCATTGCTTGGCCGTTGGGACTTTTTGATTGTTGTGGGAATAGCGATGGTAGTGCTGCAGCCATTATAGTTCCTGCTTTGGAGGCGAGAAAATATAGAGACGATCCTATCTACATAAAGGGTCTCGGTATGTCATTTTCTGCTCTACTTCCCCAGAATCGTCCCGGTTTCGACTGGCTTCATTTTGAAGAACTTGTCAATTCTTCCCGTCAGGCTTATGAGCAAGCAGGGGTAACAAATCCCCGCGAGCAAATAGACATTGCCGAAGTTCATGACTGCTTTTCCAGCACAGAGCTGATTATTTATGAAAACTTCCGCTTTAGCCCTGAGGGTAAAGCTAAAGAAGATATTGACTCTGGATTCTTCGAGCTCACTGGAGGACTACCGGTAAATACTGATGGCGGGCTCAAGTGTTTTGGACACCCTGTGGGCGCCAGCGGTTTGAGAATGACCTATGAGGTTTATAAGCAACTGCAGGGCAAAGCACAGTCTCCCGAACGGCAGCTAAAGAATGTCAGGCTTGGTTTATCTCACACCTTCGGAGGGCCTCCTCAGACAAGTGCTGTGGCTATATTGGGCAAAGAGCTAGGCTATCCTTAAATAAAATGCAAAAGGTAAAAATAAAAGTGCAAAAATACAGAGCAAAAATTAAAAGGTTTTACATTTTGAGTTGTCATTTTGACTTTTGACCTTTGATATTTGATTTTACTTTCATGCCCATTTACGAATATTGGTGTGATTCCTGCCGGCGAAAGGTCAGCCGATATGAACGGGAATTTTCTCCTTCCTCACCTACTTGCCCCGATTGTGGGAATAACCAACTCATCCGTATATTCTCTACCTTTTCCATGCATAAAACATATAAGGATGTTTATGAAGGCATACTTTCTGATAGGGAGTTGACTCAGGGGATGATGCGTAATGACCCCAGAGCCATGGCTAAGTGGAACAGGCGGATGGGTGGTGGTGAGAAAGTATCTCCTGAATATGAGGAGCTAACTGAGAGAATGGATAGAGGAGAATGGCCCGCTGAGCAAATAGCAGCAAAAAGAAAGGAATTTGAAAAGCAGATGACGGGCGAGGAAGGCAAACCATGAACTTAATTCAGGGGAAAGTAAGTGAGGGAAGGAATCCATGCCTATATATGAATTTATTTGCCAAGATTGCCAGCGGAAAATAAGTTTTCTCGTGCGGTCGCTTTCAACTACCTTTACAGCTAAATGCTCCTATTGTGGTAGTGCTAACCTTTCCCGCACTATATCAAGCTTTGCTTACCACAAGTCACTAAAGACTGTGTGGGAGGGAAGTGGTAACCCTGAACACCCTGGTGAGGATTATTACAAGGATCCTCGCAATATTGGTCGTTGGGTAGAAAAGAAGTTTCAGGACATGGGGCAAGAATTACCACCTCAGATCAAAGAGGAAATACAAGCAGCAAGAGAAGGTGTAATGCCCGAGCCACTTAAGGATTTTCAAAGTGCCTCGCCAACCGCTGCGTATGATTGATGCTAACCTCAATCGCTCAAGCGAAGGCTTGCGTGTTTTGGAGGATGTCGCTCGATTTTTGCTCAACGATGCCGGGCTAAGCCAACAATTGAGAGCTATACGCCATAATTTAGCCGAGGAAACTAAATCTCTCAGCACAAAGCTCTTATCTCAAAGAGATTCAGAACATGATGTTGGTCACCCTCACGTCCCTCGCCAGATAAGGTGGGAGGAGGGGAGGGCCTCCTTTCTAATTGTCCCTTGCCAAATAAGGGGTGCTGAGGGGAGGGCCTCCTCTTCGCCCAAGGACTTGGCTGACTTAGTTAGGGCAAATGCCAAAAGGGTGGAAGAATCTTTGCGTGTTATGGAGGAGCTAGCTAAGCTGCCAGAGGAAAGGGCAGCCCTGAACTTGATTCAGGGTAAATTTGAGCAGGCGCGATTTACCCTTTATGCTCTGGAGCGGGAGTTACTTTCTCGGGTACTGCGCCAAGATAAGATAAAACGGATAGGCAGCCTTTACGTTATACTGGATAGGCAAGTGTTGGCTGGAAGGGACGAGCTAGCTACAGCTAGCCAGATTATTGAAGGGGGTGCCAGAGTTATCCAGCTTCGCGATAAGCAGAGTAACAAAAGGGAGTTGTTGCCCATAGCCCAAAAACTTAAGGACTTGTGCGCCAAGGCAGACATTCTATTCATCATAAATGATTACCTAGATATAGCCCTGGCGATTAATGCTGATGGACTTCATATTGGTCAAGGGGACCTGCCTTTACCTACTATCCGTAAAGAGCTACCCATAGACAAACTAATTGGCTGTTCAGTCAACACCGTATCACAGGCAATCAGGGCACAGGAAGAAGGGGCCGATTATATTGCTGTAGGCTCTATATTTCCTACGACAACAAAAACAGATGCTACCGTAGTTGGAATAGATAGGCTCAAGGAAGTGAAAGAGAAGGTATCATGTTCCTTGGTAGCTATTGGTGGCATAAACGAAGAAAATGCCGCCAGAGTACTCGCTGCTGGCGCCGATTCTATAGCTGTAATCAGCGCTGTATTAGGTAAGGAAGATATAAAAGGAGCGGTAGAGCGACTAATCGCTGAAACGAGTAGAAAATGCCAAAGCCAATAGAAAAGCTGGAGGCTATTGCCGCGGAACTTCATCCCTACTTCGCTGCTGAAGACGAAGCACGAGAGAAGGCTTTGCGCCTTTGCCGTCAGATAGTCCGCTACAGTGCTAATGCCATACGTGCTGTCCATCGCCAAGAGATGGATACAGCCAGAGAACTTTTGACCGAAGCTCATAAATTAATTCAAGAGCTAAATCGCGACCTGAGCAACTATGGCACCTTGCTCTATTCAGGCTTCGTCCACGATGCGCAAAAAGAGTTTGCTGAAGGGTGCATAACCCTGGCTCTGATTGCCGAAGAGAACCTGCCAAAGCCCGAGACATTAGGGGTGGGTTATGCTGCCTATCTTGATGGCCTGGGCGAATCTGTAGGTGAACTCAGGCGCTACATACTGGACAGTTTAAGGAGAGGAGACTTTTCCCGT
>Ga0210056_1001938_pt1 | contig 17730 bp, 12 predicted proteins | sample CryGeyCG2014_080_2_FD_183965 | JGI IMG/M metagenome (GOLD analysis project Ga0210056, IMG submission 183965) | Groundwater microbial communities from aquifer - Crystal Geyser CG07_land_8/20/14_0.80 (SPAdes) (version 2) | ecosystem: Environmental > Aquatic > Deep subsurface > Groundwater | place... | reverse complement strand
GCGGGGGGAGGGGGCGCCTGGGTCGGCAAGGGTGGTGGCCCCGCTCCCCTCCTTTCAGGTAAAGAGGCGGACCCCGCCGGGTGGGTGATGCCACGGCCGCGGGACGACGCCATGATCCCCTGGGAGTTGCTCGACGCCGCGCCGGTGCCTGGAGAGGGCGGTGAGCTCTGTCTGTACCGGCGGGGAGCGGAGTTCTCCATCCGGGCGGAGGGGTGGGAGCTGATGGACAGTCGGGTGCACGGCTCGGAGGAGGCGCTCGCCGAGCTGGCGTGTGCACGGATCACCCACGCGCCTCACCCCCGGGTCTTGGTCGGTGGCCTGGGCATGGGGTTCACCCTGGCGGCGCTTTTGCGCCAGCTCGGGGGCGCGGCGCGGGTGGTGGTGGCCGAGCTGGTGGGGGCGGTGGTGACCTGGAACCAGGGGCCCCTCGGTGCGCTGGCCGGCGAGCCGTTGCGCGACCCGCGGGTCGAGGTGCGGGTGGTCGACGTCGGCGCGCTCTTGCGGGCGGACCCCCAAGGGTACGACGCCATCTTGCTGGACGTGGACAACGGTCCCGCGGGGCTGACTCGGCGGCGCAACGACTGGCTCTACGGCCTGGCCGGTCTGGCGGCCGCGGCCGCGGCCCTGCGCCCCGGGGGGGTGCTGGCGGTGTGGTCGGCGGGCCCCGATTCAGCCTTCGCCGCCCGCCTCCGCCGCACCGAGTTCAAGGTGGAGGAGATCCGGGTGCGGGCGCGCCCCCCGGGCCGAGGGTGGTACACGATCTGGATCGCCCGCCGGTAGCCCAACCCGGGCAATCTGGCGGCTCTGGCCGCGATTCGCCCATGGCCAGGTGGGGTCGGCCGGGGGGCGGGTGTGGCCTGGGCGCGCCCCAACAGGCGACTCGCCTGTTGGGGCGCGGGGTGGCGACCTACAGGGCGCAGAACTCGGTCGCCGCCGGTTCGGCGAAGTGGACCGGTGTACCGCCGGCGGGGGTGACGTCAAGGCTACCGTCGGCGTTGAAGGTGACCTGGTGGGGGGTCCCCTCGGCGGTGACGGTCATGTGGCCGCCCACCGTGTTGCCGTCCGCATCGTAGGTGAGGCCGTTGGTGTCCGTAGCCAGGATCATCGGGAAGGCCTGGCCGTTGCAGTGCACGGTCAGGGTGCCGTTGAGATCGCCGGTGGAGGTGGCGTCATCGAAGTGGACGACAAGGTGGTCCATCCCCATGTCGAGGGTTCCGAAGCCGCTCCAGGCCATCTCCATCCGGCCGTTCAGGGTCAAGGTCGCCGCAGTGATGTCGAGATTTGCCGGGTCGCCGGCAAAGGCCATCCCGCTCATCCCCAGGGTGAAGTCGCCGGAGAGGGTGCCGTCGGGGACGGTCACCGTGACCCCGGAGAAGTCCATGGTGATGGCGGTGGGGTCACAGTTGGAGCCGCTGATCGCCATCCCCATCTGGCCGTGCATGGACTGGCCGGCGGCCGGGGCGCAGTTGTTGAACGTGAGGATGGCGTCAAGACCCTCGACGCAGAGGGTCGCCGGGTCGAGGTCAGACCACTGCATGTGGGTGGCCAGAGTCCCGGAGTCGACCCCGTCGCAGCTCGTCGGGTCGAGGTCGATGGAGCCCATACCCGGTCCCATGCCGGTGAAGTGGCCGGCGCTGATCACGGCCCCATGTCCATGCCCATGGCCGCGGCCTCGACCGGCGACGAGTCGACGCTGGCGGTGGTCACCAACCCCGTCCCGACCCCGGTCGCAGTGACGGCAGCGTCGATGGTCGGCACCGCCACCAGCACCGCCTGGGCGACCTGGGTGGAGGAGGCGGCAACAACGGCCTCATCCCCGCCGCCGCCACCCCCGCCGCAGGCGACGGAGAGGGTCAGGAAGGGGAGCGTGGCGAGGAGGGGGGTAGCGATGTGGAGAATTCGTTTCATGGCGTGCTCCTAGGAGTGGGGGTGAATGCGCTCACCCGGGCGGGGTCAGTCGGTGGGTTTCTACTGTTTACTTTTTCCTTCGCCAGCAATGCCTCGGCTGGTTGGCGAAGCGGTAGAGGGTAGGAAGTAGAAAGTAAAAAGGGGGTGGGAGGCTCCGTACCCACGGTGATGTTGCCACCCCCCTTTCTACTTTCTACTTTCTACTTTCTACTGCCGTTGCCGCGCGCCACTCGCCGCGGAGCTGGAAGCGCCGGACCAGGAGGTAGACCGCCGGGATGATGATCAGGGTGAGGAGGGTGGAGGAGATGAGCCCGCCCACCATGGGCGCGGCGATGCGCTTCATCACGTCGGAGCCCGCCTCCGCGCCGACCATCACCGGCAGCAGGCCGATGAGGGTGGTGGTGACGGTCATCAGCTTGGGCCGCAGGCGGCCCACCGCGCCCTCGGTGATGGCGGCCTTGAGGTCGGCGACGCCGCGCATCGCCCCGCGCGACCGGTGGTCGCGGAACGCGGAGTCCAGGTAGACCAGCATCACCACCCCGGTCTCCGCGGCGAGGCCCGCGAGGGCGATGAACCCCACGTCCACCGCCACCGACAGGTTGTAGCCCAGGAGGTAGAGGAGCCATACGCCGCCCACCAGGGCAAACGGCAGGGTCGCCATGACGATGAGGGTGTCGGTGAGGTTGCCGAAGTGGAGGTAGAGGAGCAGGAAGATCAGCGCGACGGTGATCGGAATAACGATGACGAGCCGCTCCTTGGCCTGCTGGATGTACTCGTACTGGCCGGACCAGACGAGGGAGTAACCGGGGGGCAGCTTCACCTGTTCGCCGACGATCGCCTGGGCTCGCTTCACGTAGGTGCCGACGTCGATCCCCTTGAGGTCGACATAGATCCACGCGGTCCGCCGGGCGTTTTCGCTCTTGATGGCGGGCGGCCCCTTGCGCGTGTGGATCTTGGCGACCTGACCCAGGGGGATCTGAGCACCGAAGGGCGTGGCGATGAGGATGCGCTCCAGGTCGGCTGACGAGGTGCGCAGCTCGCGGGAGTAGCGCAGGTTGACCGGGTAGCGCTCCAGCCCCTCGACGGTCTGGGTGACGTTCATGCCGCCGATGGCCGACTGGATCACGTCCTGCACGTCGCCCACCGTCAGGCCGTAGCGCGCCGCCTGCTCGCGGTCGATATCGAAGTCGAGAAAGTTGCCGCCGGTGACCCGCTCCGCGTAGACCGACAGGGTGCCGGGGATGTCGCGCACCACCGCCTCGATCTCCTGGCCGATCTTGGAGAGCACCGCCAGGTCGCTCCCCATCACCTTGATCCCCACCGGCGTCTTGATGCCGGTGGCGAGCATGTCGATGCGCGTCTTGATCGGCATGGTCCAGGCGTTGGTCAGGCCGGGGAACTGGAGGGCGTCGTTCATCTCCGCGGTCAACTCGCCATGGGTGATGGTTCGCTCCAGGGGCCAGAGGCGCGCCAGCCAGCCGCGCCACGGCTCCGGCCAGTTGCTGAAAAAGCGCGCCACGGGCACGCGCCGCCACTGGTCCACCGGCTTCATCGAGAGGGTGGTCTCGATCATCGAGAGCGGCGCCGCGTCGGTGGCCGTCTCGGCGCGCCCGATCTTGCCGAACACCCGCTCCACCTCGGGGAAGGTGCGGAGGATCTTGTCGGTCTGCTGGATCAGCTCGCGGGCCTTGGTGATCGAGATCCCCGGCAGGGTGGTGGGCATGTAGAGGAGGTTGCCCTCATCCAAAGGCGGCATGAACTCGGTGCCGAGGCGGTTCGCCGGGATCACCGTGAGCGCCAGGATCGCCACCGCCGCCGCCACGGTCAGCCACGGAAAACGGAGGGCGACCCGGATGAAGGGGTGGTAGGCCCACTGGGTCGCCCGATTGAGCGGGTTCTTGTCGCCGTCCGGGATCTTCCCGCGGATGACGAAGTACATCAGCACCGGGATCACCGTGATCGCCAGCACCGACGAGGCGCCCATGGCGAAGGTCTTGGTGAAGGCCAGGGGCCGGAAGAGCCGTCCCGACTGCTCGGTGAGGGCGAAGACCGGGAAGAAGGAGACGGTGATGATGAGCAAGCTGTAGAACAGGGCCGGGCCGACCTCCTTGGAGGCGGCGATGATCACGTCCGCGCGGGAGAGTGGTGGTGACTCCGTACCCCTCCCCCCCGCCCCTCCCACAAGGGGAGGGGAGCCAGGGGACACCCCTTCGGGGAGGACCGGTTGAGCCGCCCCCTCTCCCCGTCCCTCCCCCACCAGGGGGGAGGGGGCTTGATCCCGACCGCCCGCAGCAAGTCCCCCCTCCCCCCGTGGGAGGGGGACAGGGGGAGGGGGAGCCTTACCGCCCCCCGCCGCGCGCCATCGCTCCAGGTGCCTGTGGGCGTTCTCCACCAGCACCACGGAGGCGTCGACCATGACGCCGATGGCGATGGCGATGCCGCCCAAGGACATGATGTTGGCGTTGATCCCCAGCAGATGCATGAGCAGTAGCGAGGCGAGGACCCCCAGGGGCAGGACGATCGCCGCCACCAGGGTGGAGGGGATATGGAGGAGGAAGAGGACGATGACGATCGCCACCACCGTCATCTCTTCCGCCAGCTTCCCCGTCAGGTTGTCGATGGCGCGCAGGATGAGCGACGAGCGGTCGTAGACCGGCACGATCTCCACCCCCTCGGGCAGCCCGGCCTGGAGGGATGCGAGCTTCGCCTTCACCCCGCGGATCACCTCCAGGGCGTTCTCGCCATAGCGCATGACGATCACCCCGCCCGCTACCTCCCCCTCGCCGTCGAGCTCGGCGATGCCGCGCCGCAGCTCCGGTCCCAGGTGGATGTGGGCGACCTGCGAGAGGAGGATCGGGGTGCCGCGCTCGCTCACCCCCAGGGGAATCGCCTCCAGGTCCTTGAGCGACTTGATGTAGCCCAGGCCGCGCACCATGAACTCGGTCTCGGCGCGCTCGATGAGGCGCCCGCCCACGTCGTTATTGGAGCGCTGGATCGCCTCCTTCACCCGGCTCAGGGGGATACCGAAGGCGAGCAGCCGGTCGGGGTCCACCTCCACCTGGTACTGCTTCACGTAGCCGCCCACCGAGGCGACCTCCGCCACCCCGGGGACGGCGATCAGCTCGTAGCGCAGGAACCAATCTTGAATCGAGCGAAGCTGGGCGAGGTCGTGCTGGCCGCTCTTGTCGACCAGGGCGTACTCATAGACCCAGCCGACCCCGGTGGCGTCCGGCCCCAGGGTTGGGGTCACCCCGGGCGGCAGGCGACCGGCGACGAAGTTCAGGTACTCCAGGACCCGCGAGCGCGCCCAGTACAGGTCGGTACCGTCCTCGAAGATGATGTAGACGAAGGAGAGGCCGAAGAACGAGTAGCCGCGCACCGCCTTGGCGAAGGGGACCGACAGCATCGCTGTGGTCAGCGGGTAGGTGACCTGGTCCTCCACCACCTGCGGCCCCTGCCCCTCGTACCGGGTGAAGATGATCACCTGGACGTCGGACAGATCCGGGATCGCATCCAGGGCGATGTGGCGCGCCGCGTAGAGGCCGCCGAAGAGCAGCGCCGCCGTGGCGATGAGGATCAACGCACGGTTGCGGACAGAGTACTCGATGATGGCGGAGATCATCTCGGGCAGTAGACAGTAGGTAGTAGACAGTAGTTAGGGGGGAGCTATTGCGAGTCGTTGACGGAGGTGACGAGGCCACTGAGTAACCGCGCCACTTCGTCCGCGAGGTTGGTCAGGGCTTGCGGCACCACAACAAACTCAAGATCCCCGGCAAGGATGAGGTAGTACCGCGCCTCTTCGAGTGAGGCCTGGGCAATGTTGTAGAAGCGCGCCTTTTCCTGCGGAGAACGGCGTTTGAACCCCTCGGCAATGTTCGCCGGTGCAGATACCGCTGCCCGGCGTAGTTGGTTCGTCATCCCGTACATCTCCTCGCGCGGAAAATCGCGTGTGATCCGGTAGATCTCCAGGACGAAGGCGTGTGCCTTCTGCCACGCGATGAGCTGCTCAAATCGCTGGATCTTTTCCATTCCGTTCCCCCATCCGCTGTCTGCTGTCTACTGTCTACTGTCTACTACCTACTGACAGCGGCTCACCGCAGCGCAGCATGGAGGCGCCGAAGTAGGGGTTCGCCACCTCGCCCTTCTGGAGCCAGTTGGCGTGCGACATGGGGCAGTGGTAGGCCGCGAGGCCGAGGGTTGCGGCGGCCGCCTTGGCGGGTCCAGCGGCGACCTCCAGGACCACCTCCGAGATCGGGCCGAAGGCACCGCGGGCACGCTGCAAGTCGCCGCTCTGCAGGCCGGCGAGCTCGGCGTGGACCCGCTGCATCTGCGCGGCGCTGATCCCCTGATCCGCGAGGGCGTGGAGGGCGGCCATCAAGCCCTTGGCCTGCTCCGCGACCCGGGCGGTCGTGTCCCCGGCGAGGGCGGCCTGGATGGCGAGGTAGGTGGTGAACAGGTCGTGGTAGGCGGCGGCCTGCCCAGCGGGCAGCGGTGCACCGCCGCCCATCGCCATGTCCGCCATCGGGGCGGCTCCCACCGCCGCGGGGGCGGCTGGCGCGGTGATCGGCGCTCTCGCCGGTGGCGCGGCCGCCGCGGCGCCGCTCTCCTGGCGCACCGCCATGAGCTTCGCCACCGCCTCCTTGAGCTGCGATTCGGAATCCAGCAGGAACTGCGCGGAGGTGACCACGGTCTCCCCCTCGGCGAGGCCGGCGAGGACCTGCTGGCCGTCGTCGCCCGCGGGGCCGAGGGTGAGGGTGCGGGGCTCGAAGCGGTTGTCCGGGAGGCGGACGAAGGCGAGGTTGCGGCGGCCCGAGTGGATCACCGCCTCGTTCGGCACCACCACCACCGACGCCGCCACCCTCGGGGTGAGGGCGACGTCGGCGTACATGCCGGGCTTGAGATCACCCTGCGGGTTGGCAAAGACGAGGCGCACCTGGATCACACGGGTCTTCGGGTCGAGGGTCGGGTAGACGTAGTCGAGCTTGCCCTTGAAGACTTGCCCGGGGTGGTAGCTGAGGGTCATGTCGGCCGGGGTGTTGGGGCGCACCCATGGCAGCTCGCTCTCGTAGACGTCCGCCAGCACCCACACCCGGGAGAGGTCGGCGAGCTGGAGCAGGGGCTGGCCGGGGGTGACGTACATCCCCTCGGTGGCGTGGCGTTCCAGCACCACCCCGTCGAACGGGGAGTAGAGGGTGAGGGTGCGCTCCACCACGGCGGTCCGCTCCAGGCGGTCGATCTGGGCGCGGTTGATGTCCCACAGGGCGAGCCGCTCGCGTGTCGAGGCGAGGAGCCGCTTGGCCCCCTCCACCACCTCCGGGAAGGGCGAGGCGCCCACCTTGCGCAGGTTGTCCACCGCCAGGAGGTACTCGCGCTGGGTGGTGACCAGGTCCGGGGCGTAGAGGGTGAGGAGGGGGTCGCCCCGCCTCACCTGCTGGCCGGTCTCCGCGACGAAGAGCCGCTCGATCCAGCCGCCCACCTTGGTGTTGATCTCGGTCAGCCGCTTCTCGTCCACGGTGACCCGGCCGATGGTGCGCAGGGAGCGGGTGAGGTCGCGCCGGGCCACCACCGCCGTGCGCACCCCGATGTTCTGCACCACGGAGGGGTCGATGCGGATCGCGTTCGGGTTCTCCGCGGCCGCCTCCGCCTCCTCGTAGACCGGCACCAGCTCCATCCCCATGGGCGACTTGCCGGGAGAATCGCGGATGTAGGTGGGGTCCATGGGCGCGACCCAGTACTTGATCTTGCGCTCGCCCTTGGGCTTCGCCGGCGGCGCGCTGGCCTCCCCGTTGCCCCGCACCGGGACGAGCCTCATCCCGCAGATCGGACAGTTGCCCGGGTGGTCCTGGATCACCTGCGGGTGCATGCCGCAGGTGTAGAGCCGCTTGGCCGCCGTGGCCGCCCCCTCCTGTGCCGGAGCCGGGTGGTCGCCGTGCAGACCGGCGGTGTGGAGGAGGCCGTGGAGCTGCGGCGCAAAGCGGCCCCCGGCCCACAGGCCAAGGGCGGTGCCGACGAGGACCAGGCCAACCCAGCCAAGCGTGCGTTTCATTTTTTTCCTTAGCCGCGAATGGACGCGAATGGACGCGAATCAGGGACTGGAACGATGAGGCCAACGCGATCCATTCGAGATCGGAGACGCCTTGCAGGGGGGTTCACCACAGAGGACACAGAGATTCTCTCTGGAGCGGTTCTCTGTGATCTCTGTGTCTCTGTGGTAAAAACATTTGCGTCCATTCGCGTTCATTCGTGGTTTTGCTTTTCAGGATTCGCGTTCATTCGCGGTTAATCTTTCTTGGGTTCCGGCAGCCGCCCCACCGCCTGGTCCAGCCGCGCCTGCTCCTGGAAGAGGTCGGCCTTGGCGCGGAAGGCGGCGAGCTTAAGATCGAGCCAGTCGCGCTCGGCATCCAGCAGGTTGAGGAACTCCGCCTGGCCGGTGCGGTAGCCGTCCATGGTGGCGCGCAGGGCCTGCTCCGCCTGCGGCACCAGGCCGGTGTCGAACAGGGCTACCTGCTCCAGGGAGGTGGTCAGGCGGAAGCGCAGGTCGGCGAGCTCGCGCTCCGCGCGCTCCAGCTCGTCGCGGTAGACGGCCTCTGCCTCGGCGAGGCGCGCGCGCGCCTCACTCACCCCGGCGTCGAGGCGCTTGCGCCAGATCGGGAGGTTGATGGACAGGGTCGCCCAGTAGCTGTCGGTGCCGTTGTCGGCCACCGGTAGCGGCCCTTCCGAGGTGAGGGTGTAGTCGAAGCGGGCGGTCAGGTCCGGGTAGTACTGCTTGCGGGCAAGGTCCACGACGGCACGCGCGGCCTCGATCCGGCGGGTGAGGGCGGCCAGCCGCGGCCGTGTGGCGACCATCTCGTCGCGTAGCCCGTCCATCGTCTCGACCACCGGCAACGCCGCGGGCAGGGCCACGCCATCGATCGGGGTCTGCTTGTCACGGGCGAGGAGCTCATTGAGGATTGCGGTAAGGGTAGCGCGCTGCGCGCGCAGGGTGAGGAGGCGGTCGGTGTCCCGCGACAGGGCGACCTGGGCGCGCAGGACGTCCCGCTGCTGGCCGTGGCCGGCACCGTAATGGGCCAGCGCCGCCGCGACGATGTCCTTCACCAGGGCGCGGTCCGCCTCGGTGATGCGGATCGACTCCTCCACGTAGACGAGGTCGTAGTACCGCTCCTTCACCTCGGTCACCACGGCCAGGGCCACGTCGCGCACGGTGGCGCCAGCCGCCCGGGCGAGCCCGCCTGCGTGTGCGCCGCGCAGTCCACGCTTGCCCCAGAAGGGAAGCTTCTGGGAGAGGAAGAGGCGTTGCTCCTGCGGCCCGACCCGCGTCTCCACCTCCGACAAGTACCAGGCCACTCCCGCCTGCGGGTCGTCGAAGCTCGACGCCTGGGCCGGCACCGCGGCCGCCGCCGATGCCGCCTGGCGCGCCGCCTGGATCTGCGGGTTGTCCCGCAGGGCGATGGCGATCAGCTCGTCGAGGGGGGCGGCGCCGGCGGTGGCGGCGAACAGGAGGATGAAGAGGGCAATCGTGCGCATGGATGGGCTCCGTGTTGGTAGGGGGATTAGCAACCAGCGTGCCGCGGGGGTGCAATCTTGTAACGTGCGGAAAAGGCGGACCCCTGCCCCGCGGGGGGTGCAACGGTTTGGAGAATAGTCCGCGGTTGAACTCTCCAGGGTTGGAGGATTCTCCAGGGCGAGAGCCCCGCCACCCGCGGGCGGAGGGTGGCGGAGCTGGCCGCCGTATTGCGCTGGCTCGCCCGCGGGGCGGGGGTGGCGACCACGGCGGACCGCAACCAAAGCCGGCGGGCGCCGGCGGCGGCGATCCCGGGGGAGCTCCCCCCGTCGCCTACCCGAGGCTCGGCTTGCTCCGTAGACTGGTTGCATGCGTTGGCAGACCACCAAGCGATTCCGCCTCACCCGTTACAGCAACTGCGCCGGTTGAGCCTCCAAGGTCAGCCCGGCGGCGCTGGGTGAGATTTTGCCCACCTTTCACCAGGCGGTGGGCGGCGACGTGATCGTCGGGCTCGACCATCCCGACGATGCCGGCGTGGTGCGCCTCACCGACGAGATCGCCCTCCTCCAGACGGTCGACTTCTTCACCCCGATCGTCGACGACCCCTACGCCTATGGCCAGATCGCCGCGGCGAACGCCCTCTCGGACATCTACGCCATGGGCGGCACGCCGATCAGCGCGGTGAACATCCTCTGTCTGCCGGTGGCGAAGATCGACCCGGAGGCGGTGGCGGGGATCCTCGCCGGCGGCCGCGACAAGGCGGCCGAGGCGGGTTGCCCGATCATCGGCGGCCAGTCGGTGGAGGACCGGGAGCTGAAGTACGGCCTAGCGGTCACCGGCCGCATCCACCCGGCGCAGATCCTCAAGAAGGTTGGCGCCCAGGCGGGTGACGTCCTGGTGCTGACCAAGCCCCTTGGGGTGGGGCTGCTCACCTCCGGCTTCAAGGCGGGGCGCGGCGAGCCAGCGTTGGTGGCGCGCGCGAGCCAGACGATGGCGACCCTGTCGGCGATCCCCGCCCGCCTCGCCCACGCCTTTGGCGCCCACGCCTGCACCGACATCACCGGCTTCGGGCTGCTCGGCCACGCCGGGGAGATGGTCCGGGACACCGAGGTGGGGTTTCGCATCGACGCGCGTGCGGTGCCGTGCTTCGCCGAGGTCCTCGCCCGCCCCTACCGCAAGCTGCGCACCCGCGCCGACGCCACCAACCGCGCCTACACCCGCGCGATCGCCACCGTCGGCGCGGCGGTGGGCGAGGCCATGGAGGCGCTGCTCTACGACCCGCAGACCTCCGGTGGGCTGCTCGTCGCCCTGCCCGCCGCGCGTGCTGAGGGCTACCTGCAGGCGATCGCCGGCGAGGGCTACCTCCTGCCGTGCGCGGTGATCGGCACGGTGGAGGCCGCGTTGGTTGGGCGGATCGTGGTCGAGTAGCCACGTCCACCGTCGTGGCGCGGGGGGCGATCGGCGGTGGGCGCCACCGTCGGGAAGGGGGGGCACCCCTCGGAGTCGGACTGGGTCGATCGGCGGCGACAACCATCAGCGCGAGCCCGGCTCCGCCCCCTCTTCGTTGCGTCGCTCCCCGATGGGCTGCGCACCCCTCCCGATCGGGGCTCGCGTCCGCCTCTTCGCAGTCGATTGGGACAAAGTTCGACAGCCTCCTCGGCGTGCTACCGGCGCCCCCCCCCTGGCGATCGGGCGGCGCGGCCCTTCGGCTGGCCGCGGCGCGGCGGCGAGCGGTCCGCTTCCCGTCCCCTGGCCCTTCCGCCCCAGCGGCCGGTAGACTCCCGCCCCCGCCGGCGTGCGCGAGTAGCTCAGCTGGATAGAGTACAGGCCTCCGAAGCCTGGGGTCGTGGGTTCGAATCCCACCTCGCGCACCAGCCCGTCGCGGGCTCGCTCGACCGCCCCGAAGGCGGCGGTGCCGCGACCCTGGCCGGCCGCGCCGCCCGCCTCGCCGGGTGGCCCCGCGGTCCGGTGGCGGCTACACTGCGCCCCCCTTTTGCCCTTTGGAGACGCGCCATGGCGAAGATTGCGGTCCTGCCCGGTGACGGGATCGGTCCCGAGGTGATGGTCGAGGCCCTGAAGGTTCTCGACGCGGTGGCGGATCGGTTCCAGTTGCGCTTCGAGCGGCAGGAGGCGCCGGTGGGCGGGGCGGGGATCGATTGCGCCGGCAAGGCGCTCCCGGACCCGACCCTCGCTTTGTGCGAAAGCTCGGACGCGATCCTCTTCGGCTCGGTGGGCGGCCCCAAGTGGGACTCCCTGCCGCCCGACCAGCAGCCGGAGCGGGCGGCCCTTTTGCCCCTGCGCAAGCACTTCAACCTGTTTGCCAACTTCCGCCCGGCGCGTGTCTTTCCGGCGCTGGCCCGCGCGTCGGTGCTCCGCCCCGACATCGTCGGCGACGGCTTTGACCTGCTGATCGTGCGCGAGCTCACCGGCGGCCTCTACTTCGGCCGCCCCAAGGGGCGCGAGCCGGCCGGAGAGCGGGGTGAGCGCGCCTTCGACACTCTCGAGTACACCACCTTCGAGATCGAGCGGATCGCCCGCGTCGCCTTTCAAGCGGCGCGCGCGCGCCACCAGCGGGTAACCAGCGTCGACAAGGCGAACGTGCTCACCTCCATGGTCCTGTGGCGGGAGACGGTGAAGCGGGTGGCGAAGGAGTTTCCGGACGTGGCGCTTCACCACATGTACGTGGACAACGCCGCCATGCAGCTCGTGCGCGACCCGCACCAGTTCGACGTGATCCTCGCGGAAAATATGTTCGGCGACATCCTGTCGGACGAGGCGGCACAGCTTACCGGCTCGCTCGGCATGCTCGCCTCGGCCAGCCTCGGCGAGGGGACGTTTGGTCTCTACGAGCCGTCGGGCGGCTCCGCCCCGGACATCGCCGGGCAGGGCATCGCCAACCCGATCGCCCAGATTCTGTGCGTACCGATGATGCTGCGCTTCACCTTCGGCGAAACCGCGGCGGCGGCGGCGGTGGAGGAGGCGGTGCGCGCCACCCTCGACGCGGGGCTGCGCACCCGCGACATCGCCCAGCCGGGCGAGGCGACCGTGACTACCGCCGCGATGGGCGACGCGGTGGTGCGCCACCTGGGTGGCTGAGCCCCCGCGCCCGAGACCGTGGTTGCTCTTTTCGCCTTGCTCGCGGCGCGGGTGCTACCCGACCCTCTCCGCGAAACGAACCCCTCAGGGATGGAACAACGCCATGCTCGAAAAGAAAGAGAAGTACAACGTCGCGGTGGTCGGGGCGACCGGCGCGGTGGGGAAGGAGATGCTCTCCATCCTCGCCGAACGCGACTTCCCGCTGGGCGAGCTGAGACCCCTCGCCTCGGAGCGGTCGTTGGGCAAGGAGGTCGAGTGCGGCCGGCGTAAGGTGAAGGTCGAGGTCCTCGGTGACGACTCCTTCGCCGGCGTCGACATCGCCCTGTTCTCCGCCGGGGCGGCGCGCTCCAAGGTGTACGGCCCGAAGGCGGTAGCCGCCGGCGCGGTGGTGGTGGACAACTCCTCCGCCTTCCGCATGGACGACGACATCCCCCTGATCGTCCCGGAGGTGAACCGGGCGGCGATCCCCGACCACCCCGGGATCATCGCCAACCCCAACTGCTCGACCATCCAGATGGTGGTGGCCTTGAAGCCGATCCACGACGTGGCCCGGATCAAGCGGATCGTCGTCGCCACCTATCAGGCGGTCTCCGGCGCGGGCGGTCGGGCGATGGAGGAGCTGTTGGAGCAGGTGAAGGCGGTGGGCGATTTCCGCTTCCCCTCGCCCCAGGTTTTCCCGCACCAAATCGCCTTCAACCTCATCCCGCACATCGACGCCTTCCTCGCCAATGGCTACACCAAAGAGGAGATGAAGATGGTCAACGAGACCCACAAGATCATGGGCGACGCCTCGATCCGCGTCTCCGCCACCTGCGTCCGGGTGCCGGTCTTCCGCGCCCACTCGGAGGTGGTGAACGTGGAGACCGAGAGGAAGATCACCGTCGAGCAGGTGCGCGAGCTGCTGGCCTATGCCGAGGGGGTGACGGTCTACGACCACCCGGAAGACCTCATCTACCCGATGCCGTTTGAGGCGAGCGGCCACGACGACGTCCTGGTCGGGCGGATCCGCGAGGACCTGTCGGTGGACAACGGCATCAGCATGTGGGTGGTCTCCGACAACCTGCGCAAGGGGGCGGCTCTGAACGCGATCCAGATCGCCGAGGAGCTCATCCCCGGCGGCCGCGCCCACGGCAACGCCGCGGCGGAACAGGCGCGGGGATGAGGGTGAGCTTGCGCCGCCTTCCCCTTTTCTGAGCTCACCACCGCCATGAGCGAGCGCATCCAGCCGGTCAAGGGGACCCACGACATCCTGCCCGAGGAGCAGGGGGTGTGGGGGCGGGTGCGCGCCGCGGCCACCTCGATCCTGCCGCTCTACGGCTTCCGCGAGATCACCACCCCGATGTTTGAAAGCGCCGAGCTGTTCGAGCGCAGCGTCGGCGCCGCCACCGACATCGTGGAGAAGGAGATGTACACCTTCGCCGACTCGAAGGAGCGGCGCATCGCCCTGCGCCCGGAGGGGACCGCCGGGGTGGTGCGCGCCTGTGTCCACCATGGCCGCGTGCGCGCCCAGCCGCTCGACAAGCTCTACTACCTCGGCCCCATGTTCCGCCGCGAGCGGCCGCAGAAGGGGCGCTTCCGGCAGTTCCACCAACTTGGCGTGGAGGTGATCGGCGAGTCGTCGGCGACCCTCGACGTGGAGGTAATCGCCCTCCTCGCGCGCCTGCTGGCCGCCTGCGGGGTGGCGCGGGTGGAGCTGCAGATCAACTCGGTGGGCTGTCCGATCTGCCGTCCCGCCTACCGCGCGGCCCTGGTGGCAGCGCTCGCGCCGCGCGCGACGGAGCTGTGTGACGACTGCCAGCGGCGCCTCACCACCAACCCCTTGCGGTTGCTCGACTGCAAGGTCCCCACCTGTGGCGCGGTGACCGCCGGGGCGCCGGAGCTGATTCACCATTTGTGCGACGCTTGTCGCGACCACCTCGCCACGGTGGAGCGCGGGCTCACCGAGCTGGGGATCGCCTACACCGTCAACCCCCGCCTGGTGCGCGGCCTCGACTACTACACCCGCACCGCCTTCGAGGCGATCGCCGCGGGGCTCGGGGCGCAGGCGGCGGTGGCGGCGGGCGGCCGCTACGACGGTTTGGTGGAGGAGCTCGGCGGGCCGCCGACGCCGGCGATCGGCTTTGCGATTGGTCTGGAGCGCCTCGTCACCCTGATGGACGGCGGCGGTGAGGTGCCCCCCCTGCCCCTGTTCGTCGCCCCCCTGGGCGAGGCGGCGCGCCTCTTTGCCCTCAAGCTGGTGGAGGAGCTGCGCGGCGGCGGGGTGGCGGTGGAGATGGACCACGCGGGCCGGTCGCTGAAGGCGCAGCTCAAGCGCGCTGACCGCTTGCAGGCCCGGCGCGCGGTGATCCTCGGCGACGACGAACTGGCCGCGGGCGAGGCGACGGTGCGCGACCTTGCCACCCACAACCAAGAGCGCCAGCCTCTCGCCGGGCTGGCGGCTCGCCTTATCGCGGAGGAGAGACCATGAGCCCGACCCCGATCGTCATCACCGGCGCCGCCGGGCGCATGGGCAAGACCCTCATTCGCTTGGCCGCCGAGGACCCGGAGATCAAGCTCGCCGGCGCCCTGGAGCGGTCTGACTCGCCGGTGATCGGCCGCGACGCGGGGCTGGTGGCCGGGGTGGGGGAGCTCGACGTGTTGATCACCTCCACCCTCGACGAGGTGGCAGGGCCGTGGCAGGTGGTGGTGGATTTCACCTTTCCCGGGGTCACCCTCAACCTCCTGCCTCGGGTCACCGCCGACGGTGGCTCCATGGTGATTGGCTCCACCGGCTTCAAGGCGGAGGAGGTGGAGTTCATCCGCGCCCTGGCCACCAAGCAGCCGCACCTCCTCGCCCCGAACATGAGCCTCGGCGTCAACCTCCTCTTCCGCCTGGCGGCGCTCACCGCCGAGCGGCTTGGCGACGGCTTCGACGTGGAGATCGTCGAGCTTCACCACCGCGCCAAGCAGGACGCCCCCTCGGGCACCGCCCTGCGCCTGGGCGAGGTGGTCGCCACGGCCCTCGGCCGCGACCTTCGCCAGGTGGGGAGCTACGGCCGCCACGGCGCCATCGGCCCGCGGCCGGAGCGGGAGATCGGCTTTTCCACCGTCCGCGGTGGCGACACGGTGGGTGACCACACCTGCTTCTTCTTCGGCGGCGGCGAGCGGTTGGAGCTGACCCACCGCGCCACCTCGCGCGACCCCTTCGCCACCGGCGCGCTGGTCGCCGCCAAGTGGATCCGCGGCCAGGCGCCCGGCCTCTTTGACATGCAAGACGTCCTCGGGTTGCGCTAGGCCACGCCGCATCTTGGTTTCGCCGGACTCCCGCGCCGTCCACATTCCCCCCCCCGCAACCCGCGAGTCGTTTGCCATGGCCCCGATCCACGTGCAGCTTGCCGGCCGCCTCGGCCAGCTCCCCCCCTACCTCTTTGCCGAGCTCGACCGGCTGAAGCGGCAGGTGGTGGCGCGCGGCGTCGACGTCATCTCGCTGGGCATCGGTGACCCCGACCTGCCCACCCCGCCGCACATCATCGAGGCGTTGTGCCGCGCCGCCCACGACCCGGCGAACCACCAGTACCCCTCCTATGAGGGGATGGTCCGCTTCCGCCAGGCGGTGGCCGACTGGTACGCGGCGCACAATCCGGCGATCGGACTCGACCCGGCCACCGAGATCGTCGCCTTGATCGGATCGAAGGAGGGGATCGGCCACCTGCCGCTGGCCTTCGTCAACCCGGGCGACGCGGTCCTCTGCCCCACCCCCGGCTATCCGGTCTACCAGGCGGGGACCCGGTTTGCCCACGGCGAGGTGGTGGAGATCCGCCTGCGCGAGGAGGACCACTTTCTCATCGACTACTCGAAGATCCCCCAGGGGATTTTGGAACGGGCGCGGGTCCTGTTTATCAACTACCCGAACAACCCCACCGCCACCTGCGCGCCGAGGGGCTTCTACGAGGAGACGATCGAGGTGGCGCGGGCGTTTGACATCATCGTCTGCCACGACGCCGCCTACTCGGAGATCTACTACGACGGCAAGCGCCCCCTCTCCTTCCTTGAGCTCCCCGGTGCCAAGGAGGTGGGGGTGGAGTTCCACTCCCTCTCCAAGACCTACAACATGACCGGCTGGCGGCTCGGCTGGGTGGCGGGCAACGCCGAGGTGGTCGCGGGGCTGGGGAAGATCAAGACGAACGTCGACTCAGGGGTCTTCCAGGCAGTGCAGGAGGCGGGGATCACGGCGCTTACCGGCGACCAGGCGTGCGTCGCCGAGCTGCGCGCCACCTACCAGAAGCGGCGTGATGTGGCCCTCGCCGCCTTGGCGCGCATCGGCTTGGAGGCGGTCACCCCGGAGGCCGCCTTCTACGTCTGGGTCCACTGCCCCGCGGGGAGCACGGCCGCGGAGTTTGCCGCCCGGGTCCTGCAGGAGGCGGGGGTCGTGATCACCCCCGGCACCGGCTTCGGCTCCGGCGGCGAGGGCTACGTCCGGATGACCCTCACCGTCAGGGTGGATCGCCTGGAAGAGGCGATCGAACGGATCGGCAAGGTGGTATAGGTTGCAGTTCGGGTAAGGGCTTGGAGGTGTTGGTCGATTTCAGCCGCGGCGGAGCTGGAGCGGGCAGAAGGTAGACCGGGGGTCGCACCCCCACCGTCACGGCGAGCCCCTCCTTTCTACTTTCTACTTTCTCCTCCCCCCATGGCCACGGCATTCATTGGTTTCGGCGGTAACCTCGGCGATCGGGCCGCGGCGTGTGCGGAGGCGCTGGCGCGGCTGGGGTCGACGGACGGGGTGGGGGTGGTGGCGGTCTCCGACCTGTTCCGCTCCGACCCGGTGGGGATCGTCGATCAGCCGTGGTTCATTAACGGCGTCGCCGCGCTGGAGAGCCGCCTCTCCCCCATCGACCTCCTCAACCGGCTCATCGAGATCGAGGCGGAGATGGGACGGGTGCGCCTGCGCAAGAACGGCCCGCGGATCATCGACCTCGACCTTCTCCTCTACGGCGCGGCGCGCCTGGCCGAGGCGACCCTCACCCTCCCCCATCCGCGGATGCTGGAGCGCCACTTCGTCCTCGTCCCACTCCTCCAGCTTCTGCCCCACGGCCGCCATCCGGTGAGCGGCGAGCCCTTTGCGGCCGCCCTCGCCCGGTTGCCCGGCGATGGCGGCGTCCGGCCGTTGCTTCCCTTGGCCGCGGAGGTGGTCCGATGAAACGGTACTTGGTGGTGGAAGGGCCCATCGGGGTGGGCAAGACGACCCT
>Ga0210056_1001929_pt1 | contig 17779 bp, 17 predicted proteins | sample CryGeyCG2014_080_2_FD_183965 | JGI IMG/M metagenome (GOLD analysis project Ga0210056, IMG submission 183965) | Groundwater microbial communities from aquifer - Crystal Geyser CG07_land_8/20/14_0.80 (SPAdes) (version 2) | ecosystem: Environmental > Aquatic > Deep subsurface > Groundwater | place... | reverse complement strand
TTCGGCCGGATCGGCAATCGCCACCGGTCCTGCCTGAGCGGGGTCGATCATCATGAACTTGAGCCCCTTCGACCCCATGACGGCCCCGAGGCCGCCCCGGGCGGCATTCCGCGAGGGATCGCCGAAGATGTCCGTAAAGGAGACGGAGGCCCCCGTGTATTGGCGCTCCCCGGCTATCCCGGTCGACAGTACGGCGATTTTTTCTCCGTACTGCTTTCGCAGCCGGCCGACCAGATCATAATTTTTCGCGCCGCGGTACTCCTCCGCCGGGATCAGCGCGGCCTGGTCCTTCGAAATCGACAGACCGTATAACCGCTCATCCTGCGGCGCGCCCTGAAAGATAACGGCGCGAATTCCCAGCCGGTCGAGGATTTGCGCGGCGGGGCCTCCGGAGTTGGACTCTTTGATGCCCAGCGTGAGCGGGCTCTTGGCGCCGACGGAGATGCGTCCGAGTTGGGGAGCCCCGGTGCCCGCCAGCGGGCCTGCGGCCACGACAAAGTGGTTTTCGGGGCCGAGCGGGTCCGCCGTTGGAGGCGCCTCCCGGTTCAGGATCTTCGCGATGAGGGCGCTGCCGCCGAGGTATTGCCACTCCTCCTTGAGATTTTCGAACGCAACCGTTCCCTGTCGCAGATCCACCCGTAGAATCTTCATCACGTTATCCCCTCCAACGTGGGTTGATTGCTTTAACCCTCATGCCCGGGTCGGGCACAACGAAAGATGAAAATGCACCTCAAATCCCCCTCAATCCCCCTTTGTTAGAGGGGGACTTTATTATTCCCCTCTTTGGCAAAGAGGGGTTAGGGGAGATTTTCATTGTCCTTTGTGAAGGCAAGCCATCATGAACGTTTCATATAAAGACATGGGAATCAAAGCGAGCGGCGTCCCCGAAAGGATTGGAGCGGCGGGCAAAGCGGGCCTCAGGTTGCCGAGACGCCCCGGCGGTACTTCTCGTCGAGCATCCCTTCGATGCTCGCCATGACGATCCGCGTCACCCCTTCGAACTGTTCCCGGTAGCGCTGCTGCGATTCCCGGGAGAGGAGCCGGAACGGTTCGCGGATCCGGAACTCCTTGAGCCGGTCGTGCACGGAGAGCGGTTCGCCGATCCGGTAGGTGATCCGGCCGCTTTTCGCAAAGGGAAGGCTCCCGGTATAGACCTCTTCGGAGTTGTTGCAGGCGACGGGGACGATCCGCTTTTCCGTGTGCAGGGCTAACTGGGCGAGGCCGGTCCGCCCCTCGGACAGCGTCACCGAGCGGGTGCCCTCCGGAAAGATGATCAGGTTGAGCTGCTTCTCGCAGAGGGCGATCCGGCTCAATTCCGCAACCTTCTCCATCACCTCTTCGTAATAGCCCCGGATAAACTCCGCAAACTGCTCGCCCATCGCCTGAATCGCCTCGACGGCGGCGCGCTCCTGCGGCCCCGCATGGGCAATGCGGCCGTCGATCATGTCCTTGACGGCGCGGTAGAGCCCTTTGTCCATCTTGTGGTTGAACCTCTTCCGGTAAAACTCCTCGATGAGATACCCCATCGACGGCACCGGGATCAGGTTGCAGAGGTCGAGCCCCTTCGCCAGGAACGCGTTCTTGTAGTATTTGGCCTTCACCCAGACGGTCGTGAACGGGAATTCCCGCATTTTCAAGAGCTTGTACTGGAATGGCCAGTAGTTGAACCGATCCGTGTGGTTCATCGCGAAGATCACGCTCTCCCCGCGCGGGATCCGTTCGGCGTTTTCGATTTGGATGTCCACCTTCGCGAAGAGGCGGTAGTTCGGCAGCAGCAGACAATGCGCCACAATCTTCTGGCCAAACGGCTGAGAGACCAGTTTTATTTTCTTCAGATATTCGATATCAATCATTATTCCCTCCTTTGGATGGGGACATGATGCCGCATCGTGTCTCCATCCAGCCCTATTTATTTTCAGTCTGATATTAATAGGGCGCTGTCCCTATTTAGGATCAGCCGCCGGACCCGCTCCAACTCCTCGGGGGTGTCCACCTCGACGGAGTCGTACGGGGTGACGACCACCTTGATCCGGTAGCCGTGTTCGAGGGCGCGGAGCTGTTCGAGCGCCTCCAGACGCTCCAGGACCCCCTCGGAAAGAGCGGTGAAAGTGCGCAGAAAATCACGGCGGTAGGCGTAGATCCCGTGGTGCTTGAAGTAGTCGACCCTCTTCCCCGGATCGCGGACGAACGGGATCGTGGCGCGGGAGAAGTAGAGCGCAAAATGGTCGCGGTCGAAGACGGTCTTGACGGCGTTCGGGTGGGTGATCTCCTCGTCGCGGACGATCCGGTAGATCAGCGTGGACATCGGGACGGCGGCGTCCGTAAGGAGCGGCCCAACCACCTCGTCCACCTGGACCGGCTCGAAGAGGGGCTGATCACCCTGGATGTTGACGACGATGTCGTCGTCCCGAAGCCCCAGCGTCTCGACCGCCTCGGCGATCCGATCCGTTCCGGAGCGGTGGCGGGGCGAGGTCATTACCGCCCGGCCGCCGAAGGCCGAAACGGTATGGAAGATCCGTTCGTCGTCGGTCGCCACAGCGGCGAAGGAGACGGTCTTTGCCCGGAGGACCCTCTCATAGACGTGTTGAATCATCGGCTTCCCGCAGAGATCGGCGAGCGGCTTCCCGGGGAAACGGGTCGATTCGTAGCGGGACGGGATGATGCAGACAACCTGGACGGACATGGAAACCTCTTGAGGCAAATGCAAAACTCAATAAAAGGTGTCACCCCCGCGAAAGCGGAGGCCCAGAAGTTCTTGAAAAGACTGGATTCCCGCCTCCGCGGGAATGACAATCTCGGACTTTCGCAATGGGCTCCTCTTTACAAATAGGGGTCGGTCGCGAGGAGGTGCCCCTGGACGTAATCCGCCGTCGCCTCCTCCAGCGGACGAAACGCGGCCGGGCAGCCGGCGGCGCGGAGTTTCTCCATCCGCGCCTCGGTGAAATACTGGTACTGCCCCCGGATCGCCTCGGGCATCTCGATGTATTCGATCTGCGGCGGAAGGCCGAGTGCGGCAAAGACCGCCCCGATCAGATCGTTCCAGGTCCGCGCCTTTCCCGTCCCGAGGTTGAAGATCCCGTTCGCCTCCTTGTGGTTCAGAAGCCACCAGAGCACATCGACGCAATCCTTGACATAGACGAAGTCCCGCTTCTGGCCGCCGTCGGGATATTCCGGTTTGCAGGATTTGAAAAGCCTTACCCTTCCCGTTTCGCGGATCTGGTGGAACGCCTTGAAGATCACGCTCGTCATGTCGCCCTTGTGGTACTCGTTCGGGCCGAAAACGTTGAAGAACTTGACCCCGGCGACGCGGTCCGCGATCCGCTCGCGGAGGACCTTCAGGTCGAAGAGCTGTTTGGAGTAGCCGTACATGTTGATCGGACGGAGGCGGCGGCTGGTTTCATCGTCGTCGGAGAAACCCTGCGCGCCGTCGCCGTAGGTCGCCGCGGAGCTGGCATAGACGAACCGGACCCCGTGGTCGATAGCCCACTCCGCAAGGCGGCAAGTGTAGTGGAAATTGTTCTCCATCAGGTAGTCGGCGTCCCGCTCCGTCGTCGAAGAGCAGGCCCCCATGTGGACGATGGCCTCGACAGGAAACGGAACTTGCTTTGCCTCGACCATCCCGAGGAAGGCGTCTTTGTGGAGGTAGTCGGCGTACCGGCGCTTGACGAGGTTCTGCCACTTCCCGGAGCTCCCCAACTCATCGACGACAACGATATCGTCGATCCCCTCCGCGTTCAGCTTCGCAACGAAGGCGCTCCCGATGAACCCGGCGCCGCCGGTCACAACAATCATTTTTCCCTCTCTCTACAGCACCTTGGCCGCATTCGCGATCGCCGTCCGGATCGCCTTCATCTTCGCGGCCGGCATCTTCACGGAGATCCCCATGATCAGTGTCCGGCCGAGGAGATCCTCCGCGTGGGGGATCGCCTTCCGGCTGTAGATCGGCTTCCGGTTGCGCCGATCGGAGAAGGGATTCTTCAGGGAATTCGCCGTGGACTTCGCCAGGAAGTGCTCCCAGTTCGGAACATAGTGCCAGAAATTGTCCTTGAAACGGACCGTGTCCTGCCCCTCGGCCTTGAGCGCCTTCTGGAAGGTCTTCGTCTGCTCCTCCTCCGGCAGGTTGAAGGCGAGGAAGGTCGCCGAATCCCCTTCGGGATCGGGCATCCCCCGGAACTTGATCCCCGGAAGTCCGGCCAGCGCCTCCATGACAACCGCCTGGTTCTTCCGCTGCGCGGCGATCACCCGGCCCAACTTCCGGAGCTGGGCGAGACCGAGTGCCCCCTGGAGCTCGTTCATCCGGTAGTTGAAGCCGAGGATCGTCCGGCCGTCCAGCGCCCGGCTGACCGGGGAGAGGTGGTCATGACCGTGGTCGTGGTACCATTCGGCGCGGTGGTAGAGGTCGAGGTCGTTGGTGATCACCATGCCGCCCTCGCCCGTCGTGATCGTCTTATAGTGGTCGAAGCTGAAGATCCCCATGTGGCCGAAGGAGCCGAGCTTCTTCCCCTTGAAGCTCGCCCCCAGACCCTGGGCGGTGTCCTCGAGGACGAGGAGCTTGTGCTTTTTGGCCACCTTCATGATCCGGTCGATCCGCGCGGGCGCGCCACACATGTGGACCGGGATAACCGCCTTCGTGCGCGGCGTGAGCTTGTTCGGGATGTCGTCCGGATCGAGGTTCAGCGTGTCGTCGATGTCGGCCATGACCGGGATCGCGCCGACCTCGAGAACCGCCTCGTAGGTGGCCATGAACGTGAAGGCCGGACAGATCACCTCATCACCGGGCCCCACATCGAGGGCGGTCAGCGCGATCTTGAGGGCCGCGGAGCCCGAGGTGACCCCCAGCGCGTATTGCGACCCGGCGTATCTCGCGAAGGCCTTCTCGAAATCCCGGACCTTCCAGATCCCCTGCCGTTCGTTGTCGAAGGCGTATCTTGCAAAGACGCCCGTCTTCAGGACATCCATCACCTCCTTGATCTCTTCCTTTCCGATCAATTCTGCACCGGCCATAACCTCATACCTCCTTCTTTATCTTCCAGAAAATGGGGACAGGTACAATTTCCCCGGGGAAATTGTACCTGTCCCCATTTTCCGATTAATAGCACTCCTGGTAGATCTCGACCATCTCCTCCGGCGTCATCTTGCAGGGGTTGTTGGCGAGCGGCCTCGCCACCGTCATCGCGACCTTCGCCAGCTCCGGAAAATCGGCTTCCGGGATCTCTAACTCTTCGAGCGTCGTGAAAATACCGCAGTCCTCGATCAGGGCCTCCACCGCCTCCACGGCCAGGCAGGCCGCTTCCCGCAGCGGCAGGTCGTCAACGATCTCCCCCATGATCTCCGCGATATCGACGAACTTCTCCTGGGCGCCGGACAGGTTGAAGGCCATCACCCGGGGGAGCATGATCGTGTTGGCGAGCCCGTGGGAGATTCCGTATTTCCCGCCGAGCGGGTAGGAGAGGGAATGGACCGCCGTCACGCCTGCGTTAGCGAGGCCGAGCCCTGCGTAGAGGCTCCCCAGCAGCATCGCCTCCCGCGCCTCAAGGTTGGTCCCGTCATGGACGGCCGTCCGCAGGTTGTCGGAGATGAGGCGGATCGCCTCCAGAGACAGCAGCTCGCTCATCGGCGAGGCGTTGATCGAGGTGTAGGATTCGATCGCGTGGCAGAGGGCGTCGACCCCCGTCGCCGCCGTGGGATGGGGCGGCAGGGTCAGCGTTAGCTCCGGATCGAGCAGCGCCAGTTCCGGATAGAGGTACGGGCTGTTCATCCCCTCCTTTTTCTTGAGCTTTTTCCGGATGAAAACGGCCGTGAAAGTCACCTCGCTCCCCGTCCCGGCGGTCGTCGGGACCATGATCTTGGGGAGGCCCGGACCGGGAACCTTGTTCAGTCCGAGATAATCCTCCGCCTTCCCCTTGTTCGCCGCGAGGACGGCGATCGCCTTGGCCAGGTCCATCGCACTCCCGCCGCCGATGCCGACGACGCCGTCGCACCGCTTCCGGATGGCGAGCTTCGCCCCCTCGTCGGCCAGCTCGAGCGGCGGCTCCGGAACGGCCTTGTCATAGAGGACGAACCCGATCTTCGCCTGGTCCAGAAGGCCGGAAAGCCTCTCGCCGAGGCCCGTTCCGGCCAGATTCCCGTCCAGGACGACGAGCGGCCGGCTCACCTTCAGCTCTGTCAGGCGCTCCGCCAAACCGGTGAAACTCCCGTTTCCGAAAACGATCTTTTTGGCGCCCGTAAACGAAAATGTCTTCATGGCTGTGTCTCCATTTTTTATCATTCGAACTCCGTCACGCCGCTAAGGGGTTTTCTTACGAGCACGACGGCGGAAAGTCAAGAAGATTTGCGCTCCTTGTGCTCCCCGTACCATTCGATCTGCCGGCAGATCCCCCGGAGGATCTTGACCTCCCGCGCCAGCAGGGTCGTCCGGGAAAAGAGGCGGCGGATGTGCATCATCCAGTAGTCGGGGTTGTCCGGCAGCAGAAACCCGATCGCCAGCAGGGTCTCCTTGAGCTTTGCGTACATCCCCTCCAACTCCTTCGCACTGGCCAGCTTCGGCGCAAATCCGCTATCTTTTTCCATCCGGGCAACGAGGAGCTCATAGCAGATGACCATCACCGCGTGGGAGAGGTTCAACGACTTGAACCCCACGGTGGGGATTGTGACTAAGGTCTGGCAGAAGCGGAGGTCGTCGTTCGTCAGCCCCGTGTCCTCCGGGCCGAAGAGCAGCGCGATCCCGTTTTGCTGCGACAGGCCGACCACGATCTCGGCCATCCGGCGGGGGGAGACGACGGGCCCCCGCCCCGACCCATGCCGCGCCGTCGTTCCGACGACCCAGGAGAAGCCCGCGAGCGCCTCATCGAGGGTATCAAAGTGGCGGATCCCGTTGACGATCTCCTTCGCCACATGGGTCGCCATCTGCCGGACCGCCTCGTCGTCGAGATCGCGGTTCCCGACGACAATCATCTTTCCGATCCCCATGTTCATCGCGCAGCGCGCCGCGGAACCGACATTCCCGGGGAACTTCGGCCCTTTCAGAACAATCGTGATGTTATCAAAATTCGCCTTCATCTTTTTTCCCACCGTGCCGCGATAAACGCCCCCGTGTCCCGTCCCTCTCCTTCCCGTTCGCTCCGGTCGAACGTTGCCGGATCGTCCTCCTTGCCGAAATGGACCACCGTCTGGACAATGCCGGGAACGGAGGTCGCCGCGAGGAGCTGCGCGGGCGACCGGAAGAAGACCCGGTTGAAGATCGACTCCGGATCCCGCCTGGCGTTCGCGCTGCGTCTTGCAGCCCAGGGGCTCAGGCTGTTGAGCGTTGCCACGACGACCACCCCTCCGGGCCTTGTCACGCGGAACAGCTCCGCAACGGCCCGCTTTTCGTCCGCAACGAACTCCAACGCCGCGACGGAGACGCTCTTGTCGAAAGAGCGGTCGGCGAACGGAAGCGCCGTCATGTCGGCCGTCACCCCGCTATAGCACAATGGCTGCCCCTTCTCTACCGACCACAGGAGCATAGAACCCCGGCCGCCCGGAGCTTGCCGGAGGATGGCCTGCCCCGCGCGCTCCGGCATGGGACACTTGCCCCCCGGAACCTGTCGAAGGGCGGCTTCGTGCTCCGCGTACACGAGCATGGCCAGCGAGATGTCGAGGCCGACGACTTTTGCCCCCCGGGCGATGAATTCCCGGGTGAAGATCCCTGTCCCGCTGCCGGCGTCGAGTATCCGCTCCCCCCGGCCCGGCCGGAGCAATTCCAGAATGAGTTCTGTTTCATATTTCAGGACCGCCTTCCCCACCGAGGTCTCGAACCAGCGGTCGTACCGTTCCGGCCAGTCGTCGAACCGTTGTTTCCCGGACATGCCTACTCTCCCTACCGACTTTCTTCCGATGGAGATATTCGCAAGGGGATTGCAAAAAGCCGGAATTCCCGGACATGCCTACTCTCCCTACCGACTTTCTTCCCGCGTCCTCTGCCCGGAACCGATCAGCGGCCGTCCGCATCCCCCGGTTCGTCGGGGGCAGAATCTTGAAAATGCTTGCAAATCCGACCCTCCTGCCGCAAAGGACGGACCACGACGTTTTATAGATGGTTCGCCGTTACGATGCAACGAGAAATTGGAAAGCTCCATTTGAGCCTGTTCAATAATTCAGTTTTTACCATGAAAACCAAATGTACCATGTAATGTTTGCTGTTCAATACTGGTGTTCAATATTTAGAAAAAGATCTAAAATACTGATATAGTAAAGGAATTAAAAAATATCCCTTATTTTCTGAGAGTGGCAAACGCTGATTTCATGGGTTAACCTGCCCCCGGAATCGCCCAATTTGTGGGTTATCTTCGATTTTTCATGTTTGTAAGTAACTATATTCATTAGCATAAACAAGTATTGAACAGGCTTCATTTGTGGATTGTTCGCCTTCTTTCCTCTTCACAAATAAGCATACCGATGGTATTAAATGGAGGGCTTCTCATGATTACATACTTCTTTCTGCAAAAAGCCATAGACATGTCAATGCGATTGATATAGATTTCGATAAGGAAGCCTTATGAATACTGAACCCTGTATCCGGTTATGATCATGGAACCCGGAGCCCAAGAAGTGGCGGTTGCCACAAAAAGGCAGAGAAAATCTTCGATTTTGACCGTCAAAAAGGTGCCTCTGCCCGATGAGATGGTCGCAAAGATAACCGGATCAATTTCATCTGACATGTGGGCCGCATAAATGGATGTCCCCAGAATATACCCGAAAAGAGGAGGCACAGATGGAACAGGTAAACATTATGGACCGTATCACCGTTAACTCCGACGTGATGGTAGGAAAACCCACGATCAGGGGGATGCGGATTACTGTCGAACAACTACTCAAAGCCTTGGCTAACGGCGTGACAACTGATGAAATCCTCGATGATTATCCGGAGTTGGAAAAAGAGGACATCCGGGCGGCTCTTCTCTATGCATCACAGTTGGTAGATGAAGAACGCGTTTACACGGTTGGTTCAAATTAATCCGCTTACCGGTGACCCATGAAATTCCTGGTGGATGTAGGTGTTGGTAAAAAGGTCGAAACCTGGCTGAAGGAAAACGGTTTTGATGTGCTTTCCGTAAGGGATATTGACTCGCGGGCAAAGGATTCTCAGATATTGCGCTGGGCTGTAGATCAGCAGCGGATAATGATTACTATGGATAAGGACTTTGGCGAATTGGTTTACAACACCGGCATGCACCATGCCGGTGTTCTGATATTACGCCTCGAAGATGCCGATAGCGACACCAAGGTGGAGGTCACCAAGAAAATACTCACTGAATATCACGATAGAATTGAATCTCATTTCTGCGTATTTCAAGACGGGAGACTCAGGATCAGAGGATAAATCTGGGAAGTGTCCCTATTTACCGTGGAGTCCGGATGAGACCCTTGCTTTAAACACGCTCATCCGAGGCAGGAAGGGGCGTTGCCAGATCTGTGGACCGAACGCCTTCAACCGCTATGGCTTTGACGACCAGATTCCCAACCGGGTTTATGCTTACAACCGCTGGGGGGTTGTGCTGAATGACCAGACATGAACCGACGGGGCGACGGAAGCGAGCCACCGGATGGCGCCCCTATGGTTTCTGCCGCTCCCGCCACTGCCGGTAGGTGTTCATCCGGGCCAGCGCCTTGACGGCCCGCTCCGGTGTCAGGAAAGAGACCCCCTTGTACGGACTCCCCTTGACTTCCATAATGGTGCGGGCGTTCTCCTCCGGCAGCAGGTTCACCCCGAGGATCGGCTTGCCGGACTTCTCCATGAGATGAACCATATGGATCGTAAACCGGTTTTCGAACTCGATGAGCGCCCCCGGAACGGCATCGAGGAATTTCCGGTCCATCACCGGATCAACTTCCTGGATCGAGCGGATCATCTGGCGGACGGAAGCCATGCGTCCGACGATCCCCAGATGGAGCACCGCATCGCACCCCTCCCACTTCACCAGCTCCTCCATCACCTGCATCGCGATCTTGGGATTGAACTTGCCGACCAGATCGATGGGGTTGGACCGGCTCCAGTAAGGGGGGAGGATCTCATCGATCCGCGCGATCAGATCCGACGGGAGATCGGGGATCGTAAGACCGTTTTCCACGCAGAGATCGGAGGCGACAACCCCCCAGCCGCCGCCCAGGGTCATGACGCCGACCCGGTTGCCGCGGGGGAGCGGAAGGGAGGAAAAGGCCGCCGACAGGTCGAGGAGGTCCATCGGCTGCTCCGCAACGACGATCCCCGCCTGGCGCGCGGCGGCGGCGAAGACCCGCAGGTTGGAGGCGAGCGCCCCGGTATGGCTCGCGGCAGCGCGGTTCCCCGCCTGCGTGCGGCCCCCCTTGAGCAACACGACGGGCTTCTTTTGGCCCACACGCCGGGCGGATTCGAAGAAACGGCTGCCGTTCTTGACACTTTCAAGATAGAGAACGACCGTCCTCGTCAGCTCATCGACCTCGAACGCCTCCATGTAGTCCTCGATCGTGATCATCGCCTCGTTCCCCGAACCGCAGAAGGCGCGGATGCCGATCCCCTCATGTTCGGCAAAGGCGAGGAGCTGCACCCCGAGGTTTCCCGACTGGGAGACAAGCGTGGTGGCGCCCGGCTTCGGAAGGACGTTCGAGCCGCAGCAGAAAAGGGCGTCATGGGGGTTGCAGATCCCCATCGTGTTGGGACCGAGGATCAGGATGCCCGCCTCCCGCGCCTGCCGGACGAGTTCTTCCTCCAGGCGTCGCCCCAGGGCGCCCGTTTCGGCAAAGCCGGAGGTGATCAGGAGCATGTTCCGGACGCCCTTTTCCTTGAACTGCGGGATCAGGTCCAAGACCTTTTCTGCCGGGATGGTCACGACGGCCAGATCGACCGGCCCGGGAATCTCACCGACCGATTTGAACGCCGGCCGGCCGGCGATCTCCCCGCCCTTTGCGTTGACCAGATAGATCGGCCCTTTGAATCCGCCCGCGGCTACATTGCAGAAGAGCATGTACCCCCATTTGGCAAACGTCCCGGAGGCGCCGACAAAGGCGATGGAACGGGGATAGAACAGTTTCGCGATGGCGACCGGATCGACCGGTGGAAGGGGCGTCTTCGCCGCGGGGCGGTCGCCCAGGATAACGAGGGCGTCCACCGCCGTAGCCTGCCCGTCCGGACCGACCAGGAGGGGGTTGATGTCCACCTCCGTAACATCCGGAAACTCAAGAGCGAGGCGGGAGAGTCCCGTCAGGGTTTGGACAAGCCGTTCCCGAACCGCCGCCGGTTCGCCGCGGAACGGCCCGAGGAGCTTCCGCGAACGGAGCTCATCGATCATCTCTCCGGCCTCACTCTCATCGACGGGCGCGATGCGGAAGACCACATCGTTCAATGCCTCGGTGAAAATACCGCCGAGGCCGAACATGACGACCGGTCCGAACTGGTCGTCATGGAAGAGGCCGGCGACAAACTCCCGGCGACCGGAGAGCATCGGCTGAATCAGATACCCCTCCAGCTCCGCCCCCGCCGCCCCGGCCACCTCTGTCGCCGCCTGCCTTACCTCCCCGGCGTCCTTGAGATTCAGACGGACGAGGCCCCGTTCCGTCTTGTGCGTCAGCTTTGTTCCGAGCCCCTTCAGCACGACGGGAAACCCGATCTCCTCCGCCTTGGCCACCGCCTCCTCCGGCGTGGCCGCAATCGACTCCTTCACGACCGGCACGCCGAATTGTCTCAGAAGCTCCTTGGATTCCGCCTCGGTGAGGGCGGTCCGCCCCTCTGCTTTCGCCTTCCGGATCAACGCCGCTGCATCCATACCGTCTCCCTTTTTAAGATGACCACCCCTTTGCGGGCGGGTATTTTTTCAAGGGGGACCTTACCACACGCCGGAAATGAGCGCAATTCTGATAACCCCTCACGGTTCACTTATTTCCGATACGACAGGAGCGTCTCGTAGAAGTGCGGCGTGGACGAGCCGAGAACGAGGGGCTCCACCTGCAGGAAGAGTTCTTCCCGGTCGTCGCTCAGGTGCATGTCCATGAAGGTCTCCTTCGATTCATGCTCGACCACGGCCGCGTAACGGCTGCCGCCATCGATCGGCCCGAGGAGCGTCCGGGAGATGAAGCCCGGATGTTTTGCGAAGACTTGACTGGAATTGTGGAACCACTCCCGGAAGGTCTCCTCCTTCCCCGGCTTCGGCGGCGCAAAATCGATCAGATTGACAAACGTCCCCGGCTTCGTTGCCAGGACGGAGTCCCGTTCCGGCTCGTCCGCCAGCGGCGTCTTGATCACGAGAAAAACCAGCGGCTCCATCGATTCGTTCCGAATTCCCATCTGCGCACCCTTCGGGATCCGGAGGAGCTTACCCGGCCCCATCCGAACGCTCTCGCCCCCCGCGGAGAAGACCCCCTCGCCGCGAACCACCTGAACCGTCACCGGGGCGTCGGCCATGTGGACAGGCACCTCCTTCCCCGGCTCCAGGCCGACCTGACGGATCTTCAAATTCGGCTCATCCACGAGCGACGCAACGCCGCGCCCTTCATAGCTGAACACCTCCCTGCTTTTGAGATCGATAACATCCATTTTTACACCTCCAGTCCGAGAAGTGAGGGGTTGGGACTTTTGAAAAATACCCCCACTTTGTCATTCCCGCGAAAGCGGGAATCCAGAAGGTCTTGAAAGGACTAGATTCCTGCTTTCGCAGGAATGACGATTTGCCGATTTTCAGGGCAGCCTCTTCCCCTCCAGCGCGATCTCCTCCAGGCCCCGCCGGTCGAGGATCCGGATCTGCGCCCCCCGTAAGCGGATCAACCCCCGGCGGTTCAGCTTGGCGAGAATCCGGGAGAGGGTCTCCGGAATCGTCCCCAGGAGCGCCGCGAGCTGACCCTTGGAGACATCCAGATTCACCGTTCCTTTGCCGTCCCGGCCACTCAGGTAGAGCAGGTATTTGGCAAGCCTTCCGGGAACCTCCTTTAGCGACAGATCCTCGATGAGCCCGGCGAACTGCCGGAGGCGCATCGACAACTGCGCCATCATGTTCAGGGCAAGGGCCGGATCCTGCCGGATAAGGCTGCTAAAGGCCACGCGCGGAAAGAAAAGAACGGTTGACGGAAGCGCGGCCACGGCATCCGCCGGAAATCCCTGACCGGTAAAAACAGAAACCTCGCCAAAGGACTCCCCCGGCCCGCAGAGGTGCAGGATCTGCTCCTTCCCCTCCGTGGAGACCTTGAAAATCTTTATGCGGCCCCCGCAGACCACGTAAAATCCCGTCCCCTCATCGCCTTCCGAGAAGATCCGCTCTCCTTTCCGGAAGGAACGACTCACGCCGATCCGGGACAGCGCCTCGTACTGCGCCCGCAAAAGGCCGCTGAAAAGGGGAATCCCGGCCAGTTGTCCGGCTACATCCGCCATTTTGGTCTCCATCGGAGAAATGATCTACACATCCCTTTGACGGATGTCAAAGCCCTTTTCGGAATATTCCTGGGAGGACCGATCACTTCCGCCGCTATTGTTGACAGGATGGGCAGAACCATGTCCCTCGCCCACCCTGGGTGATCCGTTCGATTTTGCCGCCGCAGCGTCGGCAGATTTCGCCTTGGCGGGCATAAACCGCGAGATGGTCCTGATTCGTGCCGCTGCATCCGAAGAGATCCCGCCAGTCCGAGACCGTCGTTCCGCGGCAGGCGACAGCCCGTTCGAGGATCGCGACAGACATCTTCGCCACCTTCCGCCATTCCGCCGGCGACAGCCCGGACGAGGGTCGCCTTGGGTCGATCCCCGCCGCAAAGAGGATCTCGCAGGCGTAGATATTTCCGATCCCGGCGATCAGCCGCTGATCCATCAGAAAAGATTTCACCGGGCGCCGCCGCGTCCGGGCGATCTCCCGAAGACGGCGCGCCGAAAGCCCTCCAAGAGGATCTTCCACAAGCGCAGGGGCGCTCGAAACCGGTTGCACGGTGAAGGTCGCAAACCGCCGCGGATCAATGAGGATAAGCGTTCCAGCGGGAAAAGCGATCACCAGACGGCTGTAAGAAGGAAAAGGGGGAACGCCGCCTTTCTGCCAGAAAAGCCTTCCGGACATCCGGAGATGAAGCTCTGCCGTCAGACCGCCGCTGATGCAGATCTGCAAGAATTTTCCCCGGCGTTTCACGGCTTCGACCCGCCGCCCAACCAGCCCCTCGATTGTCCCCAGCCGGGCATCGAGGATCTCGATTCGGAGGATCTCCTCACCCGGCAGAATGGTTTTCAACTGGCGGCAGAGCGTTTCGACCTCAGGAAGTTCCGGCATCGTGCGTTCTCCTCGAATAGAAAAAAGCGGCCGGGCGTCGGCGCGTTTGTCCCTGTCTGTCGTGCGATTCTAACCGACGGAACTGCCTTGTCAAGAAGAAAAGGGGGTGGGTGAAAAATCAGGGCTCCCCCCTCTCTTTGAAAATCGGACACGAAAGTTCTCTTTTGCTGTTAGCAGGAACCATAAGTTCCGTTTTTACTTTCTCGATGTGTTATCGTATGTTACATATCATTTCAGTTCATACACCGCGCGCCGGGAAGACATTTCCGTAAATACAGGAACTTCTCGTTCCCATAACAATGGGGGGTTTTTATAAATAATGCTGATATAATGGCATGTTGCGTCGATGGCACGGATCTTCCAGTGTATCTCAACATCGTTTGTCCGGCGGACAGATTCCGGGAACGGCTTTTCACCGCACCGGAGCAAAGATTTTTGCGGCGCCTGAAAGATCTTCCGCCCCTGGAGAGGCGGCTGCGAGGAACCAAAAGACGAACGAACGGCGAGGATGATGCGATATGGCTCTGCCCAAGGGAAAAACAGTCACTCTGACGGGGATCGTCATCCCGGCGGACTGGAACGACCGTCAGGAGGTAATCGTTGCAGCCCTCGCCACAGCGGATGAAAAGGAGTACCGAATCTGCATGACGAAAAAGGGGAAAGAGCTCCTAAGCGCGCTCCAACGCGAGGTCGAGGCGACCGGCGTCCTGGATCAGGATGAAAAAGGCAGGAATGTGATCACCGTCAGACGCTATATCGTCAAGTAAACAGAAGGATTACGGCCATGCCGCCCCGTCGAAATTATCTATTGACAGACCCATTTGGAAGGAGTAGATGCTCGACGAAAATGAACAGGGATGGTTGCATCGTGACATTTGCTTACAAAATACAGAGATCCCGAAAGCCATGACGATTTCCAACAAGAAGAGAGGCTTCGTCCTCTCTTCTTGAGCATTTAAGAACATAAGGAGGCATTAAACAGATGGAAAATGAGACACTTTTTGCGGAAGAGGCGGAACCTCCAGGTAGTAGGACCGGCAACGGTCTGCAACTTTACAATGAACATGTAGGCGCATCCTTAGACACCCTCTTCACCCTCGCTGCGGTTCCGGCCAGACCGGCGCCGAGGCTGTCCGCTTTCAGCGACAGCAGGGCGAGGGCCTTCCGGAAACGTTTTTTCCCGAACACAACCCTCAAGGAATGGAACGACTGGCATTGGCAGCTTCGCAACCGCATCCGCGACGCGGAAACGCTGGGGCGAATGATCCGCCTGTCGGAGGATGAGCTCCACGCGATGATCGGCGCGGCAGGCGCCATCCCGCTTGCAATCACCCCCTACTACATGAGCCTGATCGATCCGTGGAACCCGCGTCAGGCGCTGCGGCGGACGGTCGTGCCCACCGTGCACGAGCACTTCCGCAGCAGCGGCGAGGCGGATGACCCGCTCCACGAGGATGAGGACAGCCCGGTCCCCGGGATCGTCCACCGCTATCCGGACCGTGTCCTGTTTTTAGTGACGGGGTTCTGCTCGACCTACTGCCGGTACTGCACCCGGTCGCGGATGGTCGGCCACCCGGGCAACCATTGCCAGAACACCGAACAGTGGGAAAAGGGCCTCGCGTACATCGCGTCGCACCCGGAGGTCCGGGACGTCCTCCTCTCCGGCGGCGACCCGCTGACCCTGGCCGACGAACAATTGGAGTGGCTGCTCGCGCATCTGCGGCGGATCCCGCATGTGGAGTTGATCCGGATCGGCACGAAGGCGCCGGTCGTCCTCCCGCAGCGGATCACGCCCGCGCTGGTAAAGATGCTCAAACGGTACCATCCGCTCTGGATCAGCATCCACGCGGCCCATCCGGACGAGCTGACCCCGGAGACGGCCCGCGCGTGCATGCGCCTGGCCGATGCGGGGATTCCGCTCGGAAGCCAGACGGTCCTGCTTTCCGGAATCAACGACGACGTGGAGACCATGAAGCGCCTCGTCCACGGCCTGCTGAAGATCCGGGTCAAGCCCTACTACCTCTACCAGTGCGACCCCATCCCCGGCTCGTCCCATTTCCGGACCCCCGTCTCGAAAGGGCTGGAGGTGATCCGGGGCCTCCGGGGATTCACCACCGGCTATGCGGTGCCGACCTACGTCATCGACGCCCCCGGCGGCGGCGGGAAGATCCCGCTCCTGCCGGAATACGTCGAGGGACGCGAGGGGGGCGACCTGCTGCTGCGCAACTACGCGGGAAAGCTCTTCCGCTATCCGGACTGCCCCGCCGCCGACAGCGTCCTCCACTGAGAAAAAACCCCCTGCCATCCTTCGACAAACTCAGAATGACAGGGTTTGGAAATAATCGGGAGCTGTCCCCCTTTTTTAAGGAATGAGCGTGAAGATCGGCATCACGTACGACCTGCGGGATGATTACATCGCCGAGGGCTACACGGAGGAAGAGACGGCGGAGTTCGACCACCCGCGGACGATCGCCGCGATCGAAGAGACGCTGCGCGATCTCGGCTATGAGACAGACCGGATCGGCCACCTCCGGGCGCTGACCCGGCGCCTCGTCGCCGGCGACCGCTGGGATCTCGTCTTCAACATCGCCGAAGGGCTCCGGGGGTTCGGCCGCGAGGCGCAGGTCCCGGCTCTCTTGGACGCCTGGGAAATTCCGTACACCTTCTCCGACCCGCTGGTGCTTTCGCTCACGCTGCACAAGGGGCTGACGAAGCGGGTGATCCGCGACCTCGGCATCCCGACGCCGGATTTCGCCGTCGTCGAGACGCCGGAGGAGATCGCGGCTGTGGCGCTGCCCTTTCCGCTTTTCGCCAAACCGGTCGCGGAGGGGACGGGGAAGGGGGTCACCGCCGCATCGAAGATCGCAGACCCGGTGGGACTCGATCGCGTCTGCCGCGCGTTGTTAGCGGTTTTCCGGCAGCCCGTCCTCGTCGAGACCTTCCTGCCGGGCAGGGAGTTCACCGTCGGGATCATTGGGACCGGCGCAGCGGCATTTGCTCCCGCGGTGATGGAGGTTCATCTCACAAAAAAGGCGGAAAAAGAGGTCTATTCTTACGCGAACAAGGAGGATTGGCACGGGCGAATCGAGTACAGCCTCGCCGCGGACTCGATGGCGCGGGCGGCCGCGGAAACGGCGCTGGCCGTCTGGCGCGGCCTCGGCTGCCGCGATGGGGGGAGGATCGATCTGCGCGCTGACTCGGAGGGGACGCCGAATTTCATCGAGGTGAACCCCCTGGCGGGTCTCCGGCCCGAACACTCGGATCTGCCGATCCTCTGCGAACTCGCCGGGATGCCTTACCGGGAGATGCTCGCCGGGATCATGCGCTCCGCCCTTCGCCGGATATAAATAGGGGCGCTGTCCCCCTATTTTATTCCCCCTATTTTATTCAATTACCTCCCGAGGTAATTGCAAAACCATTTGTCATTCCCGAATGCCTCTATCGGGAATATGGTTTTTCAAGCCGTTAGAACCAGATTCCCGCTCAGAATCGTTGCGGGAATGACAGAATGGGGAGTTTTGCAATTG
>Ga0210056_1001922_pt1 | contig 17813 bp, 11 predicted proteins | sample CryGeyCG2014_080_2_FD_183965 | JGI IMG/M metagenome (GOLD analysis project Ga0210056, IMG submission 183965) | Groundwater microbial communities from aquifer - Crystal Geyser CG07_land_8/20/14_0.80 (SPAdes) (version 2) | ecosystem: Environmental > Aquatic > Deep subsurface > Groundwater | place... | reverse complement strand
GTCGAGTTCAAGGCGGGCGATAATTTTAACCACAGGAATACATTGACGTATTTCGAGGATTAAAATTTGAGCCCAACGCCGAAATCGGTGAAAATAGCCATTTCCGGATGGACACTAGGTAGCACATCCTGCGTTTTCAGCACTTTTTATTGTAGCATAAGGGCGAGGGAAGGTTAAAGAGAAGATGAGCAGAAAGAGCAAAAAACATCAGGTACTGTAACTCGCCAGGATGTAGGGTGTACTGCCAATCCATATAGCAGGTTTTGGAGCAGCCGGTTATTGTGCATATCAGACTTTTAGGTTGCTCTTTGCACATACATCTACGATAATGCTGTCATGATCATCCGAGACATCACAGAAGAGCTGGTTCGATCTGCCGAGGAATATCCCGTAGTGACTATCCTCGGGCCGCGCCAATCGGGAAAGACCACACTTGCCCGGATGACGTTTCCGGATAAACCGTATTTTTCTCTGGAAGACCCGGATGTCCGCATGGCTGCCGAAGCAGATCCGAGGGGATTCCTTGGCCAAATGGAAGGCGGCGGCATTCTGGATGAGGTACAGCGGCTTCCCGTGCTGCTTTCCTATGTCCAGGGCATGGTGGACAAGACAAGGAAACACGGAAGGTTCATCTTGACCGGCAGTCATCAGCCGCAACTCCACGAGGCGATTAGCCAGTCGCTGGCAGGCCGGACGGCTATGCTGACCCTGTGGCCCTTCTCCCTTAAGGAACTTCGCCATTATGAATCGGCCTGGGACCCCTTCGACTTAATCAATCGCGGTTTTTTCCCCAGGCTTCACGACGAGGGGCTTGAACCGCGCAGGTTTTTCAACGGCTATCTTCAGACCTACGTCGAGCGGGATGTCCGGGCCCTGATACAATTGCGCAATCTTTCCCAGTTCCAGAAGTTCCTTACCCTGCTTGCCGGACGGGTGGGACAAGTCGTAAACCTAGCTTCGCTCGGAAACGATGTGGGTGCCTCCAGTACAACGATTAGAAACTGGCTTTCCGTTCTGAAGGCCTCCTATGTCGTATTCGAACTGCCGCCCTTTTTCGAGAACGTCCAAAAACGAGTGATCAAGTCGCCCAAGATATTTTTTACCGATGTTGGTCTCGCCGCCTTTCTGCTTGGCATCCACACGGCGGAACAGGCCTCCCGTGATCCTCTGCGCGGTAGCCTTTATGAGAATCTCGTTGTCGCGGATATCGTAAAAAGCGCACTCAACAAAGGGATCAGACCGGAGACTTATTTTTTCCGAGACTCCCACGGAAACGAAATTGATATGCTCATCAGAGAAAAAGGCGTGCTCATACCCGTGGAGATCAAATCCGCCTCCACCTATTCCGCTCATTTCGTGAAAATGCTGGAATGGTTCAAAACATTGGGGATTAGACGCGCCGCACCCGGCGCAGTCCTCTATAACGGCGAGCAACCCTTCAACATCCGGGGCGTCCGCGTTTTCAATCCCCTCCATGTGGAAGATATCTGGGATACGCTGACAATGCCCTTAGAAAAAGGAGAGCCCTGAACGCGCTTCCAAATCCGGGTGCCTCAATTATTTTCGATTCAGACATTTGTCATCAGTTTTTAAGTAAAAATAGGCTTAAATCTGTGAAGATCGTTTGACATTAGTCGGCTGATTTGTCTATCGTTAAGCGAGTAACCGGGGGAACTGTACCCGGTCTCCCATTTTCGCTTTCACGTGCGCATGGCCTATACCCTATAATCTAGCAGGAGGAACCTCAGAGCAGCAGAAAACTTAAAGAGAAATCAGGACCGGGAATGACAAAGCAAAGATACATTATGTCTTTTACAGCAGGAGGGCTTTTTCACCGTGAATCGGTGAAGCTGGCCTTGCTGCATCAAGAGCATAAGGATTGGAGTGCCCTTCGGACAATCGCTACCTCGGATAATTTATTACAGACAAGGACGCTCAGCACTTTAAAGCGATTGTGCCGCGAAATCATATCTCGCCTTAAGACCCTTAGCACCGGTGAATTGGATTTCCTGCTTCACGCAACTCCCCAGGAGCAAGGCTATATTTTATGGCTGGCAGTATGCCGCAGGCACAGGTTCATCGCGGAGTTTGCGATCGAAGTTCTTCGCGAAAGGTATATCACTTTGAAAACGGATTTGAGTTACGAAGACTTTGATTCGTTTTTTAATAGAAAATCCGAGTGGCACGACGAACTCGATAGTATCCGGCCCGCAACCAGGAACAAGCTGCGGCAGGTTCTCTTCAGGATGCTCCGGGAAGCGGATCTTCTGACGGCAGACAATGCCATTAACCCCGTCATGCTCAGCGTCGGTCTCCTGGAGGTTATTTCGCATGGCGGCAGCCAGGATGTTTCGCTATTCCCCACAGTTGAATCGGACTTAAGGGGGATTCCAAAGTGAGATCTGATATAGCGAAAATGCCCATGCAGGATAGATTTCAGCATCTCTTCGCTGTTATCTCAGGACCACGTTTCCTTAAGAAACAAGGCCTCGGTAATGAGGTGCCGTTCTTCATCTGCCCTTTCAAATTGGAGGAATCCGTTGAGATGGAGCGGATTGAGCGTCAGTTGATCAACCGGCTGGAACAGGCCGGGGTTAGAATACTGGAGATCAACCTTTACGATCTATCCATAGAAATTCTAAAGGACCGGGGCATCTGGGAGCAGATACTTGAAATGGAAGAATCCGTTTCCAAGGGCGAGTTCAAAGAGCTTTTGCAGGGCGTCCTGGATCCGGAAGCCCACCTTACCCCGGCAATTGCCTCCAAACTGGCAGGAACTGATTTTGACGTACTTTTTCTTTCCGGAGTTGGCGAGGTGTTCCCCTACATCCGCTCCCACAATGTGTTGAATAATTTGCAGAGCACGGCAAAAGAAAAGCCGACGGTCATGTTCTTCCCGGGAGCCTACACGCACTCGCTGGAGTCCGGAGCATCACTTGATCTATTCGGAAGGCTTCATGACGATAAGTATTACAGGGCCTTTAACATTTTTCACTGCGAAGCATAAATGGGGGAGACGATATGAGTCTCAAGATGATTTTCAAAAAGCCTGTTGACCGTCACATTGAAGGGGTAATTAAAGCCGATGATGAGGCAAGCCTGCGCGTTGAGATAGACGAATACGTCCTTACAAACGAGGTTGCAAAGCGCCTGGAAGCGTTTCTTGAGGCCTACAACAATTATGAAGGGGCAAATGGTGTCTGGGTGTCCGGCTTCTTCGGCTCCGGGAAGTCGCACCTGCTGAAGATCCTTGCGCTGCTTCTTGAAAACCGTCACGTAGAGGGCGTATCGGCTCTCGACTTGTTCCTGCCCAAGTGCGATGACAACGAGATTCTTAGAGGTGACCTGAGAAGGGCTGTCGGAATCCCATCAAAAAGCATTCTTTTTAATATAGACCAGAAAGCGGATGTCATCAGTAAGACGCAGATAGATGCTCTCCTTGCGGTCTTCGTTAAGGTATTCGACGAGATGTGCGGCTACTATGGAAAGCAGGGGCACATTGCTCAATTCGAACGAGATCTCGACAGCCGGGGGCTTTATGAACAGTTCAAAACCGTCTATGAGGCCCTGGCAGGGCGAACCTGGCAGAAAGGCCGCGAGCAGGCCCTGCTGGAGGCAAGAAATATCGCCAAAGCCTATGCGCAGGTGACAAGCGGCGACGAAACATCGGCCATGGGCATACTCGACAAGTACCGCGGCCAGTACCGCGTCTCCATCGAGGACTTCGCGGAAAAGATCTATGCCTATCTTGCGCGGCAGTCTCCCCACTTCCGTCTGAACTTTTTTGTTGACGAGGTCGGCCAGTATATCGCCGAAAACATCAAGCTCATGACAAACCTCCAGACCATTGCCGAAAGCCTGGCCACCAAGTGCCGGGGCCGTGCCTGGCTAATCGTCACGGCTCAAGAGGACATGGGCGCGGTCGTGGGTGAGATGGGTAAGCAACAGGGAAATGATTTTTCGAAAATCCAGGCTCGGTTTGCAAGCCGCATGAAGCTCACCAGCGCCGATGTGGCCGAGGTCATCCAGAAGCGCCTGCTCATGAAAAATGACGAAGGAGTCGCACTGCTATCGGATATATATCATGCCCAGGCAAACAACTTTAAGACATTGTTCGATTTCGCGGACGGCTCACAATCTTACAAGAACTTCAAAGACAGGGATAACTTCATATGCAGCTACCCATTTATCCCTTATCAGTTCTCGCTTTTTCAAGCCGCGATCCAAAACCTTTCACTGCACCAGGCATTCGAAGGAAAACACAGCTCCGTGGGCGAGCGCTCCATGCTGGGCGTATTTCAGCAGGTGGCGATTCTGATTGGTGAACACGCAATCGGGCAACTCGCCACCTTTGACCTGATGTTTGAAGGAATCAGGACTTCGCTCAAATCCAACATACAGAAGGCCATCATCCAGGCCGAAAATCACCTCGATTCCCCATTTGCCATTCGGCTTTTGAAGGCGCTTTTCCTGGTTAAATATGTGAAGGAGTTCAAGCCCACCGTAAGAAACCTATGCGTCCTGATGCTAAGCGGATTTAATCAGGACCTTCCTCAGCTTCGCAAAAAGGTTGAAGAGGCCCTCGATTTGCTTGAACAGCAGACCTACATCCAGCGCAACGGAGAGCTATACGAATACCTCACTGATGAAGAAAAGGACATTGAGCAGGAGATAAAGAACACCGAGGTTGAATCCACTGATGTCGCGGCCGAGCTGGAGAAGATTGTGTTCGACCACGTCATCAAAAACCGCAAGATCGGCACCGAAGTAAACGGGCAGGACTATCCGTACTCAAGGAAGCTTGATGACAGACTGCACGGCAGGGAATATGAGCTGGCAATTCATGTGATAAGCCCGTTTCATGAAAACGCGGAAAACGAATCTATCCAGCGGATGCAGAGCATGGGCAGGGATGAATTGTTGGTCTTGATGCCCCCCAGTGAGCGTTTGGTAAGAGACATCCTGATGTACAAGAGGACCGAAAAGTACATCCGCCAGAACATTTCCATCACTCAGCAGGAGGCAGTCAAACGCATTCTGGCCGACAAGGGATTCCAGAACCGGGAGCGTTATCAGGAACTGCAGAAGAATGTGCAGACTCTTCTCGGAAAGGCAAAGCTGTTTGTGGCTGGGAGTGAAATCGAAATAAGTTCAGGGGATGCCCAAACACGAATCTTCACGGGTTTTAAAGAGCTTATTTCAAGAGTCTATCCCAATATCCGAATGCTCAGAGGGATCTCCTACACCGAAGACAAGATCAAGGCCATACTGAACACACGGCAGGGAACACTGGAAGGAACGGGCGTAACATCGCTTGCGGAATCCGAGCAGGAGGCGCTCGCCTTTATCCAAAGTAACAGCAGGGGCGGTGTGCGCACGACCCTTAAGAGTCTTCTGGAGAGGTTCGAACGAAAGCCCTATGGCTGGTATTATGCCGCCGTGCTTTGCACTGTAGCCGGTCTTTGTGTTCGGGGAAAGATCGAGGTGAGGGCCGACGGCAATCTTTTAGAGGAAGACGAGCTTGAGCGGGCACTGCGAAACACCCACGGCCACGGCAACGTAGTTCTGGAACCTCAGGTCGAATTTACCGCGTCTCAGGTCCGCGCACTCAAAGAGTTCTTCGAGGATTTCTTTGATGCCCCGCCGCGAGCCGGCGAGGCAAAGGCGCTGGGCAAGGAAACCGGAACCGCGCTCCAGGAAATGATGCACCAGCTCACTCCGCTTGCGGCACAGGCATCCCAATATCCGTTTTTGAATGCTCTCAACCCAGTGATAGAGAAGCTCAAGGAGTTTGCCGGTAAGCCCTATACCTGGTATCTGACCGAGCTGGTTCGTCAAGAAGAGGCTCTCCTCGACATGAAAGAAGGCGTGATTGACCCAGTCCGCAAATTCATGAGCGGCCCGCAGAAGGAGATCTACGAGCGAGCAACGCAGTTTTTGAAGGATCACGAATCAAATATCGGCTATCTGAGCTATCAGCCATCAGCTATCAGTAATCAGCAAGAACATACTGATAACTGCTTACTGACGGCTGACGGCTTGCGCGAAGCGCTCGCTGATCCGGAATGTTTCAAGGGCAACCGTATGCAGCAGGTGAAGGCTCAAGTGGAGTCCCTTCAAGAGAAGATCGCCTCCAGGCTTGATGCCGAGATTATAAAGGCCGTTGAGGCCATTGCCGCAATTAAGGAACGCCTGTGCGGCATGCCGGAATTTTCAGCACTGAGCGGGGAGCAGCAGGAGAAGATTAGACAGCCTTTCAAAGATATTATGACATCCATTGAACACCATAAACTGATAGCCGTCATACGTGACAGCCTTCGCCGCTTTGAGGAAAACGACTACCCCCAACTGCTTGCGCAGTTGAGTGGTCAGTGGTCAGTGGCTAGTAGCCGGCAAAAAGAAAAAAAGACAAGTGGTGTTGCGGAAAAGACTGTCCACTATCCACTAGTCACTATCCACTCGCTGAAGGTTCCCTTCAGCGCCGCCTGGCTTGCAGATGAATCAGATGTAGAGAGTTACCTGGATTCCATGCGCAAGTTGCTGCTGGCAGAAATCCACAAAGGAAAAAGAATTCAGATTTAGGAACCACGAATGGAGCGGAATAGGCACGGAATACAAGAACTGATTCAACAGGGCGAGAGCCTGATGCTTGAGTTCAAAAGTGATCGCAAGCGGCTGCCGGATGCGGATTTGATTGCAGCGGTCGTTTCCCTGGCCAACACCGAGGGTGGCGATTTGTTGTTGGGCGTGGAAGACGATGGCACGGTGACGGGATTACATTCGATGCATCAGAACATCTCAACCCTGCCCGCGTTGATTGCCAACCGAACCAATCCGGCCCTGTCCGTCCGGGTAGAAAAGCTTACGATGGTTGGTACCGATATCGCACGAATTTGGGTTCCGAAAGCGCGCCAGATCGTTGCGACATCGGACGGAGCATCCTATCGCCGTAGAATCAAATTCGATGGTAAGCCGGAAGCGGTTCCTTTCTACCCGCATGAGTTTATCCAGCGACAGTCGTCTCTTGGCCAGGTCGATCCTTCGGCAATGTTACTCGACGATCTGACTGCCGAGCAATTTGACCCCCTTCAACGATTGCGTATCCGCAATGCCATCAAGAAATTTGGCGGTGACAATTCCCTGCTCGCGCTGGCGGATGAAGAACTCAATGCCGCACTTGGCCTTTGCCGATCCGTTGATGGCGTTCGCAAAGCTACCGTTGCAGGGGTGCTATTGCTGGGCACTGAAGAATTGCTGCGCACCCATCTACCTGCTCATGAGGTTGCCTTCCAGGTTTTGAGAGGCACTGATGTTCTAGTGAATGAATTCTATCGAACCCCTCTCATCGAAACGTTCGAGGAGATTGAAAAGCAATTCAAGCCCTGGGTGATTGAAGAGGAAATTCAGGTTGGGCTCTTCCGTGTTCCTGTACCCAACTACGATCGGCGTGCCTTTCGTGAGGCATTGGTGAATGCACTGGTCCATCGCGATTTCAGCCGTCTGGGAGCGATTTACGTGAAGATTAGCGATGACGGACTCTCCATTTCCAATCCTGGTGGATTTGTAGAGGGAGTGACACTGAATAATCTGCTGGTCGCGGATCCCCGTTCACGCAATCCACTCCTGGCCGATGCCATCAAACGTATCGGACTGGCCGAACGAACCGGGCGCGGCATCGACCGCATTTATGAAGGCATGCTGCGCTACGGCCGTCCGGCACCGGACTACTCCATGTCCGATGACTACACCGTCAGTCTCTTCCTGGCGAACGTTGCTGCCGATTTAGACTTCCTGAAAATGGTGGTTGAGCAGGATGACAAACTCGGGAATATGCCCATTGATTCCCTGATCATTCTCTCCCGCCTGCGTGAAGAGCGCCGGTTGACCACCGCCGACCTGGCTCCTTCCGTCCAGAAGCCGGAGGCCAGTGTGCGGTCCTCCCTGGAAAAACTGGTCGAAACCGGCTTTCTGGAACCCCACGGCGCCGGACGAGGCCGCACCTATACCCTCAGTGCCCGCCTGTACCAAAAAGCCGGCCAGCGAGCCGAATACATCCGCCAAGTCGGTTTTGCACCTATCCAGCAGGAGCAGATGGTGCTCAACTACATCGACAAGAATGGAAGTATAAAGCGAGGCGATGCAATGGATCTCTGTCATTTGAACGGCCCGCAAGCATATCGTTTGCTTAAGAAGCTTACAGACAAAGCGTTAATCAAGAAATCCGGAGAGAAGAAGCATGCAGTCTATACACGGAAATCATAGTCTATACACGATCGCGATTACCTCTATGCACGCGTGTATAGAAGCGTGCATAGTCTGGCGCAAAACAATACTCCACGCTCATAAAGGCATGTTTAGCCTTAAACTCTTCCGTGTATTCCGAGTGTTCCGTGGTTAAAAAGTATTCGTGTGGGTTCGTGTCCATTTGTGGCTCAAAAGGTCTTTAATATGGAAACAGCCAAGCTGAAAAAATTCGCCCAGTTCGCCCGGCGCAGCCTGCTGGAGCAGATCTCCGCCAAGCTGAAACTGGTGCTGGCCGAGAACAGCACCGCTCGGCGCGAAAATCCCACGGTCATTGCCGAAATCGAAAAAGCCATCCGCAATCAGCCAGCAGTCGGCAGTAAAGGCAAGGAACCAACTGACGGCTGGAAGCTCACGGCTGATAGCTTAGTAGAGCGCGTCGCCTACATCTGGTTCAACCGCTTCTGCGCCCTGCGCTTCATGGATGTGAACCGCTACACCCGCATCGGCGTGGTGTCGCCTGCCGAGGGGCAGTTCCAGCCCGAGATTCTGGCCGAGGCCAAGATGGGGCACATCGACGACGAGATGGTGCCGGAGAAGACCCGGCAACAGATATTTGCCCTGCTTCACGGCAAGGCGCCCAGCCGCGACCCGCAGGGCGAGGCTTACCGCCTGCTGGTGGTGGCCGCCTGCAACTTCTTTCACGGCGCCATGCCGTTCCTGTTCCAGCGCATCGACGACTATACCGAACTGCTGATGCCCGACGACCTGCTCTCGGGCAACTCCATCCTCGCCTACACTCGCGAGGCGATGACGCCGGATGTTTGTGGAGTTGACAGTAATCAGCCATCAGTAATCAGTAGTCAGCAACAAAATACTGATAGCTGAAGGCTGAAGGCTGATAACTCAGCCGCCGAAGGCGGCGTTGAAGTGATCGGCTGGCTCTACCAGTTCTACATCTCCGAGAAGAAGGATGAGGTGTTTGACGGCCTGAAGAAGAACAAGAAGATCACGCCCGAGAACATCCCAGCCGCCACCCAGCTCTTCACCCCGCACTGGATCGTGAAGTATCTGGTCGAGAACTCGTTGGGCAGGCTCTGGATGTTGAATCGGCCAAATTCGAGTTTGGTTGACCGGATGAAGTATTACATTCCACCAGAGATTTCAGTGGGAAGTGAAAAGTGGGAAGTGAAAAGTAAGGAGAACTATGATGGCAGTGCAAAATTATCGGGAACTAATCGTCTGGCAGAAGGCAATGGACGTGGTGGAGTTGGTGTATCAGGCAACCAAAATCTTTCCCAAGGAGGAACTTTACGGACTGACCAATCAGGTTCGCAGGGCGGCAGTGTCGATTCCCTCGAATATAGCGGAGGGGCAAGCGCGTCAATCGACAGCGGAGTTCAGAAACTTTCTATCGATAGCGCAAGGGTCAAGAGCGGAAGTGGAAACGCAAATCATGATAGCTCAGCGGCTGGGGTATCTTCCTCAGCAGCAAACCGACCAGATTCTCAATCTATCCGAGGAAATCAAGAGGATGATCTATTCACTGACCGCAAAGTTGAAATAACTTCCCACTCTTCACTTTCCACTTCCCACTCCACTTCCCACTCCGCTTCCATACGCGAAGAAGACTTCTTACGCATAGAAAAACCCGAGGATATCAAAATCTGTGATCCCGCGTGTGGAAGCGGTCACATGCTCACCTATGCCTTTGACCTGCTCTATGCCATCTACCAAGAGGAAGGCTACGAGCCCGCCGAGATTCCGGAGAAGATCCTCACCCACAACCTCTACGGCATCGAGATCGACGAACGCGCCGGGGAGCTGGCCGCCTTTGCCCTGACCATGAAAGCCCGCGCCAAGCAACGCCGATTCTTCAACAAGGGGGTCAAGCCGAACATCTGCGTGCTGGAGAATATCCACTTCGACGAGAGCGAGCTGAAGGACTACATGGACTTTGTCGGGCGCGATCTGTTCACCGCGCCGTTGCAAACCACCCTGCGCCAATTCGAAGAGGCCGACAACTTCGGCTCCCTGATCCGTCCGGATGTCACCGATGTGGACGGTATGCTCAGAATACTGGAGTCAAAAAATGTCTCTGGGCATCTGTTCCTCAGCATGACCCATCAGAAGGTATTGCAAGCCCTACGGCAGGCGGATTACCTGAGCCCGAAATACCATGTGGTGATTGCCAATCCGCCGTATATGGGCGGTAAGGGAATGAATGGTCGGTTAGGCGCTTGGGCAAAAGACAATTATCCAAACAGCAAGTCTGATCTATTTGCCATGTTCATAGAGCGTAACCTCGACCTTGCTCAAAAGCATGGCGCAGTTGCGATGATAACCATGCAAAGTTGGATGTTTTTGTCATCCTTCGAGGCATTGCGTGTGCGTCTTCTGGGACAAAACACCCTGCTATCAATGGCTCACCTTGGTGCGAGGGCATTTGACAGCATCAGCGGTGAAGTGGTTTCAACCACCGCCTTTGTTTTGGAAAACGCAAACCGTCTGAATTACAAGGGCGGCTATCTAAGGTTAGTTGCTGGCAATTCCGAAGCAGAGAAAAATGACGCCATCCGCGAATCGGTTAAGAATTCTGATTGCGGTTGGCTCTTCCGAGCCTCTGCCTCTGATTTTAGAAAGATTCCTGGTAGTCCGATAGCTTATTGGGTTTCTAACAAATTGGTTGGGCTCTTCAATTCAGGCTCAAGGTTGGGTGACATTGCTCAAATTAAAGCTGGTATGGCTACCTCAGACAATGACCGGTTTTTGAGATTCTGGAATGAAGTATCTCGCAAAAAAATTGGATTTGATGTTGTATCCACAAAAGAAACGGTTGACGTTTATACAAAATGGTACCCGTACAACAAAGGAGGCAGTTTTCGAAAATGGGCTGGAAATAATGATTATGTGGTGAACTGGGACAATGACGGTGAAGATGTAAAAAAATGGGTTGTTTCAAATCCTAAAGACCCCAACACAACTCACTGGTCTAGAAGAATTGTTAATACCGAAATATTTTTTCGAGAGTGTTTTACATGGAGTGATGTTGGAGCTGAGTTTCCTTCATTCAGGTATCTTAAAATAGGATTTGTAATTGGAAACCGTGGACCTGCAATTATTCAAGAACATTTAAATAGATCGGTACTCGGATATTTGAACGGAAAAATTCCAAGACTAATCCTTAATCTGTTGAATCCTACACTCACTTTTAACGTCGGTAACATCGCTGACATTGTTTTTTCGCAAAAGGTTCAAGCTGATGTTTCGAGTCAAGTCAGCAAATGTATAGGTCTAGCCAGGTATGACTGGGATTCCTACGAAACCTCCTGGGACTTCACAAGCCTCCCACTACTTAACCCCGATTACCGTCAGCCAACCCTGAAGGCCACCTACCAGAAACTCCGCGCCCATTGGCGGGAGATGACGCTGGAGATGCAGCGGTTGGAGGAAGATAACAACCGCATCTTCATCGAAGCCTATGGCCTGCAGGACGAACTAAAGCCCGAGGTGCCGCTCAACGAGATCACCCTGACCTGCAACCCGCACTACCGCTACGGCGTGGAAGAGTGTGAAGTGGGAAGTGAGAAGTGGGAAGAGATGGAGGCGAGGCTCCTTCAAGATACGATGAAGGAGTTGGTCAGTTTTGCGGTTGGGTGCATGTTCGGTCGGTATTCGCTCGATATGCCCGGCCTCGTACTCGCTAATCAAGGCGAAAGCATTGCGGACTATATCCGCAAAGTGGAGAGTTTGAAGCGTAAAGTTGGAAGGAATGAAAATGACAGTGAAAAATTATCGGGAACTGATCGTCTGGCAGAAGGCGATGGATTTGGTGGAGATGATTTATCAGGTGACACGGCAATTCCCCAAGGAGGAGCTTTACGGTCTGACGAGTCAAATTCGCAGGGCGGCCGTTTCAATTCCATCAAACATAGCGGAGGGTCAGGCGAGGCAATCAACAGCGGAGTTCAGAAACTTTCTGTCGATAGCACAGGGTTCAAGAGCGGAAGTCGAAACTCAGCTAATGATTGCTCAACGTCTGGGCTATGTTCCTCAACAGCAGGCCGAACAAATCCTGAATCTCTCAGAGGAGATCAAGCGCATGGTTTACTCCCTGACAGCCAAGCTGTCTTAACTTCCCACTTCCCACTTCCCACTTCCCACTTATCCTTCGTCCCTGACGAAGACAACGTCATCCCTATGCTCGATGGCGATTGGTTCACCGATGACATTGCCGAGCGCTTCCGCAAGTTCCTGCGCGTGGCCTATGGCGATGAGTATTACGAGGAAAACCTCCGGTTCATCGAGCAGGCGCTAGGCAAGAATGGCAAGGCCCGCGACATCCGCGATTACTTCCTCAAGGATTTCTACAGCGACCATGTTAGGCGCTACAAAAAGCGCCCCATCTACTGGCTGTTCAGCAGCTCCAAGGGCAGCTTCAACGCGCTGATCTACATGCACCGCTACCGCCCGGATACGGTCAGCGTGGTTTTGAACGACTACCTGCGCGAGTTCCGCACCAAGCTCACCTCGCACAAGAACCATCTGGAGGCGGTCAGCATCAACGCCAGCAGCAGCCAGGGCGAGAAGACCAAGGCACTGAAGGAGATCGAGAAGATCACCAGGATGATCGCCGAGATGGAGGAGTACGAGCGCGAGGTGCTTTACCCGCTCGCCACCGAGCAGATGGAGATCGACCTCGACGACGGCGTGAAGGTCAACTATCCTAAATTGGGCAAGGCGCTGAAGAAAATCGTCGGTCTGGATGCGAAGGAGGAGGATTGATGGCGGGTAAAACGGATAGGACGAACGCATCGCTGCCCATGCCTGACTACGCCCAGCTCTTGCTGGATGTCAAGGAGCGAGTCAGGGCAGCTCAGTACGCTGCACTCAAGGCGGTAAACAGAGAGCTGGTCGGACTTTACTGGGACATAGGCCGGATGATCGTTGAGCGGCAGGAAGGAGCAACCTGGGGTAAAGCGATTGTCCAACAACTGGCTGGAGATTTACAGTGTGAGTTCCCAGGCATAGGCGGCTTTTCCGCATCAAATCTATGGCGAATGAAGAGTTTCTTCGAGAGTTATCAGAGCATCGAAAAACTCGCACCATTGGTGCGAGAAATTGCCTGGAGCCATAACATTGTCATTATGGAAAGATGCCAGGAATCCTTGGAACGGGAATTTTATATCCGCATGACCCGCAAGTTCGGTTGGTCCAAAAATGTGCTCATCCACCAAATCGAAAACCAGAGCTATGAAAAATCCCTGCTCGGCCAGAACAACTTCGCTCAGGCATTGACACCGGAGCTGCGAGCCCAGGCCAAGCTTGCTGTGAAGGACGAATATACCTTTGACTTTCTGGAACTTGGAGAGAAACACAGCGAGCGGGAACTTGAGCGGGCCCTGATCGCCAAGATCGAGGATTTCCTTAGGGCCATGGGAGGGATGTTCGCTTTCATGGGCAGCCAGTACCGTTTGGAAGTGGATCAAAGGGAGTATTTCATAGATTTGCTCCTCTTCCATCGCCATCTGAGATGCCTGATAGCGATTGACCTGAAGATTGGCGAGTTTCAGCCCGAATTCATAGGTAAGATGCAATTCTATCTGACTGCGTTGGATATGCAGGTACGGCAAAAGGAGGAAAACCCTTCCATAGGCATAATACTCTGCAAGGATAAAAGCCGAACGATTGTGGAATATGCCCTGCGAGACGCCCGTAAGCCGATGGGGGTAGCTACCTATCAGATAAGAAAGAAGCTGCCGAAAGCTCTGCAGGGCCAACTGCCCTCACCAGAGGAAATCGTCCATTTGCTGGAGGGTATCGAGGAATGAATGACCGTATAGCCCAAGCCCTCACCAAACTCTTCGAACGCCACCGGATTGTCTTCTGGTACGATGAAAAGCAAGATTTGCGCGATGAGTTTGAGGGGCTGTCCCTTCCCGGCGTGGAAAAAGTGGAACTCACGAATAATGAATATGGGATCAAATACAGGATATTGCGTGAGCAGCCGGGACAGAAGTTCCTGCTATACCGCGAGGGGCAGCAGCCTGCTGACCTGGAAAACTGGTTGCTCGATGTGCAGTTGGCCCATGGCGAGTTCCGCACGGATCAGGCGGCAATATGGCTTTCGGAGCTTGAACTCGGTCTGGAGTTTGCCGATGTGGTGCAAGACCACGCGGAGTTTTTCCAGGCAATCAAGCGCAAAGAGGCCCTTAAGAAGATGCTGAAGCCCGACGATACTATCGGGCTGATCCGCCTCAAGATGCTGGCAGTGTGCGCAGGCAGTGAGCCGCACATGGATGCCATAGTCGAGCAGTTACTGGAGGAATTGTCAGTTGTAAGTACTCAGACTTTAGTTGATATCCTCGGGGAGAAATTCAGGCTCATTCTGCGCTGCAAATTGGACGGGTATTTATGGGAGCAGATGAAAAGACATTATGGCTACACCTCTTCAGATCCCAGTATCCGAGATTTCGTCGTCCAGCTTTTCAAAGACTGCCATTTCCAGAATTTTGCTTCCCACTCTCCACTCTCCACTTCCCACTTATCCTCAGATGCCCTGGTGTTTCTCAAACGATGGAAGGACAGCCGCCAGTTCGAGTCCGGGTTTGAAAACCTGTCCGGTGAATGCGCCGTGGTGCTCGGAATCGAACAGGATCTGGCCAAGCGGGATTTACGTGAACTGATCGAGCTTGATTACTTCCGCCTAATAGACCAGAAGATCATAAGCGACCTGGTGAGGGCCGTGGTCTCACGGACAGTATCAAGCGGAGATGTTGCGCTTTGGGTGCGCCAGCGGAGGCAGGGGCATTGGTACAGGGAATACCGGCATCTTTACGAGGCCATTGATTTCGCTTCGAAGTTCACAAGCGCCCTTCGCGAGGCTAAACTTGAGATGAACAGCCTTGTTGATGGCGTGCAGCGTTACAGCCGCTTCTGGTATCAGTTGGATCAGCTCTACCGCAAGTTCACCTACCACGTGCGCATGTCGGGTCAGGCCTCATTAATGAGCGAGTTGACCGACCGGATCGAGAACCTATACTCCAACAGCTATCTGCTTAAGGTCAATGACCGCTTTCAGTCTTTTGTGGATGAAGCAAACCTTTGGGAGGCCCCGCCTGTTGCCCCTCAGAAGAACTTCTTTGAGCACTGGGTCCGGCCGTTCCTGCGAAAAGATAATAAGGTATGCGTGATCATCTCAGACGCCATGCGTTACGAGATCGGCGATGAACTGCTAAGCCTCATCCGCCAGGAAGACCGCTATAGCGGTGAACTGGAACCTGCGCTTTCAATGCTGCCGAGCTATACCCAACTCGGCATGGCGGCTCTCTTGCCCAACAGGGAACTGGCGATTGCCGAAAGCGACACGGGCACCGTGCTGGTGGATGGGCAAAGCTCCCAAGGTACGGCCAACCGCATCAAAATTCTGGGCCAGGCCGGCAGCCAACGGGCGACGGCGTGCAGGGCCGAAGAACTGATGGCGATGAAAGGGGATGACTGCCGGGCGCTGCTGCGTGACCACGATGTGATCTATGTCTATCATAACCGTATAGATGCAACAGGCGGCAAACGGGAATCAGAAGAACATGTTTTCGAGGCAGTGGAAGAGACGCTGCAGGGGCTTATACGTCTCATAAAGAAGCTTACCGGAGCCAACGCCAACAACTTGCTGGTGACATCTGATCATGGCTTCATCTATCAGAACCGCGCCATAGAGGAGAGCGATTTTGTCAGTGGGGAGTGGACAGTGGAGAGTGGAAAGCATAAAGGAAGTGACTCTCCCCACTTTCCACTTCCCACTTTCCACTATTTAGATCGGCGTTTTATTCTCGGCAAGAATCTGGGTGGGCATTCAAGCCTGCGAAAGTTTACCTCTAAACAGCTCGGTCTTGCAGGCGAGGTGGAGGTACTGATCCCCAAATCCATCAACCGCCTGCGCCTGAAGGGCTCAGGCAGCCGCTTTGTTCATGGAGGCGCGTCGCTGCAGGAAGTGGTGATCCCGGTGCTCAAGATCAACAAGAAGCGGCAGAGCGATGTCACAAGCGTGGAGGTTGATATCCTGCGGGGTGCAAGCTCGCTGATCACTTCAGGCCAATTGGCCGTCACGCTGTATCAGGCGAGTCCGGTCACGGAAAAGATTAAGCCAAGAACTCTGAGGGCTGGTATTTACACTGAAGAAGGAGATCCGATATCGGACTGCCATGACCTGACCTTCGATTTGACATCAGAAAACCCCCGGGAAAGAGAGCTACAGGTACGCTTCGTGCTGACCCGCAGGGCCGACGAAGCAAACGGCAAGGAGGTCACCCTTAAGCTTGAGGAAAAACATGCCGAAACTTCGCATTACAAGGAGTATAGGTCGCTAAGGTATTTGATGCGGAGATCATTTACCAGCGATTTTGACTTTTGAGTTATCAGCCGTCAGTTTTTAGTAATCAGTAAAGGAAGAGATGATGAAATTTGAAGATATGGAAATCTGGAAACGGTCGGCGAGGCTTTCAGCGGAGTTGTACAAGTCATTTTCTGACTGCAAAGATTTTGGTTTCAGAGATCAGATCACGCGCTCAGGGTTATCCATTCCGAGCAATATTGCAGAGGGCTCGGAGAGAAGTTCGAAAAAGGACTTCATTCGGTTTATGAAGTATGCAAAGGGGTCGTGCGGTGAGCTGAGAACACAAATTTATATTGGCATAGATATTGGCTACATCGAGCAGACCCAGGGTAAAGAGTGGCTAAACGAAACCCGAGAAATCTCCGCCATGTTGGTCGGCTTTATCAACTCGGTCGAAAAACAACTGAATACTGAAGGCTGATTACTTATGACTCCCCTAGACCAGAAAATAAACACACATTTTCCAGGACTCGTTGTCCGGAAGGATCTCGTAAGAACTGTCAAGGGAAACGCCATAGTTCCCTCCTACGTGCTGGAATACCTGCTGGGCCAGTATTGCGCCACGAGCGATGAGGCCACAATTCAGACCGGGATAGAGACTGTTAAAGAGATCCTTCGCAAGCACTATGTGCACCGCAATGAAGCGGGCCTGGTTCGCTCAAACATTAAGGAAAAAGGCCGTTACAAGGTCATAGACAAGATAAGTGTCGCCCTGAATGAAAAGGCAGATGTCTATGAGGCGGAGTTCTCCAATCTCGGAATAAAGAGAGTGCTGGTTGATTCAGGAACAGTCAAGACCCATCCCAAGCTGCTTGTGAGCGGCGTATGGTGCATTGCCGATATAGAATATGAATTCAGCGAAGAGAAGAGTGCCTCTCCCTGTATCTTGTCCACGCTAAAACCTATTCAGCTCTCTCATTTTGATTTTGAAAACTATCTCGAAGCCCGTAAGCAAATGACAAAAGAGGAATGGATTGACTTGCTAATCCAGAGCATGGGGTTCAACCCGGAGCTATTCGGCAAACGCAGTAAGCTCATCATGCTGATCCGCCTTATTCCGTTCTGCGAGCGCAACTACAACCTGATTGAACTGGGCCCCAAGTAAGGTGGACCCACTTGTCAAGACATTTTTTTCATAAAGTTAAGTTACACTTTGGGGCGGTTTTTGGTTTTTATTTAT
>Ga0210056_1001920_pt1 | contig 17817 bp, 18 predicted proteins | sample CryGeyCG2014_080_2_FD_183965 | JGI IMG/M metagenome (GOLD analysis project Ga0210056, IMG submission 183965) | Groundwater microbial communities from aquifer - Crystal Geyser CG07_land_8/20/14_0.80 (SPAdes) (version 2) | ecosystem: Environmental > Aquatic > Deep subsurface > Groundwater | place... | reverse complement strand
TGCTTCCGAAAACGATTCATCTGGAGCCGTTATAACAGCTAAAACCGCATCTACCGGGGCTTCATCATTTTCTTGAACAAGAATTTTTCGCAGTATGCCTGAAGCTGGAGCCTCCAAATCGTAAGTAGCCTTCTCTGAGAACACCTCAACGAGGGGTTCACCCTTCTCAACATTGTCTCCTTCCTTCTTGTACCACGTTCCAACGGTGCCTTCCTTCATTGTTAAGCTGAGCCTGGGCATAACAACTTTTGTCACCATTTTACGTTATCTCCTTCACCGCTTTAATTATAGACTTCTCGTTCGGAACTACATATTGTTCAAGGGGTGGACTAAATGGGATCGGTGTATCGGGTTCGGCTACACGTTTTATAGGCGCATCCAAATAGTCTATAGCTTCCTCAGCAACTACAGCAGTAATTTCAGCGCTCACACCAGCGGTTTTGCAGTCTTCGCTTACAACCACAAGTCTCCCAGTTTTCTTAACAGAACCAATTATTGCTTGCTTATCGAGAGGCACTAAAGTTCTTGGATCAACAACTTCCACACTTATGCCTTCAGCTTCAAGTCCCTTAGCCGCATTAAGGGCTTCATGAACCATGTATAGAGTAGCCACTATTGTCACATCTGAACCTTCCCTTTTCACATCCGCCACTCCAAAAGGAACCGTATATTCAGCTTCTGGAACCTCACCTTCCATTGGATACAACAGTTTATGTTCACAAAAGAAAACAGGGTTGCTGCCACGTATAGCCGTTTTCAAAAGCCCCTTCGCATCATAAGGTGTTGAAGGCACAGCAACGTACAATCCTGGAACGTGCATGAACCATGCTTCTAGGCTTTGCGAGTGGTGAGCTGCTATGTTTACTCCAGCACCGAAAGGTGTTCTAATCACAAGCGGAACTTTCACTTGACCGCCGAACATGTAGTGTATTTTTGCTGCTTGATTTGCAATCTGATCCATGGCTAAGGCTGTCAAGTCTCCAAACATTATTTCAGCCACTGGACGCGTACCAGTTATTGCAGCACCTACAGCCGCACCTATTATGGCTGACTCTGATATTGGAGTGTCCCTTACTCTTTCATCTCCAAATTCTTCAGCTAAACCCTTTGTAACTTTGAATGCTCCTCCCCAATATCTTCCAATGTCTTCACCTAGCAGAAAAACTGTGGGGTCTCTGCGCATCTCCTCTCTTAACGCTTCTTTTAATGCCTCTTTATAGGTTATCTTTCTCATTTTTATTCCCTCAAAATTTAGGCGTAAACATCCTCCAAGGCTTCCTCTGCAAATGGATGTGGACTCTCTATTGCGAATTTAACTGCTTCCTCAATTTCAGCAGAAACTTCCTTTTCAATTTGCTGAATTTCAGCTCCCAATAGAACATTTGTTTGCAGAAGTTTTTCTTTGAACCCTTTAATCGGGTCTTTACGTAACCATTCTTCAACTTCCTCTTTAGATCTATATTTAGCTGGGTCAATCCGAGAATGCCCTTTACGCCTATAGGTTTTGCACTCAATGAGCGTAGGTCCTTCGCCTTTTCTGGCTCTTTCAACAGCTTTTTGTGCAGCCTCATAAACCGTTAGGACATTGTTTCCATCCACTGCAACACCAGGGATTCCGTACGCTATGGCTCTGTCTGCAATGTTTTTTACAAGCATCACTGTTGATTGACGGGTTCCCATGGCGTAAACGTTGTTTTCACAAACAAAAATCACAGGCAACTTCCATACTGCAGCCATGTTTATAGCTTCGTGGAATGTTCCTTGATTCGAGGCGCCATCGCCGAAGAAACAGGCTACAACGTTGTCTGTTCCTTTGAGTTTTATGGATAACCCAGCTCCCACGGCTATTGGCAGTCCAGCCCCAACAACGGCTGTTGCACCTAACATGCCTACGTTAAAGTCTGCAATGTGCATTGAGCCACCTTTTCCTTTGCAGTATCCCGTCTTTTTGCCTAGGATTTCAGCCATGATTCGCTTTAGTTGGGCACCTTTAGCTATACAGTGGCCGTGTCCACGATGAGTACTCGTGATGTAATCGTCTTTTCTGAGGTTGCTGCAAACGCCAACCGCTACGGCTTCTTCTCCCGCGTAAAGATGTATTGTACCTGGAACAAGATTTTGAGCGTAAAGTTCAAAAACCTTCTCTTCAAAACAGCGAATTTCAAACATTTTTTTATACATTTCAACAAGTTCTTCTTTGCTAATGTTTAACTGCAATTCGTTTCTCTCCTGTGCAACTACAAGGCTTACGCTCTTATAGAGTTTCGAATATTTTTATATTGTCCTACCTGTTGTTGATAGTTAAACGGAAGGATACAGAGTGAGTTTTTCACGAAGACTCTTCAAATCACTTCTTTGTCTAGTTAACATTTCCGTCATTTTTTGTACTGTGGGTCATGTATCTTTTTCCGAGGTAATGCAGAAAGAAAGTTCAGAGCTTCTCAAATTTGAAATTGACTATGTGTATGTAGGAAGCCTAAAACATGTTATCACGATTGTTAATCGCTCTCCCAACCCGGTTACGGGAGAACTCTTCGTTCCTCTAATTGGAAACAAGACTGCACGTCATTATGTCATTCTCCACAACATCTCATCGTCGCAAACGCTTCATGAAACATTCTTGAATGACAGTTCTGGAAACAGATACTTTCACTGGAACAACTTGAAAATAGGTGGAAAGCAGACGTTCAGCCTGGAATTAGACTATTATGTGCTTTCTTTCGGCATCCACTACCTAGCCGATTCGAGCATTGTGGAAAATTATGACATGAGTTCTGAAACATACAAGAAATATGTGGAGCCAGAAGAACTGATTGAATCCAACAATTCTAGAATAATCTCACTGGCTTATAACCTCACTAATAATGTAGATGATTGGCATGAAAAAGCACTGAGAATATACGATTTTGTGTATCATCATATACATTATGAGAAACAAGAGGAGGAAAGGGGCGCCTTATGGGCTTTAGAGAATGGTGCTGGCGACTGTTCTGAATATTCCTACCTTTTTGTTGCATTGTGCAGGGCTGCTGAAATCCCAGCGAGGATTCAGGCTGGTTTTGCCTTTCACCGCGCGAGCGAAACTTTGGAGGATGGACACATGTGGGCTGAATATTACTTAGAGAATTATGGATGGATACCTGTAGACGTGACATGGCGGCTATTGGACGCGATTGATGACAAACATTTCAGTTCGATTCAAAGTGTACCAGAAGTTATTCCATACGCCAACTATTTCTTTGATTCTAAAGCAGAAGAAGACAATGTGACAGATGAGCAAATAGTCTCATTAACACCTTGCACGACTGATGTTTTCGGCGATAGCTTCATTGAAAACGTTGCGAAGACCATCCAAAAAGCAAGCCAAGCAAAATTTGCAATTTTCTTGGGAGAAGTCTTTGGGACGGCGCTAATTTTTCCATCCGAAGTTGAAGAGGTTGAACAAACATTTCTCGAGAGCCAAATGCAACTACAAAATGCTATAGACTTTTGGAATGAAAATTCAGAAATCGCTGAATCAGATGCTGTTAAGGCTCTTGAAAACGTTGAAAAAACACTGCAAAATGCTTGGATGCTCATAGTAAAAGCGTTCACGATCTTCATAGGCATTACAATAGTCATCCTGTTGATCGGGTTATTTTTTCTCAAGCGATACCAAACCAAACAGGATAGGAATTCAGAGGAGAAGTTTCATTTACATGATGCTCTAATCTTAAATTAGAGGAGAAAACAGCTTTGATGGTTGGTATTGTTGGGAAACCGAATACTGGAAAATCAACGTTTTTCAGTTCGACAACCCTCGCACCAGCCAAGATTGCAAGCCACCCATTCACAACAATAAAGCCAAACAGAGGAATCGGATACGTCCGAACCCCATGCGTATGCAAAGAATTTAATGTCCAAGATAATCCAGTCAACTCCCTATGCCTCGACGGAATAAGACTCATCCCAGTCGAACTAATCGATTGTGCAGGCCTTGTACCTGGTGCGTGGCAAGGAAGAGGATTGGGAAACCAGTTTCTAGACGAAATCAGAAAGGCAGACGCCTTAATCCACATTGTTGACGCTTCTGGTGGAACAGATTCCGAGGGAAGAGTATGCAAGCCGGGTGAACATGACCCATTAGAGGATGTGCAATTTCTGGAACATGAAATAACTATGTGGATGGCAAACATACTTAAACGAGACTGGCATAAGATCGCCAGAACTGTGGAAGCCGAATCAAAAGAGAACCTTTTCTCTCTGCTTGAAGAAAGGTTAAGCGGCTTGGCAATAAGAAGAAATCACATATCTGAGGCGATAAGAAGAACAGGGTTAAATGCTGACAACCCTACAACTTGGAGCGAAGACGACTTTCTAACACTCGTAGATACTCTAAGGCAAATCTCCAAACCCATGCTAATAGCGGCAAACAAAATAGACGTGCCAACAACTGAAGAAAACCTAGAAAGGCTGCAAAAATTGAATTATCTTGTGACACCTTGCTGCGCAGAAGCCGAACTTGCCTTAAGGAGAGCAACCGAAAAAAAGCTAGTAGATTACAGGCCTGGAGACTGCAACTTCAAAACAAACAAACCGGAGCAACTGAATCAAAACCAAACTAGAGCATTGGAAACCATAAGAGAGAACATTCTACTCAAATTCGGCTCAACAGGCGTTCAAGAAGCAATAAACGCAGCTTTCTTCAAACTTCTAAGCATGATTACCGTTTATCCCGTTGAAGACCTGGAGCATTTGGCAGACCATAAAGGAAGAGTTCTTCCAGACGCATACCTTGTGCCATATGGAACAACAGCACGCCAACTCGCTTACATAATTCACACAGAACTCGGGGAAAGTTTCATCTACGCAACAGAAGCAAGAGAGAAAAAAAGAGTGGGAGAAAACTACACACTTAAAGACAGAGACGTCATCTCAATTGTGAGCGCCAAAAAGAGAGCTTAAGTAACTATTGACCAAAACGCCTCCTACGCTTTTGAAATGTCCTAACAGCCCGCAAAAGATCAATAAATCGAAAGCCTGGCCAATAAACGTCTAAAAAGCATAATTCACTATATGCGGACTGCCACAGCAAAAAGCCGCTTAATCTTTCCTCTCCAGAAGTTCTGATAATTAGATCTGGATCCTGCTTTGACATATGTGATGTGTATAAATATTTCTCGAATACTTGTTCATCGATTTCCTCAGGATTCAGCTTTCCCTCATGCACTCTGTCCGCGATCTTCTTGGCAGCATCCACGATTTCCGCTCTCCCACCATAAGCAAGAGCAAGATTCAAAAAATGATCATCATAACCTTGTGTCGCCTTTTCCACATCCAATATGAGTTGCTGCAGATCTTTCGGCAACAGGCTTAACCTGCCTATAGCTTTTACATGAATCTTATTCTTGTGTATGCGTTCATCCGTTAGAATTTTCCGAAACTGTTCTTGTGCAATTCGCATGATTTCTTCAACCTCGTTCTTTGAGCGACGGAAGTTTTCTGTGGAAAAGGCGTAAAGCGTTATAGATTTAACGCCGAGTTTCAGGCACCAGTCGAGAAGCTGATCAACTTTTTCAGCGCCTTTTTCATGCCCAAACCACGGGTTGAGAGCCTTTTCAGACGCCCACCTTCGATTTCCATCCAGAATTATCGCTATATGACCTGGCTTAACACCATTCTTAACTTGATGCCACAGCCACTTCTCATAAAGTTTGTATGCTCCAATAGCTGAAAGGAATCCTTTAAGCATTTATCACTCAAACCTCGCGTCCTTAAGCGCGTTTACACATGGGCAATTACGTTCACTGGGTAAGGTCTTAATTGTTTCAACTAGAATTCGCTCTATTTTATGGAGAACGCTTTTTGAAATTTTGGAAACATCAAGGGCTGTTAATCGTTTTTGCATGCCAGCAGCCATGTTTGAAACGTAGCAGATGGATGCGTAACACATTTCAAGTTCCCGTGCAAGCACTGATTCTGGAATACCCGTCATTCCAACAACATCGCAGCCCAAACGTCTAAACATCTTGATCTCTGCAGGAGTTTCGTAACGAGGCCCCTCAGTGCAGACAAGTACAGCCTTATCCCAAACATGAAATCCAAGTTTTTTCGCTGTATCAACTAGCAGTTTACGAATTTCCGGACAGTACGGTTGAGAGACATCAATATGGGTTACTGGAGCTTCGTCGTAAAAGGTTGCTGAGCGACGTTTTGTGAAATCAACATAATCGTGTGGAACAACAATGTCGCTAGGTTTGAAGTTAAGGTTTATCGCACCCACGGCGTTTGTGGCTAATATTCTTTGTACACCCAGTTTATATAACGCGTAAATGTTTGCCCTATAATTTATTTTATGTGGAGGAACAGAATGATCGGGACCGTGTCTTGGCTGAAAAACTACGTTTTTGCCGCTTATTTTTCCAATATGGAGAGGTGGTGGTACTCCGTATGGCGTTCCTAAACGTAATTGTCTGGCATTTTCAAGCAAATTTTCGAAACCAGTTCCGCCGATAATTGCAATTTTAACTTTCTTCAACTTCAAGTTGTTCTTCGGTCTCCTTGAAAAATCCTCTTGCAGATCTATGTATGACGAGAATGACTAGAGTGGAGGCTATTCCTATTAAGATGCCGATGACTATGGAGAAGATCAGTTTTTCGGTGGCGGCTGTTTCAGGGTTGATGAGCACTGCTGAAGTTCCGTCGAGAATCCATCTGGACCATCCAATCAAAACTATTAGGGCGGCATTGCGCAGTAGTTTGATGTCATGTTCAAAATATAAACGGATAGCTGATCCCAGTAGCACAACGCAAATGCCTACAACTATGAGATCCATCGAACCATGAATGAAATACCCAGTAATTTGTGGTAGCTTGATAAGCCATCCACCAATATCTTGAGGTGTAGTGATGTTTCCAATGAACGTTGTAGCGCTTGTTGATCCGAGATAAATGCTAACTACTATGCACAATACCCCGGCAATCTTGGAATAAGTTGAAATCTGCACTGGAAGAGGTGGCGGAGAATACTCTCTAATCCATTGATAGAATTTTGTGGCTGTTTTGTCGACTCCGAATCCTTTTATGAGCATGAACACACTTAAGACGAAGATGAAGGCTATCCAATATTGGTAAAGCAGATTAAAAATTGAGAGAATGCCCAAGATTAGAAAAAGCAGTCCAGGTACTCCCAACGCGATGCGGGAGTAACGTGGATTCTCTACTATCATTTTCATGTATCGTGTGAACAAGGCTGCTGTTTCTTCGATTGATTTGCTGTGCTTCATCACTATTCTTCTAACAGATGAAACAGGTACTCTTGACTCTATAAGTGGCAGGACAGCCTCGTCTGAATATCCATCTGTGACTAGAATAACCTCATGTGCTCGAAAAGAACTTAGCAAATCACTTAGTTCAGCAACTATTTTTCTGTCAGCGCCAACTCCTCCAAGTTCGGAGCCACAGATTGTTGCTATTTCGAAAACTTCGTGAGGTTTACTTTCATCTTGCAGTAGATCGTAAACGCGCACAGCCTCGAACATTGCGTTTGCGTCTGGTTCCTCGGGGTCTCGTAAAGCTAAGGCTACAGCGGCGTTGAGGCTTTCTTCTCTTCCTGTGACGGGAGTTTTGATCTCTGCTTTTGTTCCTAAATCATTGTCTCTGTCAACGCATAAAATGAGGATTCTTTTTTGTTCCTTCTCTTCTGCTGTCATCTTGTTCTCTTTTCTCCAGTATAATTTATGTATTGTCTCTTTAATCTTGCGTTGTTTTTTCCTTCTCTGTAAGGATTTTGAATTCCTCCCAAGTTATTTTCTGTCCTTGCTTCAGTTTTTCTTTTGCCTCTTTTCTGATCTTTCTCTTTAGAGCTTCTTCGCTTTTCTTTTTTTCTTTCTCTTCTGCCTTTCGAATTGCTTCTCTTAACAGTTTTATTTGGTTTAGAATTGCCGTTATTCCTTCTTGAATAGGCTTTGATTTTTGTCTTGTTTCTAGGAAGCTTTGATGCATGTTATCCGCTTTCGTTTCAAGTTTTTTGACTTCATTGATTTTCTCAAGCATTTTATTGTGTATTTCTTGGCTTTTCTGTGCTGTTTCGGTTAGTTTTTCGTGATAGGACGTGTTTTTGGTTTCCATGGCTTTTATTTCAGTTTGCAACTCGAGCGTTTTTTGATGTGTCATTTCAAGTTTTTTGTGAATGTTCACTTGAGTTTCGAGTTTTCCAACTTGGTCAACAAGTTCTTTTTCTTCTTGTAGATTTAGCGAGGTTGTTTGAATCTCCCATTCTATTTCATCTAGTTTCTTCTGCAGAGTCTGAAGGCTTTTTGAAGGCTTATTCTTGCCCAAGGTTTTAAGTTGTTGATTTAGCTTTTTTGTTTCCTCAATTGTTTCACGAATTTCGGCTCTTGTTTTTTCGCGCAGTTGTTTTAATTGCTTGACTTTTTCGTTTAGTTCGTCTCTTTCATTTCTTAGTTCGCGTATTTCAGTGTGTAAATTCTTAACCTGCTCGTTGAGACTATTCCGTTTTTCTGCCCATTCTTTCGCTTCGGTGTTTAGCCTATTTCTCTGTTCTTTTAACGCTGAGAGCTTTTGTTCCGATTCCTCGATTTTCTGATTTTTTCCTTTGTTTGACAACTATTTTTTCCTCTTTTGTTTTGTCCATTCGAGGATTCTTTCAATTAGTTTCGCACCATCTTTTGATCTGAAAAGCGGTAGGTTCCAGTTTTCCTTAAGCCTCCACCTTTCCGCTGAGCTATTTTTGGTTCTTTTAAGGAATGGTTGTTTGTATATGAGTATCCCCCTTCTTTGCCATTGCGGGGTCTTAGCTAAATTTACACCCTGTTTAAACATTATCTCGTGGAATTCCTTGGTCTTCAAGCCTTTGAGTTTTCTAGCTATTTCGGCTGGCTTGTAACCCATTTTACGGAAAATCCAGTAAGCATATGCGTTGTTGTGGTTTCTCCAAGTGTTCATTTGCCGCCAAGACAAATACTCAACCATCTTCTCTGCATCCGAAGCAACAACTATACGTGAATCAAAAGCAGCGATTTGCGTTTTATTAAAAAGTTTCTGTAGACTCAATGAGTAAGCACTTGAGACTAAACCCCCCATTACTGAATCTATTTTTTCAATTCTCCCTAGGAAGGGGGCAGCATCTGCAAAAAGAATGTTTAGCTCGTCGCTTGCAGCATAGATTAAAGCTGGATTAAAACCCTTTTTGAACAGAATCTTTCCAGATGAAACAAGGCATTTTGCGAATTTCTCATCGAAGGGTTTCTCAGCTTTTATTGTTTCTGAAAGTTTTCTGAATCTCCATCCATCCAGCCTTATGAAGAATGGGGTTTCTGGTGGAATGCACGTTTTTGAGAATATTTCGTTTTTGGGCCAGTTCTTGTATTTATTCAAGGATGATTCTTGCATCGACTGTTTTTGCTCCCTTCTCATAGACCATTATGGGGTTTAAGTCGAGCTCTTTAATTTCTTGGTGTTCCATAACAAGCCTTGAGGTGTTCAATAGAATCTCTACTATGGCTTCTATGTCTGCTTGAGGCATATTCCTGTACCCTTTCAGCAGTGGATAAGCCTTAACGTCAGTAATCATTTCTCGGGCTTCATCTTCTGTTACAGGCGCAATTCTAAAGGTCACATCCTTGAGGATTTCTACGAAAATCCCGCCTAAACCAAACATTATTGCTGGCCCGAACTGCGGGTCTTTGGTGGCGCCAACTATCACTTCGGTTGATGAAGAAGCCATCTCTTGGACGAGGATGCCAACGATTTTTGCGTCTGTTTTATGCTTTCTAACTTTCTTTAGTATTTGTTTGTACGCGTCTCGAACGTCCCTTGCATCCTTTAGATTAATTATAACGCCGCCAACATCTGATTTATGGATGATGTCTGGTGAAACAATTTTAAGAACTATTGGATATCCAATTTCATCCGCGAATTTAACAGCTTCAGCTTCGCTTTTCGCTAGTTTAAACTTAGTGACTGGGATGCCGTATTCCATGCAGACAGCTTTGGCTTCTGGTTCAAGCAGAAATTTTCTCCCTTCCTTTCTAGCTCTACTAAAGATTTCTGATTCAGTGTTCATAGTTTGAAGCGTCCTAGAATAAGTAATATGGATATGCTCAACCTTTTAAAAATGTTAGGGGTTAGGACTATTTTTTTGTCTTAGTTGAAATAGGGATGAACCTGCAGGCATTCTTGTTTCGTTGTGTCAATTTATCCTTCCATTTTCATAACCATAATCTATACAAACGTTAACATTTAGTATTACTGTTCCACTAAGTACCAAGCTAGGCTGTCTTATCGCAAGTAAATTGAACAATTCATAATACTTATTCAGCAATCTTCCAAAATCTTCTCTTGTCACATCGCCTTCGTGGTAGAATACTTTGCTAGGCCACAAGTATTAGGAAGCTTGATGGAACCAGTAAAAAGCTACACGCTCTTGATTTTGCTAGTTGTGGACTGTATTAGGGGCGGCTCATGGTATCTTGTATTTTTTGTTCTCCTGCTTTAACTGGGTAATATGTCAATAGGCTTTCATAAGCTGGGTCTGCTCCAACCTCTTTCATTACGTCGTTCACACCTTGTTTTATTGTTTCTTTTTTGGTGATTAAGTATTGGAGTAGGCGTGAGGTAGCTCGGTCTGTATGGCTTGCTAATACTGCCCTACTCCAGCTTATGTAGACTTTTGCTCCTTTTTCTGTGAATGCTTCTGCCATTTTGGTATTATGTAGTCCTTCGCATCCCATCATGATAACTATAGTGTTAGCAAATTTTCCGTTCATACTTGACTCAACAAAAGATGGAGTTATTCCGAAGTAACCTATTCCTATACTTGCTTCTTCAGTAGAATAAGCAACGGGACAAACTTTGCAGGTGAGCTGTTCGTAGACGTATTTTGATTTGCTGTATGTTTCAGATGTGAAAAGGGCTATTAATGGTTGTCCACCGGTAGTTGAATGAACTCTAAGAATTATTAAGCCATAGTTGTATGTGGGTAGGTTTCTGTAGAATTCTACGGTTACTCTTTCGCCTGGGTAGTAGTCTACTGTGTATCCTGCTTGTTTTAGGATGTTTGTGGCTGTTTGGATGAAGGTTTGGTTTGGGAATGTTAGGCTTAACTGGTCTACTATTGCTGCTCTTAACTGAGAGGATGATGGGTTTATTGTTTGAGATTGATTTAGGAATGTGTGGGCGAAGTAAGCTGAAATGGTTATTATGAGCAGAAGGAAGGCTAGAAATATAACCGTGGCTATGCTTCTTTCTCTTTCTTTCATGGCTCTAATCTGGGCCTTAGTTCCAATACGCTTCTGTTTAGTTCTCATCTTAGACAACTCGCTTGGGGCTCCGCGAAAGTGAAGTGGAATTATTGTTATTGCTTATTCTTTCTGTCCTTGATATGCTCAACATAAATTGCTGTTACAACTGTAGCTACTAGGATTGTTGAGGCTAAACCAATCCATGGGGCAAGCAACTCGAATGGACTTGATTTAATCCAAATACCACCAACTGTTACGGAAGGTGCTGGAATTGGATATGGCTTGCCGACCAGAGCTGGAATAGCATAGGATGTCATCTTTTTCTTATCGACCCAGTCTGGATCATTTGAAGTCCAGTTAAATGATCCGTCGACGTTTTGCAGGCTTAACAAGTGGGTAACGGGATTGTTACCGTTTTCGGTCCAATTTTGGTGTGTCGGATTTTGTCCAGCGGCGACTATTGCATCGATTGCCCACGAATCTGATGCGCTGTTAACGTCACCGAAAAATTGGAAACCACCATTGTCCATTTGGTTTTGCTTCAGGTAGCCTAGTCCCTTTTCAATAACTTGAGAACCATGGGGCTCACCGCCAGCAATTAGGGCCATTATTGCCGCTGACGTGTCGTCTACGTCACTGTTGCCTCCAACCGCCCAATTCCATCCCCCGTCATCGTTTTGATTACTCTTTATGAAGTTCATACTATCTTGAATAATTGTGGAGTTGGCCGTTTTGGCAGAAACCAATGCCAGAACGCCCCAAAAATCGTCGTTTAAGAGATTTTGATGACCAATCTGTCCGTTGACATAAAGTCCTTCCAAAATCGCAACGTAATCGATCCCAGTAATGTTTCTTGGGTCCTCGCCTGCAGCAGTCATACTCAATATGTATCTTGCAACATCGGTGGCTTTTGAGAGATTGAGAAGGCCCTGATTCGCCTTCAAATATTCAACTATCGAGGGTCCACCCTTTCTCCAAGTGCGAGGATCCTCTCCAGCAGCAGCAATAGCCATTACAGCCCAGCTGGAGGTTACGAAGTTTTCGATGGAGCCATCAGTTTTTTGTGCGTTTCTGAGGTAGCTAAGGGCATTGACCACCTCTGGGTCAATTGAACTGAACGGATATGCGCCAACACGGAAAACTGTAGTTAGAAGCAGCATCATTGCCATTGTACCTATGAAAAATATTCTAGCCTTTTTCATTTTAATTTTCTTTCTCATTTTTCATCAATGAGTCCAAATGTTTGATCACAATTAACCCTCGTTTGTCCTCATCAAGGTTTTTCGTAACGCCACATAAACACCTGATCAGATTCTACTGTGAAAAGATCGGCTCCCACAGGGCCATACGTCCATGTAGTAGTATTCGCGTCCTGATATAGCCACATCCAGTAATATGGTGGACTGTTCCATACACCATTTATCGCATCCACAAAAGAGGCTTGAAGGTCTGGCCAATAAGTAGAATTAACAACGGCAACCGTTTCTGTTGCTTGTAACAGATTGCATCCAAGGGGTACAATTGTATCGTTATACCAAACTACTGTTCCGTTCCATTCTTTGTAGTCAATGCGTATATTAACTCGCATTATGCAACTTCCATACTTTTCAAGCAGTTCAGTCAAGTTTTGCTTTTCAAACTCGTATTGTTGAACCAGTTCCAAGTGTTCATTCAGAAGACTCGTATAATTTTGCACAAGCTCGTTATACATATCTGCATAGTCCCTGCTTAGTTGAGCTTCCTTTTGAAACTCCATGTAATAATATCCAGCCACATAACTCGTAAGTACAAGAGATGCTAACCATCCCAAACAAAATACTATCAAGCTTCTTTTTGATAACTCCATAAGTCCTCACCCAATAGATTACTTGCAATTCTCGTTAAACCAAATAAGGCTGACCCAAATAACGCAGTATTTGAAACAACATGAACTATAGTGAACCATGTGCCCATTATTAGCACGAAGATTATATTCACATTAAAAAGCACGGCATAACCAACATTAGTGATCAGGTCGTACACTAGTGTAAGAAAAGCCGCAAGGAAGGAAACTTCAAATGAAAACCAGCGTGCAGAGGGTTCTTTGCCTAAAGATTTGCGGTAGACTCCCCCCACGAATCCCATCAACGCCATACCTAATATTTGGAAGGGCATTATTATTCCAGCGAAGCCCCAAGGAGACAGAAATCCGTTAATGAACATAGTTAAAGCCCCTAGCAACGCCCCGAAAAAACCGCCAAACAAAAATCCAGTTAAAAAGCAAATAAGCGAGGTGAACTCGACATTAGGTGGTCTTGGAGTTAACTGAATCCCTACGCAAAGCGACGCCATTACGGTTAAGAGAGCAACATTTTTGCAACGCATTTTGCTACAACATCCTAACAAAAAAAGGGAAGAGATGTGTCGATTACCAAAGCAATGTAAGACATGAAGACTACCTCCTACACGTGGCTACTTTGCAATTTTATATTCTCTCCTGAATTTTTTATGCCTAATCGTTATGAAAACAGCTGTTAGTATTGCCACTAGCGCTAGGTAAGGTGTTAGGGGCTTTTCCGTTGCGTATCCTTCTATCGGCAGTGAGTAGCCTCCGACTGGTATTGCTGTTACGGTTACTTTTCGGGTTGTTAAATCTGTTTTTGGTGTAGCTCCAGGTGCATATACAGTTAATGTTACATAGTAGATTCTTGGACCGCTGAAGCTGTGATATACTATTGGAGTAGATGTTGTTGTCTCGTTACCATCACCAAAATCCCAACGATATTCAGTGATAGGCATCTCATGGGTACCATTCCAGCCTGGTAAAGAGCTTGATGCATCAAACTTTACAGACTTACCTACTAAAGCTGTATCAGGTATTGCTGTAAACTCTGCTTCTGGACCGTATGGCTGTATAGTCGATGGCGGTCCCCAAGGATCGGTTTCATAATACCACGCTATAATGTCGCCGTTGTTTAGAAGATATTTGTTGCATGCAACGGGTCCGCTGTTCCAGCTCTCAGAAGTGAAGTTCCAGTACCAATAAAGCCAATAATAATTCGTCGTCCAGTTATTCCATACCCTATTTATAGCGTCAACAAAGATATCGTCACCCCACCAAGAATAATCCAAAACCGCAACAGCTTGGGTGGCCTTGAAAACCGTAGCAACACCGATCACGTTTACGTTTTCGTACCAGTTTACGGTTCTATTTCCATAATTCAGCAGAACGTTTATTTGAGTTACAGGCGGGTCCGGCGGGGGAACTGGCGGCCAAGGATGAGCATCATAGTACCAAGCTACCATATCGTTGTTGCTTAGCTGATGTTTGTTACAGGCAACATCCAAAGTTTGCCAGCTGCTAGAAGAGTAGTTCCAAACAAATACTGCCCACCAATAACCTGACGTCCAGTTATTCCACACTCCGTTAATGGCATCCACGAAGATGTCATCCCCATACCAAGTAATATTCAACGTCGCGGCAGCAACCTGCGTGGCATTATAGACGGTATCGTTTCCTGGTGTTGATAATACACATGTAGACCAGATGTTGGTTCCGTTTCCATAGTCCAATAGAACATCAACTGAAAAATTTGCATGGGGAGTTGCAAAAGCAAGCATTCCAAACTGTGGATAAATTATTACACAGAGACATACAGCCATAAAAACTGTGAAGAGCTCCCTTCTCATTTTCTTTCCTTCATGTACTTGGATGGATAATCCATCCATATAAGCTTTTCGTAAACACAATAGATGTGCAAGTGGCTAACAAAAAAGATTTTATTCATTTTATGAGAAATGGGCAGTTTTTTGGCGTGCATTTCTTCTTGATCTTCTTGCATCACCCTCCCTTTTCGAGCCTGCATAGGTGTTTCAGCTTCTTGAATTCCACGGTAACCGGGCCCGTCAGCTCCGTAGCATGGGTCACGGGCCTTCTCAACCTGTAGAGGAGCCTGGGCCTGCCCCTTCTCCCGGTGAAAACCTTCTCCTGGGCAACCAGGCCCAACCTCTCAAGGCGGTGGAGATGCATTAGGATGGTTGTCCTAGAAAAGCCGATCTTATCCTCCAGCTCCGAAACTCCAACAGAACCATGTATGCCCTCTAGAATAACCCGATCGACGGAATCCAGCTTCATATTAAGAGGGAAAATGAGAAATACAATTTAAATCTTTTTTGTCAACTACTTGCACATCTATTGAACAAGGGAAGCCAGATACTTAGGGAATGTTGAGTTAATTAGAAAATTGCTAAGGAAGCAAACACTTTCGCGTCGTTAACCATATTCTCTATCTTCGCATACTCGTTTGGTTGATGCGCCATCTCATCTATTGTGCTCCAAACAACCGCTGGAATCTCTATTTTTCGGAAGAAGGCGGCGCATGTTCCCCCACCAATTCCTCCAACTTCTGGTTCTATTCCTCTAACTTTTTTAATTGCTTCTTTTAATATTACAACTATTTTCGAGTTAGCATCAGTCGGTTTTGGAGCCACACTTTTGTGCAACACTTCAATTTTTATTTTTGCCCCCGACTTATTTTCAAATTCCTCCGCAAGCCCATTGATATCCTTTAATATTGCCTGTAGGTTGTAGCTTGGCAGTATTCGGCAGTCAAAATGAACGATGTCTTGTCCTGGAATTATATTTACGGCGTCAACGTTTTTGTCTTTCTTTGTCATTTCAAAAGTGCTTTCCGGTGGATCGAAGTATTCGTTTTTAAGCGAGTATTTCTCATGTAACATCTTGTCTAGCGCTAAGGCGTATTTCATTCCTATGCGATGGGCGTTTAAGCCCTTGCTGGGTCTGCTGGCATGAGTCTGTTTTCCAATTGTGCGTATTCTGAACCATAGACCGCTTTTTTCAGCTACTTCTATGAAGCTTCCATTCTCGTTTCCGCTGTCTGGCACAACTATTAGGTCGTCTTTTTTGAAGAGTCCTTGCTTTATGAGGTGTTGGATTCCATAGGTGCTTCCCTGTTCCTCATCAGCAACAAAAGCTAGAGCTACCGTTCTTTTCGGCTTTATACCTAGAGTTTTTAGAGTTTTAACCGCGAAAACGGATGCAACCATGGATTGTCCATTATCTTCGCTGCCTCGTCCGTAAATTCGTCCTTCTCTAATTACTGGTTCAAACGGTTTTGTAATGGTCCAAAGAGACTCTTCTCCTGGTGGAACCACGTCTAAATGCGTTATTATCCAAAGTTTTTCGGCGATGTCTTCTCCATAATAGTAGGCTATGATGTTTGGTCTCTTTTTGGAGGGGACTCTTTCATCTTCTGCGTCGTACCGTTCTATTTTGTTGAAGCCTACATTCTCTAATATCTGCATTAGTTTTTCAGTTTTCTTTAGTTCTCCTTCTCCTCTGCTTTCAGGCGCTATTGCTGGAATGCGAATAAGCTCCATCAAGGCTTGTGCCATTTCGTTTTCTTGTCTTTCAATTTCGGAAAAAACATTTTGCGGTTGCATGTAGATCACATTTGAATGACTTTAATTACAATTGTTGCCTTGTTACCTTTAACATTTTGCTAAAATAAAGTCACAGCAGAAATCTTGGAAAATTAGCCGTTGCTAGCTTAATTCTTGTAGAGCCTTCAGTCGTTTGACTATGTTTGGATGCGTCGAAAAGACTTCAATAATCCTGTCCACCGTTGTCATCCTCCGTGATAGAATGTCTTGAACCAGTTTTTGGTCACTTGCAACTGCTAAATGTGATATTGCCATGGAATCTGTTTCTGCACGGTCTGGATCAGCAATGAATAATGCCTTAAAAGCGTTTAACTGCTGTGTTTTCTTCTGGGTTTTTCTCATATTTCTGGTTGAGTGAACTATTTTTGCCAGCCCTTCTGAAAGTTTGCGCGGGCCATCTTCAACAATTGAGGCGCTGTGTCTGTCAGCATAGTATTCGCGTAATCTGCTCAAGTAAAGTATGAACATGTTTAGGATCCATGAGAAAACCATGAAGCCTATGGCTAACAATGCTGTTCCACCGCCTTCCTGTCTTTGTCTGCCAAACATGGATGAGAGTATAAGCGAATAACCAATGTAGTAAAGGAGTGCAGGCAGTACAGAGACAAACATCATTATCTGGAGGTCTCTATGCTTCAGATGGCCAAGCTCATGCCCGATAACAGCTTCAACCTCCTCAGACTCCAGCGTCTTCAATAAGCCCTTAGTGACTGCAACTCGGTTTCCAGCTATAGGCGAGCCATATGCAAACGCGTTCGGAATTGGAATTTGTGCAAGCATGAGCCGCGGCTTTTTTATTCCGCTTTTTCTGCTGAGATTATTAACCATTTCGTGGAGCCTTGGATTTTCATGTTCTGAAATTTCGCGTACATGATAGAGAGCGTCAATTATGTAAGGAGAGATTAGCCACTGAAAAATATTGAAAGTGACAATCAAAATGCCCAAAGTTATTAGATTTAAGGACCCTGCCAAACTTAGAATTACCGTGAAGAATAGCGTTGACAAGCCGATTATCATTGCTAGGGTTCCAACCATGGACAACCGCAGTTTCCAAAGACTCATTTTTCTATATCCTCACTTCAATGTTCACGGAACAAAAGTAACTTATATCCTTTACTACGAAATCCGTAAA
>Ga0210056_1001919_pt1 | contig 17820 bp, 16 predicted proteins | sample CryGeyCG2014_080_2_FD_183965 | JGI IMG/M metagenome (GOLD analysis project Ga0210056, IMG submission 183965) | Groundwater microbial communities from aquifer - Crystal Geyser CG07_land_8/20/14_0.80 (SPAdes) (version 2) | ecosystem: Environmental > Aquatic > Deep subsurface > Groundwater | place... | reverse complement strand
CCGCTGCTGTCGGTTCGGATTCATCTTCGGGAAAGAGCGTCTCCAACGACAGGTTTTGTTCCAGCGCATCGGCGAGGGTGTTGAGGAGGGACTCCGGGAGTCGCCCCTGGTCGGCGGTGACAAGGCCGAGGTGTCGGGATGCGAGTTCCGGAAAGGCCCCGCGGGGGATCGCCCCCAGAAGCGGCGGCAAGCCGGCTGCCTGGAGGGAGTCGGAAAGCAGCGCGGCATGGCGCTTCGAACCGCAGTGATTCGCGACGACCCCCGTAAAGCGGAGATCCGTCTGGAATGTCGTATAGCCCTTCACGAGCGCGGCAAAGCTCCGGCCCATCCCATGAACGTTAACGATCAGAATGACGGGGGCGTCTAACAGGCGGGCAATCTCTGCCGTGCTTCCCGCATTGCTATGCGCATCCGCCCCGTCGAAGAGCCCCATGACCCCTTCGACGAGGGCGCAGTCGGCGTCCGCCGTGGTCCGCGCGAAGAGACGGCGGCAATGATCGTGGCCGGCCATCCATCCGTCGAGGCTGTAACAGGGACGGCCGGAGGCGAGGGCGAGGTAGGTCGGGTCGAGGAAATCCGGTCCCACCTTGAACGTCTGAACATTCAGCCCCCGGCGTGTGAGCGCGCGGGCAAGGGCAAGGGTGAAGGAGGTTTTCCCCACACCGCTGCGCGTTCCGGCGATGACAAGCGTTGGAGTTCGGGCCATCAGAATTCCACCCCCCTTTGAGCCTTCCGGCCGCTATCGAATCCGTGCTTGATGCAGCGGACCTCGGAGACGGTGTCGGCGGCTTGGATCAGCCCTTCCGTGGCGCCCCGTCCGGTCAGAACGATGGTGCAATCGGGTGCCGCCTCGTGGAGAACCGTCAGGACGGCATCCTCGGCGAGCAACGTCAGGGCGACAGCCATGCATACCTCGTCGAGGACGACCAGTCCGTAACGTCCCGAGAAGGCCGCCTCAGCGGCGATCCGGAGTCCTTCTTCCGCAGCGCGGCGGTGGTCCGCGAATCGCGGATCGGCCGGGCGCGGGACGAAACCGAGGCCCGTCACGGCAATCTCGACGTCGGCCATCTCTTTCAGGGCGGCGAATTCGCCGGTTTTCGTCTCGGACTTGACGAACTGGATGACCGCGACCGGGATGCCGTGACCGTGCGCCCTGAGGGCCATCCCCAGCGCCGCCGTCGTCTTTCCCTTTCCGTCGCCGGTGAAGATCAAAATCCTGCCTGCGTCACTCATTGGATGAGCCCCCTTTTTCCATCTTGACGCCTTCCGGAATGACTGTCTTTCCTTTTTATCACATTTTCAGCAGCGCGGCGATTCCCCAGCGCGCCGCCAGGAAAACCGCAACGGCGATTCCCGCCGCCGCATACATCATGCGATTTGCGGCGAGGATCTGCCCGCGCGCGAGCGTGACGACCGGATCGCCGATCTCCGGCAGGTTTACGGGCCGCCCCCGCCGCTGCATGACGCCCCCCAGACGGATTCCCAACGCCCCGGCAAACGCCGCCTCCGCGATCCCCGCATTGGGACTCATGTGTTTTCGACCGTCGCGCCGGGCGATTTTCCAGGCGGCGGCGGCCCGCTGCCCCGTAAGTTTTGCGGCGGCGGTGATGATCGGCGCCGCAAAACGCGCGGGGAGCCAGTTTGCCCCGTCGTCGATCTTCGCCGCGGTCCGGCCGAAATCGATATAGCGTTCGTTCCGATAGCCGATCATCGAATCAAGCGTGCTTGCCGCCTTGTACGCCATCGCCGCGATCGGTCCTCCAAGCGCCGCGAAGAAGAGCGGGGCAATGATCCCGTCCACGGTATTCTCGGCGACGCTCTCCACGGCCGCGCGGACAACCTCCGGTTCGGTCAGCCGCTCCGTGTCGCGTCCGACCAGCCACGAGACGAGGCGCCGCGCCTCGACCAGATCGAATCTTGCAAGCGCCCGGTAAACCCCGTTGCTGTGGTCGGCGAGGTCGCGCGCGGCGAGCGTCGTGTAGAGGAGGAGGATGGAAACCGCGTCCCCGAGGCGGGGGTGGACCCATGCCGCAACCCAGATCAGCGCGCCCGTTGTGAGGGTCGCCGTCAGGATGACCGTAAGCGCCGTCAAACTCCCCGCGAGACGGACATCCGGAATCGCCCGCCGGGCAGTTCCCTCCAGAGCCGCGATCATGCGGCCGATGATGCGGACCGGGTGAGGCGCCCACCGGGGATCCCCCAGCGCGAAATCGAGCAGCAGGGCAATCAGAATCTGATATTCCAGTCTCATGAAATTCCCATGATCCGGTAGATCTCCTCCATTTTCAAACACCGCCGGACGGTCGCGGCGAGGTGGTCGAAGGCCGGTTCCAGGTCGTAAACGGCCGCGATCCGGCCGAGCGGGGCGAGGCCCCGCCTTTTGCGGAGGCGGTCGATGAACCAGCGGCGAAAGCCGTCCGCGTCGAAGATCCCGTGTAGGTAAGTTCCCCAGAGGAGGCCCGTCTCCGTTCCGCCGCCGATCATTTCGCCGTCCTCCCGCCGGATCAGTGGTGCGAGGCCGTCGCCGTCGGTTCGGCCGTGGTGGATCTCGTAACCGTGGACCTCGCAACCCGAGGCGAGGTGGCGGGCGGCGGCGCGCGTCAGGGTCTTTTCTCGGGCGAGCTCCGTCCGGACGGGGAGGAGTCCCAGCCCCGCCAGCGTTCGGCCGCCTGCGGACTCGATCCCGAAGGGGTCGGCGATCTCCCGGCCCAGGATCTGGAAGCCGCCGCAGATCCCGATGATTTCCGTCTTCCCTCCGCGGGCGAGAGCGAGAATCCGCGCTGCCATGCCGTTTGCGTTGAGATCGGCCAGATCGCCGATCACGTTTTTGCTCCCGGGAAGGATCACGGCATCCGGATCGCGCAGCTCCTCCGGCTGCCGAACCACGCGCAGGCGGACGTCCGGTTCGATCCGGAGCGGATCGAAGTCGGTGAAGTTCGAGATGTGGGCGAGATCGACTATGGCGATGTCGACATGGTCGCCTTCAGGGGTGCGGCCGTCGATCAGGCCGTCCTTGAAGCCGACGGAGTCCTCCTCGGGGAGGCCCAGGTCGCGCAGGTAGGGAACGACGCCGAGGACGGGGCGTCCGGTCCGGCGGAGGATGTAGTCGTGGGCATCGGCGAGGAACGCCTCCTGCCCCCGGAAGCGGTTCACGACAAACCCCTTGACCAGCGCCCTTTCCCGCTCCGTCAGGCACTCCATTGTCCCGATGAACGAGGCGTAGAGGCCCCCCCGGTCGATGTCGCCGACGATCAGGACGGACGCCTCCGCGTAGAGGGCCATGTTCATGTTGACGATGTCCCGTTTCTTGAGGTTCACCTCGGCGGGGCTTCCCGCCCCTTCCAGGACGATGACGTCGTGTTCGGCGGCAAGCGCGTCGTACGCCTCGCGCGCGACGGCGAAGGGAGGGGTGCGGTCGCGGGTGTACTCCCAGAAATCCATGTTGCCGACCGACTTTCCGAGGATGATCACCTGGGAGCCGGTGTCGCTGTTCGGCTTGAGGAGAACGGGGTTCATCCGGACGTCCGGGTCGAGCCGGCACGCTTGGGCCTGGACCACCTGCGCCCGCCCCATCTCGCCCCCCCCACGGGTCACGTAAGAGTTGAGCGACATGTTCTGCGCCTTGAACGGGGCGACCCGGAAGCCGTCCTGGAGCAGGATCCGGCACATCGCCGCGGCGATGATGCTCTTCCCCGCGCTGGAGCCGGTTCCCTGGAACATGATCGCGGGCGTCCGCCGCCGGCCGGGTTTTTTGTTAGCAATTCCCAGAACCTTCCGGAGGGCGCCGAGGAGGCGGTTGTTTTCCGTCTCTGTCCGGACGGCGATACGGAAGAACCGGCGGTCGAGGCCGGCGAAGTTCTCGCAGACGCGGATCGCGATCCCGTCGGCGAGGAGGCGTTGGGCGATCTCCGGGGCGTCGAGGTTTCCCCGGTCGGACCGCAGAAGAAGAAAATTCGCCGTCCCCGGATAGATGATGAGACCCGGCAGCGTCCGGAGCGCCGCAAAGAGTTCTTCCCGCCGGTCGCGGACGAAGCGGAGGGTCTCCTCCGCGTAGGCCGTGTCGCGAAGGCCTGCTGCGCCTACGGCCTGGGCGAGCGTGTTTACGGACCAGGGGGGCGTCCGGTCGCGGAGGCGCCGGATCCGTTCCGGGGCCGCGACGACGCCGCCCAGACGGAGGCCCGGCATCGCGTAGAACTTGGTCAGCGATTTGAGAATGATGATGTTTTCCGGGCGGCCGGATGCGATTAGCGTCTCCGCTTCCGGGACGAAATCGGCGAAGGCCTCGTCGATGACAAAAACGGTTTGCGGATGGCAAGCCGCAAGATCCCGCAGGGCGGCGGCCGGAATCCAATGTCCGGTCGGGTTGTTCGGCCGGCCGATCAAGACGACCTCATCCCCCTGGAGCGCCGCTGCGATCACCGCGAGGTCGGGGGCGAAGCCCTCTTCCTCCCGAAGGGGAAGCCGCTCCACGGCGAGACCGGCGAGCTCCGCCGCGCGTTCGTAATCCGCATAGGCGGGGACGGGGATCAGCGCGCGCCTTTTTCCAAGGAGCTGGGGGAGCAGGTAGAGAAGCTCCATCGAGCCGTTTCCCATCAGGATCTCGTTTTCCGCAACGCCGTAACGCTCTGCAAAGGCCCGGACGAGGTCGGTGCAATCTGGATCGGGGTAGTGGACGAGATCGCCGGTCCGGGCGCTGATAAGCGAACGGAACCCCTCCGGCGGCCCCAGCGGATTGATGTTCGCCGAAAAGTCGAGGATCTCCCCGACGGGTTTCCCCGCGGCCAGCGCAAGTTTCCGCAGATTTCCACCGTGGCGTTCCATTATGCGCCGCCTCCGCAAAGCCAGGCCGACGCGACGAGGGCGGGAACGATTTCGGTCAGTTCGCAGGCCGCTCCCAGCGTATCGCCGGTGAGACCGCCGATCCGTCGCCGGACGCAGGCCGTAAAAAGAAGGGCAAAGAGGAAGGAGACCCCGCCCGCAATTAGCCCGGGGACGCCGCCCGCCAGGCCGCCCGCGGTGATTAAAAATGTCAGCGCCCAGAGGGCGTGGCGCCGGGAACGATTCCGGTGAAAGATGCCGACGAGCCCCTCCGGACGGGCGTAAGGGAGGAGGGCCAATTGGACGAGCAGCGCGCATCGGCCGGCGACCGGCGTCATCAGGAGGACCCACCAGCGCCAGGGTCCGGAGACCGAGGCGATGAGCGCGATTTTGAGCGCGACCACGCAGACGATGGCGGCGACCCCCATCGGTCCGGTCCGGCTGTCCCTCATGATCTCGAGGATCCGCTCGCGCGGGCGGGAGCTGAAGAAGCCGTCCGCCGTATCGGCGAGGCCGTCCGTATGGAGGCCGCCGGAGACGGCGATCAGCAGGATGACGGCAAAGACGCTTGTCACGCCGACGGGAAAGAGGAATCCAAGACCCCAATCCATCAAGGCAACGGCTGCGCCGATCAGGAGGCCGACGACCGGGAAGAAGGGGATGGACCCCCCCAGCGCCCGTTCGTCGGGAGCGAGAACCGGGGGCAGAGGCAGGATCGTCAGGAACTGGAGAGCCGCGAGAAACCGCTTCATGATGCCCTCATAAAAAGCCGCAATGGCCATAATTCCGGGATGCCGAAGTCGTCTTTCATGAGCTGGCCTTCGATACCATTGCCTCGTCAAACGTGGCCACCTCGGTGAGGACCCGGACGGCGGCCTCGATGAAATTCATCGCCAGCGCCGCCCCCGTCCCCTCGCCGAGGCGGAGGTCGAGGTCGATCAAGGGCTGCTTTCCCAGGAGCGTGAGCGCGATCCGGTGGCCCTGCTCCACGCTCCGGTGGGCGGCGATCATGTATTCGGCGGCCGTAGGGCAGAGCGCGTGGGCGATGAGCGCTCCCGCCGTGGAGATGAAGCCGTCGATGACAACCGGCTTCTTCAGCGCGGCGGCGCCCAGGATCAGCCCCGCGATCCCGCCGATCTCGAAGCCGCCGACCTTGGCCAGCACGTCCATCCCATCCTTCGGGTCCGGCCGGTTGACCCGCAGGCATTTTTCGATGACGCGGACCTTAAGGGCGAACTGCTCATCGTCGATCCCGGTGCCGTGGCCGGTCACCTCCGCTACCGGATGGCCGCTGAAAACGGCGACGATTGCGCTGCTCGGCGTCGTGTTCCCGATCCCCATATCCCCGGTGCCGAAGAGATCGACCGTCTCCGCGGCCTTCAGGGCGACGTCGATGCCGGCTTCAACGGCGCGAACGGCCTCGTCGCGGCTCATCGCCGGGCCCTCGGCCATGTTTTTCGTGCCGGGACCGATCCGCCGGGAGAGGATCTTCCCGGCGGCGGCAAGCGAGCTCAGGTCTCCGGCAACGCCCATGTCCACGACGGTGACGCTGGCGCCCACCTGGCGCGCCAGCGCGTTGATCCCGGCGCCGCCGGCGACGAAATTGTAAACCATCTGCGGCGTCACCTCCTGGGGGAACTTGCTCACCCCCTCGGCAACGACGCCGTGATCCCCGGCCATCGTGAAGATCGCCTTGCGGGCGATGGGCGGATGCATGGAGCGGGTGATTCCGGCGAGATCCTCGGCCAGATCGAGGAGGCGGCCGAGGGCCCAGTAAGGCATCGTCAGCGCCTCTAAGCGCCGGTGGGCCTGCGCCCGGAATGATTTATCCTGCGGAACGATCCGATGAACGGTATCCTCTAACGGACTCATTGCAATTCCCTTTCCTTCTTCATTTTTGACAACTTCGTAAAAAGTGCAAAATCTCTTCCCCCTTGATGGGGTAAATACTCTTCCCTCCCCCTTGATGGGGGAGGATTAGGGCGGGGGTGAAAAGGGGAAATTTCATTTTTTTACGAAGCTGTCATTTTCAAGTGAAGCGGGATGCCGCTGACGACGAGTGTGACCGTGTCGGCCGCCGCCGCGATCTCCTGGTTGCAGCGCCCGGCGATGTCCCGGAAACGCCGCGCCGTTTCGTTGTCGGGGACGATCCCCATCCCCAGTTCGTTCGTGACAAAAATGACCGTTCCGCCGAACGCCCCGCAGGAGTCGGTCAGTTCCCGACAGCGGCCAATCGCGGCCTCTTCGGTAAAATTTTCCCCCCGCTTTTCCGCCTCGTAGAAGAGGTTGTTGATCCAGAGGGTCAGGCAATCGATGAGGAGCACCCGGAAGGCCCCCGCCCGGCGGATGACGCCGGCCAGATCGGCAGTCTCCTCGATTGTTTCCCAACCCTTTCCGCGCCGCGCCTCCCGGTGCTTCCGGATGCGCTCCTCCATCTCCGGATCGATCACCGGAGAGGTTGCGATGTAGGCGCGCGGGCCGGGCAGGGCCTCCGCCATCTTCTCAGCGAAGGCGCTCTTGCCGCTCCGGCTGCCGCCGGTGATGAGGATGATCTCCGCCATTCAACAAATCTCCAGGTGGCGCCGGTCATTGAGAAGGGTCAGAACGCCCTTCCCGCCGTCGATCCGGATCTCCGAAATGGAGGCCGGCTGGACGTCAAAGAGGAGGTGGGCCCGATCCGGAAGCCCCAGGAAATGGCAGATCAGGAACCGGATGACCCCCCCGTGCGTGACGACGACAGCCGTTCGGGCGGGATCGGCGGCGATCCGTCGGGCCGCCGCCCCGATCCGCTTCCGGAAATTTCCGATGCTCTCGCCCTCCGGAAAGGCGAAATTGTCCGCCAGGGCGGCCCAGCGATCGACGGCCGCGGGATCGGCGGCGAGGATTTTCGCGAAGCCCATCCCCTCCCAGCGGCCGAAGTCGATCTCCCGGAGGTCGGGATCAACGACGAAATTGGCGCCCCGGCCGAGCGCGAGCTCGGCCGTCTCGCGGGTCCGGCGAAGCGGACTCACCAGGACGCTCGCCACGTCCGGCCGCCGGACGAGCGGCCCGGCGAGGGCGGCCGCCTGCCGCCTTCCCTCCTGAGAAAGCGGCGCATCCGTCCGGCCGATGTACCGGCCCCGGCGGCGAGCTCCGAGATCGCCGTGGCGGATAAGGATCAGACGCTCTGCCATTCTTTCTCCCACACCCCGCTTTTATGCCTCCATCCCGCCGGGTTGCCTTTCGACAGGAAGCATTCCTACGGAAGCGCCGGGCCTCCTTGCCCATAAAAAACAAAAAACCCCGCGCCTTGCGACGTGGGGATGCCGTATTTCATCCTCAATCCGTTTCCGATCCAAAGACCCCTCTCCACGGGGGTCATAACAAACAGGACAGCCTGCGGGCAGGTCTTCTGGCTTCCGGATCAACCTCCGGCCGCGCCTTCCCATCCTTCGAAGGATAGTGACGTCGAGCGGCCTTTGTCCCCGGTTACAGCGGCGGGACCGCGACGGACTTTCACCGTCTTCCCTATATCGCCTTTAAAGGGCGACCCGCAAGGATGGCTCTACCCATAGTACAGCGCGCGGATGCTGTCAAGGGGAATATGCCGCACGCGAAGTTCCCACGGATTCCCTCAGGATATCCGGACGAGGTCCTTGATCCGGTGGGGGGAGCGGAAGTTGGCGAGCGCCCTGGGAAGTTGATCCAGCGGATAGATGTTCGTGATGAAGAGGTCGGAACGGATCGCCCCTTTTTGCAGCAGATCAAGCGCGGCGGGGAACTCGTCCTGGTAGGTCATCGCGCCCTGAATGAGAAGTTCCTTGCGGGCGATCAGCGCCGCCGGGATGGAGGAGTCCTTTTCCGGCAGGCCGGTCAACAGAATCCTCGCCCCCGGGGCGGACCAGCGGATGATGCGGGCCAGCGCGTCGGCCGCGCCGCTCGTCTCGTAAACGATGGTAAAATCGCCCTTCCTGGTTTCCAGTTCTGCTGCGGAGTGGAAAGTCTGTATTGCGCCCAATTTTCGGGCGACCTCGAGGCGGGGTTCGGAGGTGTTGAACGCCGTTACCCGGGCGCCGGACAGGACGGCCAGTTGGACGTAGAAGAGGCCGATGGTCCCGGTCCCGTAAACGAGCACCCGGTCTCCCGCCGCGGGGGCGCATTTCTGAAACCCGTGGAGGGCGACGGAGAGGGGTTCGGTCAATGCCGCCGCCGAATCGGAGAGCCCCTCCGGCAGCGTCCAGACGTATTTCCGGGGCGCGGCGACATATTCCGCGAAGACGCCGTCGACATCCAGCCCCAGCCTCACCCGGTTAGGGCAGATGTTCTCCCTGCCGCTCCGACAGGTTTCGCATTGCCCGCAGGCGAAATTGGGCTGGATGGCCACCCGCTCCCCAATACGCGTCCCCACGCCCCCCGGGCCGAGCGCGGCAATCTCTCCGACGGCCTCGTGGCCGGCGACGACCGGGAAGTTCCCCCCCAGATCCCCCCGGTATTTGGCGAAATCGGTCCCGCAGATCCCCGCCTCCCGAACTCGGACGAGCACCTCGCCCTCGCGGGGCACAGGCACGGGCAGATCCCGGATTTCCATCTTTTGGGGTCCGACCAGCAGCGCTGCCTTCATGAGAGCTCCTTTCCCAGGATTCACGAACGTTTTTCATCCTTTCGCCGCTGACGGGTGCAATCCCTGCCGGCGGAGATGGATCACCCTGTTCGTCGGCGGTCATGCAGAATCGTTCCGGTAAGATATTGATTTTCAACGCCTGGAGTATATGGAAAGGGTTTCTGCATGTCAAGAAGGAAAGGCAGAAGCACCAATAATAATTTTGCTTGACAGGACGATTTGGATGAATATAATCTCCACCAAAACGGTAGAATTGGTAGAGATAGAGACGTGGATATCCGTTGAAACTGTCAACGAGGGAAAGATACGGGGTGAGACGGATGCTGGGGCTGGCTCTCCGTTACGGGGAAGGGCCCATCCTGCCAAAGGATATCGCCCCAGAACACGACGCCGGCAGCGACGGTGGAAAGACAGAAACGCCAGGGGGAGGTGAATCGTGAAGCGAGACAATAATCTGCGGAATATTTTGATGTGCATGTGTTATAAAACCAAGCGGGGAGGTCTGTTCATGTGAAGGCGGTTTGGCATCCATGAATGGGGCAACCCGCTGACCGGGAGAGGTCCAGCGGGTTTTTTATTGCATACAAAACGAAACGGTCTTACAGTCGCACAGAAAAAGGAACAGGCTGCCCGTTTAAAAAAGGCGTTTCCTCCCCCGCGTATCTTTTGCCGGTGGGAAAACACCTAAGGCGGCCGCAGGGAAAGAACCTATGAAAGCTGTATTAAAAACGGAATCCACGGAAACGAAGCCGGAGGGCCGTAACCGCTCCCTCGGGATCGTCGAGACGCACTATTACACCTTTGCCGAACCGCCGGGAACGCTCGCGCTCGAGAGCGGAGAGACGCTGGGGCCGGTGACGCTCGCCTATGAAACCTATGGAACGCTGAATCGGGAAAAGTCAAATGCAATCCTCGTGCTGCATGCCCTTTCCGGCGACGCCCATGCCGCCGGTCTTTACAGAGGAAAAAAGGACCCCGGCTGGTGGGACGCGATGATCGGGCCGGGGAAGCCTTTCGATACGGACCAGTATTTCGTGATCTGTTCCAACGTGATCGGGGGATGCAAGGGAAGCACGGGCCCTTCTTCCGTGAATCCGCAGAGCGGGAAACCCTACGGGACGGAATTCCCCTTCGTCACGATTTCCGATATGGTCCATGCCCAACGGCGCCTGATCGATTTTCTCGGAATCGACCGGCTGCTCTGCGTGGCAGGCGGTTCGATGGGGGGGATGCAGGCCCTCCAGTGGGTGGCCTCCTATCCCGAGCGGGTCCGGTCCGCCATCCCCATCGCCACGGCCCTGAAACATTCGCCGCAGCAGATCGCCTTCAACGAGGTGACCCGACAGTCGATCATGGCCGATCCGGCCTGGCGGGAGGGGAATTATTACGAGACCGGCCAGCCGGAGAAGGGGCTCTCGGTGGCCCGGATGATCGGCCACATCACCTTCATGAGCGACCAGTCGATGGAGGAGAAGTTTTCCCGGAAATTGAAAAAAGGCCATCTCAATTTCAATTTCGACGCGGACTTCGAGGTGGAGGGGTATCTCCGGTACCGGGGCGCGAATTTCGTCAAGCGCTTTGACGCAAACTCCTATCTGTACATTACGAAGGCGATGGACTATTTCGATCTTTCCGGTGGAAAATTGATCAACGGCAGGGTGGTTGACGCCCGCTTTCTGGTCATCTCCTTCAAGTCGGACTGGCTCTATCCCTCGCATCAGTCCCAGGAGATCGTCCGGCAGTTGAAGCTCAAACAGGTCGATGCGACCTACTGCGAGCTGAAATCAACCTATGGCCACGACGCCTTTCTGGTGGAATTGGAGGGGCAGACGACCCTGATCCACCATTTTTTGGAGAAGACGTATCTCGGTCAGAGGAATGGGAATGGAAATCATCAATAACGGCATCCGTCCGGATCATCAGGTTATTTTCGATATGATCGAACCGGGATCCCGTGTTCTGGATCTCGGTTGCGGCACGGGCGACCTGCTTCAACTCGTGGCGCGGGACAAGGACGCCCGCGTCCAGGGGATCGAGCTGGATGAGAATGCGATCTACGAGTGTGTCAGAAAAGGGCTTTCCGTCTGTCAGAGCGATATCGAAAGCGGTCTTGCGGAATATCCGGACGGCTCGTTCGATTATGTGATCCTGAACCAGAGCCTCCAGGAGATCCGGAAGGTCTTCTTCCTCCTCCGGGAGGCCCTCCGGGTGGGGAACCGGGTGATCGTCGGGTTTCCCAACTTCGCCTACATCAACGCCCGCGTCTGTCTCGGCTTGGGCGGGAAGGCGCCCATGACGCCGTCTCTGCCCTACCGCTGGTATGACACCCCCAACGTGCGGTTCCTGAGCATCAGCGATTTCCAGAGTTTTTGCGCGGAGAAGGGATTCGCAGTCCGGAAGGCCCGCTTTCTCAACGGGAAACGAACGATTACCTTCTGGCCGAACCTCCGGGCGCTGGGTGCGATCTTTCTTCTGGAGGAGAAGGGTCGGTGACGCCAAAATAGTGCGATGGTGGGGACGCCTTGCGGCAAGGTGTCCCCGTATTTTCCTTGACAGGAGCCGCTTCATGATTTAGTTCCCTCCGTGTTGCTAACAGGTTGCAACGGTTGGCCCAATGGGAGGCGGAGGCGGAAAAGAGAAAAAGGGGCGCGCTTCGGGAGGAGAGGATGCATCCGATTTATATGGATTATGCGGCGACGACGCCGACCGATCAACGGGTAGTTGAGGCGATGCGGCCCTTCTTCGGCGAGATTTTCGGCAACCCATCGAGTCTCCATGGTTTCGGCCAGGATGCCCGGGCGGCTATGGAAGAGGCGCGGGCGAAGATCGCCGCCTTTATCGGCGCAAAGCCGGCGGAGGTTGTTTTTACGAGTGGCGGCACGGAGAGCGACAACTTCGCGATCAAGGGGGTGGCCTGGGCGAACCGCAACAAGGGCGACCACATCATCATATCCCAGATCGAACACCACGCCGTGCTTTTGACCTGCCGCTTTCTCGAGGAGGAGGGGTTCAAAGTCACCCGCCTTCCCGTGGACAAGGACGGCCTGGTCGATCCGGCGGAGGTTGCGAAGGCGATCACGGACCGAACCATCCTCATCTCCATCATGCATGCGAACAACGAGATCGGGACAATCGAACCGATCGCCGAGATCGGCCGGATCGCGAAGGAGAGGAAGGTCTATTTTCATACGGATGCCGTGCAGACCTTCGGTCACCTGCCGCTTGCGGTGGATGAACTGAACGTCGATCTGCTGAGCGCCTCGGCGCACAAGCTCTGCGGACCCAAGGGGGTGGGGCTGCTCTACATCCGGGAGGGGACGCGGATCGTTCCGTTCATGCACGGCGGCGAACAGGAAAGCGGCCGCCGGGCCTCCACGCAGAATGTTCCCGGGATCGTCGGTTTCGGGAAGGCGGTGGAACTCGCGGCGGCGACGCAGGCCGAAGAGGCGGCGAGATTGACCGCCTTCCGGGACCGCTTCATCGAGGGCATCCTCGATCGGCTCGACGGAATCCGTCTCAACGGCCATCCCACGCGGCGGCTTCCCAACAACGTCAACCTCTCCGTGGAATCGATTGAAGGGGAGGGGATGATCCTCAGTCTGGACATGCTGGGGATCGCCTGTTCAACCGGTTCGGCCTGTTCTTCATCCAGTCTCGAACCGTCGCACTGTCTCATCGCCATCGGCCTGCCGCACGAGTTTTCCCACGGATCGCTCCGGTTCAGTCTGGGGAGGTACACGAAGGAGAGCGATATCGATGCGGTCTTAGAGGCGCTGCCGCAGGTCGTAAGAAGGCTGCGCGCGCTGTCGCCGCTCTCCGGAGGGAAGAAGTCCGCATGAAGAAGGTGGCGGTTGCCATGAGCGGCGGCGTCGATTCCGCCGTGGCGGCCCTGCTTCTTAAGCAGAGCGGTCATGAGACGGTCGGCGTGACGATGTGCCTTGGAGTAACCCCGGCGGAAGGGGGAGCGGTAAAGTGTTGCGGCGCCCGGGAGATTGAGGATGCGGGGAGCGTCTGCAGGGCGTTAGGGATCCGCCATTACGTCGTCGATTTCGCGGCGGATCTGGAGGCGAAGGTCATCGAACCTTTCGTTGCGGAATATCTCCGGGGACGGACGCCCAACCCGTGCGTCGCGTGCAACCGGTGGCTCAAATTCGGTTCGCTCTTGAGCAAGGCGCTGGCCTGGGGGTTTGACGGACTCGCCACGGGCCATTATGCCGCAATCGTTGCCGGCGGCGGCGGATATCTTCTCAAAAGGCCGAAGGACCGGCGGAAGGATCAGACCTATTTCCTCCACGCGATCCCGCGGGAGACGCTGGCGAAAGTGCTTTTCCCGCTGGCCGGTCTGACCAAGGACGAGGTGCGGGGCATCGCAAAACGGGCCGGCCTGCCCGTCTTTGACAAGCGGGAGAGCCAGGACGTCTGCTTCATGCCGGCGGAGGGTCACGGCGCCTTTCTCCGCAGCCGGGGGGCGGGGATCGAACCCGGAGAGATCGTGAACCTTGAAGGCCGGGTCCTCGGGCGGCACGAAGGGATCGCCTGCTACACCATCGGTCAGCGGGGAGGCCTGCGCGTGAGTTCTCCCAAGCCTCTGTATGTGGTCGCGATCGACGCGACCCATAACCGCCTCATCGTGGGCGGGAAAACGGATCTCCGGGCGGGGGGGCTTGTCGCGGGGGAGGTGAACCGTCTGGTGGATGTGTTCCCGGAGGAGGCATGGGCGAAGATCCGTTACGCCCACCGGGCCGCGCGCTGCCGGATTTCCGAAGAAAAGGACGGCCGCCTCGCGGTCCGGTTTGCGGAGCCGCAGGAGGCCGTCGCGCCGGGACAATCCGTCGTTCTCTACGACGGAGAGACCGTCCTGGGCGGCGGGATCATTCAGGAGGTATTACAGTGGAACTTGTTGAAAAAATAGAGCGGTTGAAGAAGGAACGGAAGGCGGTCATCCTCGCCCACAACTATCAGCTTCCCGAGGTTCAGGATTGCGCCGACTTCGTCGGCGACTCCTTAGGGCTGAGCATCAAGGCCTCGCAGACGGATGCGGAGGTGATCGTCTTCTGCGGGGTGCACTTCATGGCGGAGACGGCGAAGATCCTCTCGCCGGGGAAGACCGTGCTGCTGCCGGACAAGAATGCCGGCTGTCCGATGGCGGACATGATCACGGCGGAGCAACTCCGCGCGCTGAAGGCGGAACATCCTCGGGCAAAGGTTCTCTGCTATGTGAACACCTCGGCCGAGGTCAAGGCGGAGTGCGACCTCTGCTGCACGTCGGCGAACGCCGTCCGGATGGTCGGCGAGGTCTTGAAGGATGCCCGTGAGATCATCTTTGTTCCCGACCGCTATCTGGCCGCCTTCGTGGCCGGGCAGACCGGCCGCGCCTTTATTGTCTGGCAGGGGTTCTGTCCCACCCACGCCAAAATTCTGCCGGAACACATCCAGGCGGCGCGGGCCCTTTATCCGGGGGCGGTCGTGATGGTCCATCCGGAATGCCGGCCGGAGGTGGCCGCGCTGGCGGATCAGGTGATTTCCACCGGCGGGATGAGCCGCTATGCGCGGGAGGCTGCGGCGCGCGACATTATCGTCGGGACGGAGCCCGGGATCATCCACCGCCTGAAGAAGGAGAATCCGGACAAGATCTTCCATCCGGTTTCGGACTTCGTCGTCTGTCCGAACATGAAGCGGACCACTCTGGAGAAGATCCTCTGGTCCCTGGAGGACATGACGCATGCGATCGAGGTGCCGGAAGAGACCGCATCGCGGGCAAGGCGGTGCATCGAGGCGATGCTGAACGTCGGACGGTAGGAGAGAGGGATGGAGCCCACAAAAGATTTCGAGGTGTTGCATATCGACCGCGAGACGGTCGAATCCCGGACCGGGTCAACGGCCCGCGAGTTTCCACTGACGATCATGCTCAACGGCGAGCAACTGGTCACGGTCCTCTGTTCCCCCGGCGATCTGGAGGCGCTGGCCGTCGGCTTCCTCTATTCCGAGGGGATGATCCGGGCAAAAGAGGAGATCACGGGAATGTCGCTCGACGGGGAGTTGGGGATTGTCCGGATCCGCACGGCGGAAGACAAGACCCAGAACGGGAAGCTTTTCATGAAGCGCGTCCTGACCACCGGCTGCGGCCGGGGCATGGCCTTCTACAGTTTTGCCGACCTGGACCGCAAGAAGAAGGTTCTGTCGGATCTGCGGGTGACCCCGGCGGAGGTGCTGGCGCTGAGCCGGCGCTTTCAAGGCGCCTCCGAACTCTACCGGACCACGCACGGGGTCCACAGTGCGGCCCTCTGCGACACCCGGGAGATCCTGGTCTTCGCGGAGGATATCGGGAGGCACAATGCGGTCGACAAGGTTATCGGCCGCTGTCTGCGGGAGGAGATTCCGGTCGCCGACCGGATTCTGATGACGAGCGGGCGGATCTCTTCGGAGATCCTCTTCAAGACCGCGGGGAGCAATATTCCCGTGCTGATCTCCAAATCCGCCCCGACGGACATGGGCGTCGAGCTGGCGCGGGAGTTGGGGATCACGCTGATCGGTTCGGTCCGCGGGGGCGGAATGAATGTCTATGCGGGCGTTGAACGGATTAAGGTATGAAGAAATGTCATTGACTTGAGAATGATCTCTTTCCAGTCCCCCTTGGTAAAGGGGGATTTAGGGGGATTTTCATAAAATTCCGTAGAATCTCCCCCCACCCCTCTTTACAAAAGAGGGGAGTCAAAACGCTTAAGTCAATGACATTGAGGTATGAGGTATGAATTATGAGGCGATCACGCCTGAAGAGGAGAAGGTTCATGACGGGAACGGTCATTGCCGTCTGTCGGAGTGAAAAGACGGGAACGAAGAAGGAACCCTGCGGGGCGGGGGTTTTTATTGAGGACTACGGTCTGGAAGGGGATGCGCATGCGGCGCGGGGCATCGCGCGGCAGGTGAGCCTGCTTGCGGAAGAGAGCATCGACAAGATGAGAGCCCTTGGTCTTGAGCTGCACCCGGGGGACTTTGCCGAAAACCTGACGGTGGGAGGCATGGTGTTGTTTTCCCTGCCTGTCGGGACGAGGCTCCGGGTCGGGGGTGAAGTTGTTCTCGAAGTCAGTCAGATCGGGAAGACCTGTCACAGCGGTTGCGCCATCTTCCAGGCGGTGGGAAGCTGCATCATGCCGAAGGAGGGCGTTTTCGCCCGCGTGATCCGGGGTGGGACGATCGGAACGGGGAATGTTGTGGAGATCATGAAGGAAGGGGAAGAAGGGGATCATGGAAAACGGGGATGAAAAGAGGGTCGCGGAAACCGAAAAGAGGGCGGAGGATGATTTCTCTGGGCTCGTGGAGTCGCTCTGCTCCCCGAAGAACGGTTCCGCCGCGGGGATGAGGAAGCGATGGCAGGAGCAGGCGCTGCCGTCCCGGCAGGTGATCGGCGAGATCGTCGAGGCGCTCCGCTCCATCCTTTTCCCGGGTTACTTCGGTTTTTCCGAACTCAAGTCGGAGAGCCTCCGGTTTCATGTCGGCTCGACGCTGGACCACCTCCGGCGCGATCTTCAGGAACAGATCAAACGCGGGCTCTGCTTCTCCTGTGAGGAGGGGCCGGAGTGCCTGCCCTTCTGCGACAAGAAGGCCCGCGAGTTGACTGGCGCGTTTCTCCAGAGGCTGCCGGGGGTGCAGAGACGGCTCGCGCTGGACGTCAAGGCCGCCTATGAGGGAGATCCGGCGGCTGCGAACCCCGACGAGGTGATCTTCTGTTATCCGGGGCTCGCGGCGATCACGAACTACCGTCTGGCCCATGAACTGCGTCTCCTTGGCGTGCCCATCATCCCGAGGATGATCACCGAGGCGGCGCACAGCGCGACGGGCATCGATATTCACCCCGGGGCGGTCATCGGGGAGAATTTTTTTATCGATCACGGAACCGGGATCGTGATCGGGGAGACCTGCATCATCGGCAACCGCGTCCGCATCTACCAGGGGGTCACCCTCGGGGCGAAGAGTTTTCAACTGGATGGGGATGGCAACCCGGTTCGGGGGATCGACCGGCATCCGATCGTCGAGGACGATGTGACCATCTACTCCGGCGCGACGATCCTCGGCCGGGTGACGATCGGCCGCGGTTCGGTGATCGGCGGCAATGTCTGGCTCGTCCACAGCGCGCCGCCGGGGAGCCGGATCACGCAGGCGCAGAGCCGCGAGGATGAGTTCGAACGGGGAGCGGGGATCTGATTTCCCCGCCGGAGGGATGAAGATCTCGTTCCGGTTTCGTCCAACCGGCCGGCATTCCCAAATTTCCTCCTTAATTCTTACCGGCTTTATATGAAAATCCCCCCCGTGCCCCCCTTTGCTAAAGGGGGGCACGGGGGGGATTTTATGTGCATGAGGTTATTGCAAAAGTACCAATAAATCCCCTCCCCCCTGGCGGGGGT
>Ga0210056_1001916_pt1 | contig 17829 bp, 15 predicted proteins | sample CryGeyCG2014_080_2_FD_183965 | JGI IMG/M metagenome (GOLD analysis project Ga0210056, IMG submission 183965) | Groundwater microbial communities from aquifer - Crystal Geyser CG07_land_8/20/14_0.80 (SPAdes) (version 2) | ecosystem: Environmental > Aquatic > Deep subsurface > Groundwater | place... | reverse complement strand
TTGGTACCGGGGTGGTTTCAGTTGTTGTCGCCTCTTCAGTGATTGCCTGCCCCGTACCGATGCCTTCAGCATCTGGTACTGGGGTTGTTTCTTCAGCTGGTAGAGACCCAGTCTCTGTCGAGCTAACTGGTAGAGACCCGGTCTCTACCTCTTCTTGTGCCTCTGGTTGTTTTTCAATTGTTTCTTCGGCTTCGGCTATTAAATTTATTTTTGATACTAAAGATCCAAAGAAATCTTTAATTTTATTCCAAAAAATAGTTGGTCCGGATTCCGAAGTTGTTCCTTGCTCCTCAATAGGTAGAATATCCGGTTCTTTTTCCCCCATGGCAGAAGAAAATTTAATTTTTGCTGAAAGAAAAGTATAATGGGTGGTGGGTGGGTTGTAGTCTTGAGCATAGGCTTTAAAGCCGAAAAATCTTTTAATGTTTTCAAAAAATGAAATTGGCTCACTGGTTGTAGCTGTAGTTGACGTTGCTTCGGTAGGAGTTGTTTCGGTACCAGTCTCCTCGGTGGTAGTTACCTCGGTTGAAGTCGCTTCCTCCCCAACCACTTCTTGTTTCTCTTCAATAAGTGGAGTTGAAGTTGCTTCCGAGGGGCCCGCCGAAGGCGGGAGGGCGGTGGGGGGGTTGTAGTCTTCTATAATTTCAGGCGTTGTAGTTGCTTCGGTGGTAGTTGCTTCAGTTGAAGTTGTTTGCTGGTCTTCTGTTGATGTGGCTTCTTCTTCAAGAATTTCAGGTGTTGAAGTTGCTTCTTCAACTTGTTCTTGGGTAATTGTTTCTAATTGTTTAAAGTCTTGACAAAGAAGAGTTAGGGGACCTGTTTTATAAATTGCGGAGTTGGTTTCGGAAAATACATTTATATTTCCGTCAAGTCCCACATTAGGTGGTCCTTCCGCATTCTGAGGATTTTGCCAGCTTGCCCCGTAGGATCCTGAAGGGATTCCTTCGGGGTCACCATTACATTGAGTTGTATAAAAATTAATTGTTTTTGTCTCAGGACCAGTAAAAGCTACAATTGAGGCCTGGAAAAATCTTAAGGGAGCGAATCCAGAAGCGAAAAAGAAAATAATAATTGCAGCTAGAGATAGGCGCCATCCAAAACCAAAAACCTTATTCCCTCTCTGAGGAATAAGGTATAGTTTTAAATAAGATGAAAGATTGAAAAGTAAATTTTTCTGGCCTCCTGTCTTTCTTCTTTGGTAATTCTCGATTGCTTGGGCAGTAGTCTGCCAGGAAATTCCTGTATAGATTTTTCTTCCCTCGATTTTTCCGGTTCTAATGAGCCAGCCGATGTAATCCGGAGCATAGCCAGAAATTTTAGCTACTTCTTTTAAAGAGATAAACCCCGCACCCTTTTTAAAAAGATGCGGGGTAAACTTTTTTAGGAAAAAAGAAGGTGTCTGAAAAGAGCTTTTTTTTCTGTTTTTATAACTAAGAATTGCTTGGACAGTTGTTTGCCAAGAAGTCCCAGTTTTAATTTTTCTTCCTTTGATTTTCCCCTTTCTAATGAGCCACCCAATGTAATCCGAAGAATACCCAGATTTCTGAGCTGTTTCTCTAAGGAACGTATATTTTTTTGAAGTTCTTCTTCTAATGTCCATTGGTTAGAAGAGGTAACTAGAATCTCGACCATCGAGATTCTTCTATTATAGCATAATGAATGACTGTCAAGCTGTGGAAAACTCATAGCGATATCGGAGAGGGGTCGGGAGAACCCTTCGGTTCTCCCGTGTAGGAAAACAGGCTTTCGCCGAAGGCGAAAACGTTAGAAACCGTGGGTTTCAAAAGAGCGAACCCGAAGCGAGGCCAAACAGCCGAGCGCTGGAGCGAAAACTCCAGAGAGGGCGAGCGATTGATTTTGTATTACCACTAGTTTTCCACTATTGACAAAGGGTTTTGATAACTCTAAAATGAAATAATAACTTTATTAAGGTTCATGTGGAAAAAAAGATTAATAAACATTAATAAATATGACTAAAATACCGGTGAAACTTCACCATATCAAAATACCTAAGGTTGAGAAAAGATATCTTACCGTTAAAGAAGTGGCTAATTTGTTAGGGGTTACTCCCCTCACTGTGCGGAACTGGGACAAAACTGGGAAATTAAACGCCTATCGTAACCCGATAAATAATTACCGAATTTATAAACCAGAAGGAATTGAGCTTTTTTTACGAAAAATCGAGTCGAAAGGAAAGCTCTTTTTAGGCTAAAAGGTATTCTCAGGAAAAATGTTGTCCGATATATCGGAAAACGCGGCTTTTAAGCCGCGTTTTGGTTATCCAGTGGTTTTGGTATCAATATTAAAAAGCTTTACATCAGTAATTTGATAATAAGTTAGTTAAGCCGCCTTTTTCTTTCTCAGTGATTTCTTTTGGCCAAATTATCAGAGGGTCAATTCTTTAATTATTTTATCAAAAAGATCCGAAAATAAAAAAGCCACCTCAACTTAGTGGCGTTTTATCAGTTCTTCGACTTTACTCAGGATTAACCCTGAGTAGTTCGGCCTTGAGCTCACTGCCGAAAGGTTTATCGAAGGGTCAGGTTTTTAGAGTTGTCCCGGATCGAAATTTAAGGTTCCTCGATCAATACCTTGGAATTACCCCGCCCTTTCTCCGAGAAATAATTTCACGAAGAAAGAATAACTTTCCACTCCCTGTTCTTCTTTAGAATATAGAAAATCAAAAAGTGGAAAGGGCTGGGCAATTCCAGTCAACACTAAAAATTAAATTGATTGATCCATGCACAGCTTCCGCTACGCATGCCTTGTTCATGTTTTTCCCTATATCGCTATAGAGCATGGACTATATCATCATCCTCTGTTTTAAAGTTTTAATCTTTTTTGGATGCCAAGTCCCTATCTTTTTTAGGAAACTTTGCTGTGATTCCGCAAGAACATACATTCTCCAATAATCTGGATCTACAGAATAGCTTGGATTATGGATTTTGCCTGTTTCTATCCTTAAGTCATTTAGAAGTTTTTTAATCTTTACTAACTTTTCTCTATCATTCTGAACTAATTGGATATAAAATCTTGCTTCTTTGTTTTTGGGGATACCACCTTCGGCATCGAAGAATCCCCTTATATAACCGATTTTTTCTTCGTCGCTTCTTAAGCTTAAAGGGTTGAAGTTAAAATCCAAAAAATCTGCCAGTGTCTCAAGAACATATACTCTTCGGTATTTTCCTTCTTTATAAATCCAGGAATTATATCCTAACTTCCTAAAAAATCCTTGTAAGATTTCAAGCCAATCTGTACCAACTTGCGAAATCCGAAATCTTCTATTACTACTGAATGTTCCATCGTGTAATGCCCCGAGTAGATAGGCTTTAATTTGAGGAGCTCGGCGTATAGTCTCTGAGGGATCGCCTCTACGGCGACTTCCCTGCTGATTGTCTGCACTAAAAACTTTTTCACGCATATTATTCTATTTTAACATGCGTAGTTTTAGATACACAGATGTTCCAGCATATAGCCAAGTTTTTTCCCGAAAATTGCTTTTCGGGAGTCGCAACAAGTAGATTACTCTAACGACTTCACCTTTATCACTGACCTTACCTTAGCTCCCCTTGCGGGGCACTTCGGGTACTGTCAGCTCTCCTGGTGTGACGGGCGGTATCGGGATAGATAAATACTATCTTCCCACACCACTGGGCGAACGGTTTTCCCGTACCCTAGCGGTTTCCAATCGATGTTTTTTTCCTAAAGCTCTAATTTTATCACGAAGTTTTGTAATTTTTCTGACTTCCATTAGCCTTAGGTGTTTTTTGTTTATCACCATTCTCACAATTGTCTTAAAATGCCGAAATGTCTCCATTTTCTTTGCCTGAAGCGGATGTTTTTCCAGAAATGGAATCAATTTTTTATTTAACTCATCTAATCTGCTCACTTTATATTTCACATGCGGATACCAACCATACCTTTCATAATTACAATTATAGATTATTCCACACTTCAAAGTTTTTTGAATTCTTTCAAGGATTTTCCAATCATCTGCTCTTAATTCAATTTCAAATTCTGGCCGAACATATATCTTATTGTGCATTGTTTCATCCTTATAAATACTCACCGAAAAACTTCCTTCGCCGTCAATAAATCCTGCTACATACTGAGGATGGAGTTTCTTTATCGATTGGATTCGTTCCTTCTTCCGACCTTTTGTCGGAATACTATGAACTCTGCTGACTCCCCGCCTATTCTTATCCACTGTTTTTAGTTTTTCCCTTATACAATGGTTACTCAGTATCATTATTTTATTTTAGCATAATTTTACTGAGAATGGGCGGGGTCTCACCGGGTCACTAATTAAACTCTTCTTCTCCGTCTCGATATTCTGCACATAGTAAAATATCTCCGAAGAAAGTTTCGCCATGTACTCGTAGGCTCACCACTTTACTATGCCTTAACGAATATTCAAGCTGGAAAATGCTACTTTCGCCCTTCAGGTAAAACCTCGCGATTTTACCCTGCGATTTCGCTTTAAGGAATCTTCGATTTCCTCAATTGGATTTTAACCAACTGGTTTAATTAGCTGCCGGTCACCCGAGTACAAGACCTAGGAACATATTCATCGCCACGTGGCTGATTGGCGATTACTAGCGATTCCGGCTTCATGAGGTCGGGTTTCAGACCTCAATCCGAACTAAGACCGTTTTTGATGGGATTAGCTCCGGCTTACGCCTTAGCGACCCATTGTAACGGCCATTGTATCACGTGTGCAGCCCAGGGCATCAAAGGGCCATGCTGATTTGGCGTCATCCTCACCTTCCTCCCGGTTATCCCGGGCAGTTCCCTATGACAAATAAAACATAGGGTAAGGGTTGCGCAGGTTGTGCCATTTAAGGATGCGTCTCAAGATACCTGCTGACGACCATATTCTTCCTTTATTACTAAAGGTATGGACTATACCATTCCCCCATTTGGTAACGGGGGACCAGCGTGTCATTCCGTTTTAGCGGAATGAAGTTTTCCTAGTCCTAGTGGAAAACTAAGTCTCTACGGGGTACGAGTACTAATTTTTGCAACTTCACTGAATAAGGCGAAATACTTTCTAAAAATTTCTTTACTTCGTAACGAGAAATATAAAGACAAAATGTTCTCGCAGTTTTGTAGTAATATACTTTTACATTGCTGATATCAATTTTCTTAAGGAATTCTTTATCTTTTTCAGCTTCACTTTTTCTCCCATAAACAATCCGGCAATCGTTTCTTAAATTTTTATCAATCGAACCATCTCCATCGAAACGTCCGGCCAGATATGCACGGATAATTTTAGTATCTTTCAAATCATCCAATCTATTCTTAGCGGAAATAAATTCTCTTAATAAAGGCCTGCTATTTACGAATAAATGATTTCGATTAAACTTTATTCTGTTTCCTAGAAAAAATCTCTTCAAAAACTTTCTAAATATCTCAACTAGATCGGGATCTGTATTACTTAATCCAATCGAGCTCGTCCACCAATAACTATCAGCACACCAAAGGCCGAGAATATAAGCATCTTTCTCGCTTGAGAAGAAATTACAAAAATTAGTACTCGTACTTCCCACGGTATTGCCCATTCTTTTATTTTATCATAAAAGAACTTGGGTTTCACCATTATGAGCTGGTTTTTCAATTCCGATTACTCGAAAAAGGGTCGTATGCTTTTTCTAAAGCACCAACCATGCAGCACCTGGGCTAGTGTCCTTGTGGGTAGTCCCAGATTTCTCCAGGATTTCACTAGCTTGTCAAGCCCTGGTAAGGTTCCTCGCTTATTGTCGAATTGAGCCACATGATCCACCGCTTGTGTAGGTCCCCGTCTATTCCTTTGAGTTTTAACGTTGCCGTCGTACTTCCCAGGCGGGACACTTAACGCGTAAGCTTCGCCACCCGAAGGGTCGACACTTCAGATAGCCAGTGTCCATAGTTTACAGCGTGGACTACAAGGGTCAAATTTTTTACTTTTGCGCTCCGATTGCTCGGAGGATCGGACTATATCATTTTCTGAAGTTTTTCCACTTGCTTTTCTTTTCATTAAGATATTTTTCTATAACTGGGAAAGAAAAACCTGTTAATTTATTTACTTCAGAAATCCAGCGTTGCTGGAGGTTTTGGTCTTTGTAAAGAAGAATTACTTTAGAAAGCATACTCGCAACAGGAATATGAGATAAAATTATTCGCAGAAATTTTTTCAACTCTTCCGTTGAATAACCAACGAATCATCTCCAAGTAAGGAACCTAAAATAATTTCTTTACATCGATCGTTTAGCTCCATTGGAATTATGATTTTAATTCCTAGTCTCTACGGGGCAAATACGTGCCGGGCACGCTTGCTTCCCTCGGGATTACCCGCCGACTGACGGGCTTCCCCGATATAGCTAGATGCGCACTCTGACGTCACCGTCAGAGGGGACACCCTTTGTTCCGTTTTGTGGAGCCGGAACGGGATTTATCTAATCCTTTTTGCTCCCCACGCTTTCGTCCCTCAGCGTCAGGGTCACCCCAGTGGAATGCCTTCGCTTTTGGTGTTCCGGTCGATATCAACGGATTTCACCCCTACACCGACCGTTCCATCCACCTCTAATGCCCTCTACCCCGCCAGTTTTTCCTGCAGCTCCTAGGTTAAGCCCAGGAGATTTAACAGAAAACTTGTCGGGGCGCCTACGGACCCTTTACGCCCAATAAATCCGGATAACGCTCGGGGGTTCTGTCTTACCGCTGCTGCTGGCACAGAATTGGCACCCCCTTATTCCTGGAGTACTGTCTTCCCTTGCGGGAGTCATCCTCCAGAAAAGCAGTTTACAAACCGAAGCCCTTCTTCCTGCACGCGGCGTCGCTGGTTCAGGGTTTCCCCCATTGACCAATATTCTCGACTGCTGCCTCCCGTAGGAGTAGGACCCATGTCGCAGTGTCCTTGTTGGGGAACAGACTCTCATCTCCCCTACCCGTCATAGCCTTGGTAGGCCATTACCTTACCAACTAGCTGATAGGCCGCAGACCCATCCCAAAGTGGATTGCTCCTTTACCCTTAAGATTTTCTCTCAGGGACTATCGGGAATTAGCCAATCTTTCGACTGGTTATGCCCGTCTTTGGGGTTGGTAATCTACGTGTTACTAACCCGTTCGCCGGTCCACCAATTGATTTTCATCAATTGGAGTCCCTTGACTTGCATGCCTTATCCACGCCGCCAGCGTTCATCCTGAGCCAGGATCGAACTCTCAGAAAAAATATTTCGGGACAACTCTAAAGATCTGACTCATTCCATTATTGATTTTTCAAGGTACTTTCCGTCGCTCCGAATTTTCGACAAAAAATCAGGAAGAGACTCCTGATTTTTCAATACTTTTTCGTTTTCTTTTCAAATCTCATCCACAACCACAATTTTTCTTTTTCTTCTTTGCCATATTTTTGTCTCTTCTGATTTTGATTTTACTCTCTCAAAAACCTTTGTCAAGGGTTTACTTAATTTCTTTTTCTAGCCAATTAAAAAAATCTTGACTAGCTTGACTTATCGGAATCTCTAAAATACAAGGTGTGGTATAGCCATGTAATCTTTTAACCTCTTTTTCTACTTTTTTAAAATTCTTTTTTAGAGTTTTAGCAATTAAAACTGCCTCTCTACTTTTGACAATTTTGCCCCGCCACCAAGAAATTGATTCAATTGGAAAAATATTACAACAAGCAACCAACCTCTCTTTAATCAAAGCGAGGGCAATCTTTTTCGCCTCTTCTCTATTTTTACAGGTGATATAGATGAGAATCATAAAAAGCCGAGGAGAGGGCTCGAACCTCCAAACCACCCCGCCCTTTCTCGAATGAGCCGATGGGAAGAATCGAATCGCCATCAATGGTTTACCCGCCTGCCTACGCCTGAGCCTAAGAGCCTGAGGCCGGATTTGAACCGAGCGACCTACTGTTTACAAAACAGTTGCTCTACCGCTGAGCTACTCAGGCTTAGGCGATGGCGGGCAGGCAAGACCATAGCTTTGCCATTAAGCTACATCAGCACAGAAAGGGCGGGGTTGCTCTGCCATTGAGCTACCTCGGCAAACGCCAATTTATTTTTTTGTTGTTTTTTTTATTTCTTCCCAATAATTATCATTTTCCTCAGCTTTCTTTTTTTGAGTTCTTTCTCTTAATTTTTGAAGCCAGTTAAAAGTTTTATTATCGGTTTTTAAACTTATAATTCTAATTTTTGTCAAAATTTTTTGTAAAAATATTTCGGAAGAAAGGGATTTAAAAGGATTTAAAATTTTGATTTTTTCTTTTAATTTGAATAAACCCTCTTTTAAACTAATTCTGGATGCTGGAATTTCCGAAAGCTCAGCTAAAATCGGAATTTTTCGAAAAATAATAACTGCCATTCCCACGAGACTACCTACTAAAATAATTATAGCTATCAATTCATAACTCATATCTCGTAAATCTTTTTATCACAATATTTTCCCCTAGCTTAGCAATGTATTCATTAATCAAATCCTTAACAGTTTTTGTTTCATCTCTTATCCAGGGTTGCCGCAAAAGAGTTGCTTTGGTAGGATTCATAGCTGCAATTTGAAGACATAACTCGTGGGCTAACTTTTGAAAATCTTCAGACCGGGCTACAAAATCTGATTCGCATTGAAGTTCGACCATTGCCCCAATTTTTTTATTTGGATGAATATAACTTTCAATTATTCCTTCCTTTGTTTCCCTTTCTATTTTCTTTTTTGCAAAATCTTTACCCCATTTCTCTAAAATTTCTTTTGCTTTCCGAAAATCACCTTTAGCTTCCTCTAAAGCCTTTTTACATTCGGATATTGAAACGCCAGTTTCTTCCCTAAGTTGTTTAATTTGAGTTATTGAAATCATTTTTTTGCTTTTTTAATAACCTCAACGACTTTATCCAAAATATATTTCACCGAAGAAATGGCGTCATCATTAGCCGGAATAGGATAATCAGCGAAGGTGGGATCAACATTGGTATCAGTTATCCCAATTACTTTTATTCCCTCCATCCTAGCTTCTTTGACTGCCAGATTCTCTTTTTTCATATCCAAAACGAAAATAGCATCGGGAAGCTTTTCTAAATTTTTTATTCCTCCGAATTTTGTGTCTAAATCCCTCAATTCCTCGTCAATATTAGCTCTTTCTTTTTTAGTATATTTTTCCAACTCTCCTCCGGCTTTTTTCTTTTCTAGGTCCTTAAAATATTCTATTCTTTTTTTTATTATTCCAAAATTAGTAAAAGCCCCTCCTAGCCATCTTTCATTAACATAAGGTAGGCCGCATTCAATTGCCATTTCTTTTACCAGTTCTTTAACCTGAATTTTTGTTCCAACCATTAATAGGATTTTATTTTCCGAAATGAGTTGCCGAATAAATTTTAAGGCCTCTTCAAATTTTTCTTTTGTCTTTTCTAAATCAATAATATGAACCGTATTTCTCACTCCGGATAAATAAGGCATCATCTTTGGGTTAATTCTCGAAGTTCGATGGCCAAAATGAAGACCAGCCTGAGCCATCTCCTCAGTATTAATCTTAAAATCTTTCTTTTTTTCAATTTTTGCCTGCCCCGTAGGCCCCGCTCTTTTCGCTGAAAGGGCGGGGTCCTTCGGGAGTTTTTCCTTAGTTTTAATCATAAGCAAATTCAATAGTCAATGAATCTTCGATTCATCTCCATCTTCGCTTCCACAAGTGGAAGCTCGATATTTAATGTAGCATATTAAAAAATTAAATCAAGCCATTGATTTCTTTATTAAATATAGTACTATTATATTATATGAAAAAAGACTACAACCCACCCATCACCCTTCAAGGAATATGAAACAAAACATCCATCCAAAATATTATTCCAATGCTCAGGTCAAATGTGCTTGCGGGAATACTTTTACTGTAGGCTCAACTAAAGAATTTATAGAAGTTGAGATTTGTTCAAGATGTCATCCTTTTTATACTGGCCGGGAGAGAATTATTGATACAATGGGTCAGGTCCAAAAATTTAGGAAGAGGTTAGCAAAGAAAGAGGAGTTAGCAAAAAAAAGAAAAAAATAATCATGGCGGACCTTGAGGATATCAAAAAGGAATACGATAAACTCCTTCAACAACTCAGTGACCCTGAGTTGATTTCTGATTGGGAAAGATTTAAGAAGATTTTGGAAAGAAAAAATTTCCTTGAAAAAATTATTGAAAAAGAAAAGGAGCTTGAAGATCTTAAAAACAAAATTGAAGATAATAAATTGATAATTTCAGCAAAGGAGGATCCAGAATTAATTTCTTTAGCCGAAACTGAAATAACTCAATTTCGAGAAAAAGAAAAAGTTTTAGAAAAAGAATTAGCCGCCTTTGATAACTCATCAAAGGCGAGCCTCGCCCCTTCGGGGCGGGAAAAAGAACCCAGGGCAGTAGTTGTTGAAATTAGAGCTGGGACCGGAGGAGCAGAAGCCAGTTTGTTTACTGGAGATCTTTTTAAAATGTATTCAAAATATGCCTCCTCTCAGGGTTGGTGGCAAAAAGTTCTATCTTCTCACCTAACTGAATTGGGTGGTTTTAAAGAAATAATTTTTGAGCTGAGAAATGGCGATGTTTTTTCGAAAATGAAATGTGAAGGGGGTGTTCATAGAGTTCAGCGTACTCCTGAGACCGAAAAAGGTGGAAGAATGCACACTTCTACCGCCTCAGTTGCAGTGCTTCTAAAACCAAAAAAAGCCGAAATAAAAATAAAACCAGAAGAATTAAAAATTGATTTTTATGGTTCTTCCGGTCCGGGAGGACAATATGTCCAAAAAAGACATACGGCCGTAAGAATAACCCATCTCCCAACCGGAATTGTCGTTACTTCCCAAACCGAGAGAAATCAATTGCAAAATAAAGAAAACGCTATGGCAATTTTGGAAGCTAAGCTTCTAGAGAGGAAAGAGGTGGCAGAATTAGAAAAACTTGGTGAAGAAAGACACTCGCAAATAAAATGGGCTAAAAGGGCAGAAAAAATCAGAACCTATAATTTCCCACAGGATAGAGTAACAGATCACCGAGTTAAAAAGAGTTGGCACAATATCGAGGAAATTATGGATGGAAAATTAGATCCAATAATTTTAACTCTTCAAAAGTCAAATTTTAGTTAAGTTACCTTCCTCAATAGCTTTAATATCCGCTTCATATTTTTGGGCAATACTTAAAACCGAATCACCATAAAATCGGTATTTTGTATTAGTGCTGCCTGAAAAATAAATCATGGCTGCTTTCCATTCGGCATCTTTGGTTTGTTTTGCTGCTCCATAATCTGTTAAATACAAAGCGGCGGCCAAAAAAGCGTCTTTAATATCCCAGGGATCGGCAGCTTTACCGGTAATCTCTTTTACTCTATCCCGATACCTTACCCAGGTTGAAGGAATAAACTGTGCCGGGCCCATTGCTCCTCCCCAACCATATTCCATTGGACAGGAAACAAGGGTATTTAAGGGATCCCTGCCCAATTCTTGGCAGATATTTAGAAAAAAAGGAAGGTCCCGGCTTGACTTCATAGTTCGGGGCTCTTTTTTATCACTGGTTAATCTCACTCCTTCCCCGGTTTCTAAATTTACTAAATAACATTGGCCAACATTTTTCCCGATATTTGATTCCTGAGTTAAAACGGCTAATAAATAGGCGGGTCTAATTCCGGTGATTCTGGAAACAAAATTTGCAATATCAAGAGCTTCGCCGAAAGTTGGAGCTTTGGGAACTCCAATCAATTCAAAAATCCGCGATCTAATTTCAGTTGCTTTCTTTTGGGTCTCGGTTAATAATTTTTGGTATTCCGATTCCTTGCCCTTAGTTTTTTCTAAAAGATAATCTTTCTCCCCTTTTGTAGATTCACTTTCTTTGCGTTGCAGTTGTTGCATTTTTGATAGATTCTCTAAATCTTCCTTTTCTCCGCTTAGGACCGTTTTTTGTTCCTCTAAATAGGATTTTAGTTTTTTAATTTCTTCTAAAAGTTCCTGATTTTTAGAATTCAGGGCTTCTAATGATGTTAAATCATCAAAAAAATTAGAGAGCTCCTCTTCAGAAAGTAAAATTTCAATTAATGACTTTTGGTCTGATTCATAGATAGTTCTTAAAATAACGGCTAATTGTTGACGAGAATCTTCGATTTTTAAAGAAGTTTTTTCAACTGAGTCCTCAGTATCTTGAATTTGAAGACCAACCTCCCGAATGCCAAGATTCGTTTGTTGAATTTGGAGATTTAATTTTTCAATTTTTTGCTTCAAAATATAAATTTCATTTTGGAGGGTTTTCTTTTCTTTTTGGGTTTTGGAAATGTCTTCTTCATATTTTTCAATTTCTGTTTCTAATTTTTTCAATTCTTCTTCTAAAACTTTTCTTTCTTCAATTAATCTTGGGGACACATTTTCAACGGAGGTTGCTGATTCTTGGTTTGAAACTTCGCTTTCAGCAGGCAGAGTGGAGGTGGAATTCTCTTCGCCAAAGGCAAATAAACCTGGTAAACTAAAAACCAAAATTAATATAAAAAATAGAATTAATTTTAAGAAGGATAGGGTTTTCATTTGGGTTTTTCCTTAGCTTCCTTCTCTTCCTTTTTTTCTTCTACTTTTTCAACCTCCTCCACTTTTTCCTCGACTGGTTTTACCAGCTCTTCCTCCACCTTTCCTGGAGCTAAAACATGAGCCACAATTTCTTCGGGGCTTCTTTGAACTTTTACTCCTTCGGGTAACTTTAAATCCAAAATTTTGACGCTATCTCCAAAAGTTTTTAGCTTCTCGATGTTAACCTTAATTTCATGGGGAAGATTCTGAGGTAAGGCTTTGACTATTAATTCGGAAATATTTTTAACCAAAGTCCCTCCTAAATCCTTCACTGCCAATGTCTCGCCTTCGAAAATTAAAGGAATTCTTACCTCAATTTCTTTTTCAAGTCTCGGCTGATAAAAATCGACATGAATTGGCTTTTCAGTAAGAGGATCCCGGGCTAGTTCGTGAATTAAAACTAAAAACTTTTTAGCTTGCCCTGGGCCTGTCGAAGGGTCAACTTCCAGCGAAATCAAAGAACTCTCTCCGGTATCTTTATAAATTTTCTCAAATTCTTTCAAATTGATTTCAAGAGGAGTGGCTGTTTTCATTTTTGGCCCATACAAAACCCCGGGTAAAACACCCTTCTTTCTTAACTTCTTTACCTTTTTCCCAAGGTCTTTGCGGATTTTTGCAGATAAAGATAGCATTTTTTATTTCTTTCGAATTTTGAATCTTTTCTCTAACTCCTTTAACGTTTCCATTACTCCAGTATATTCCAATTCTGACATTGACAACATGGCTGCTCCAGAAAAACCCTGTTTCCTAATTTCTTCTGCTTTTTGAGAGACTTTATTTCTGACATAATCCCAATAAGGTTGGTCAAAACAATCGACTGGCTCAGTTAATTTACCACTTTTTACCGAAAAAGCCAAACAACTAACAATCGGCGGGCCATCGAAAAAGGAAATTGTAGAATTTTTCTTAACCGGCATCAAGGGGCCGTTATGACTACCTCGCATAAAACCTGAAACAAAATGGCCGATGGTATAAGGAGAAAGAATTTCTCCGGTGGCTGGAAAATCGTGCTGGGTTCTAATTAGCATTACCGGATCGTCTTTGCCAACATATTTTCCAGCAATATTGTGTAATCTGGTCGTAGAGGCCGAAACCACCTGCTCTCCCGAAGCTCGAGAAAAAATTGATTCGACTACAAAGCGACCTGTATCTCTTAAAAGAGCAGCGATATCATAAGTTTCTTCGGGGCTAACCAATTCAATAATTCTATCTGTTTTAGTATAATTCACGTCCATAATCACGAATTTAAATCCCTTTTTAAGCGTCGGCGATAAAATTAAACCAGCACAATGCATCGGGTCAGTAAAAGCTAAGTAAAGAGGAAGGTTGAAAGCGCCGGGTTCGGTTTTGTCTGCCATAAACATCAAAAATGGTTCTGCCGGCCCTTCTTCAATTTCCATTTCGGCAACCTGAGGTCCCATTCCTTTTACATTTCCAGAAAATGCAGTTTTTAAAATGTCTTGACCCGCCCCATAAAGACCTTGAGCTTTGGCAATTTTGGTGCCAGTTAAAAAAGCATCCAAGCAAAGTTTGTGAATTTTTAGATTCGAGACACCCTTTTTGTGAGTCGTCAAAATAGCAATATCATCTCCGGTGTGCCCAATATAAGAATCAATAATTAATCCCCTACCCTTTTCTTTCACATAATTTTCAACTACCTCCAAGAGTTTTTGACTTGGTTTAATGTGCCCGCCAATACTCCCGATATCAGCTTTAATAATTGATAAAGTAATTTTTGCCATAGTTTGATTATAAATGTTTAATGATTACTAATTACTTCCGACCTTTATTTTTTAGATAGAGCTAAGATTGTTTTAATTACTGTATCTGGATTTAATGATATTGATTCAATCCCCTCTTTTACCAGAAATTCGGCAAATTCCAGATAATCTGACGGTGCCTGGCCGCAAATTCCGCAATATTTTTTTCTTTTTTTACATTCTTGAATTACCTTAGCAATCATTTCTTTCACCGCCTCATTTCTCTCGTCGCCTACTTTAGCAACCTGAGCCGAGTCTCTATCTAATCCTAAAACTAATTGAGTTAAATCGTTGGAGCCGATACTCATTCCATCAAAAATTTCCAAAAATTTATCAGCCAAAATGACATTGGAAGGAATCTCGCACATGACGATAATCTTTAGATTATCGTCATCCTCCGTAGCTTTAGCGAAGGAGGATAATTTCTTTTTAATTCCGCCTTCGCTCAATGAGCTTCGGCGGACAAGGCCATTTTTTGCCATTAAATCTAAAACCTTCTTTCCTTCTTCAGGAGTCCGGCAAAAGGGAACCATTGCCCAGATATTTTTCAGGCCAAAAACTTCTCTGGATTTTTTAATTGCTTGGCATTCCATTTCAAAAGCCGGCCTAAATTTCTCGTCATAATACCTTGAAGCTCCTCTCCAGCCCAACATTGGATTTGATTCCTGAGGCTCAAAGGCGCTTCCACCAATTAATGCCGCATATTCACTCGTTTTGAAATCCGAAAGTCTGACAATCACTGGTTTTGGATAAAAAGCGGCGGCGATTTGGCTAATCCCCTCAGCTAATTTGTCAATGAAATACTGTTTTTTATCTTTGTAACCAAAAGTTAATTCATCAATTTCAGCTTTTATTTTTTTATTCTTTATCTGTTGATAATGATAAAGAGCTAAAGGATGAATTCTGATTTTCTCAGCCAAAATAAATTCAATTCGGGCCAATCCCACTCCCTCGTTTGGCAGAAATGAGGTTTTGAAGGCAATGTCGGGCGCGCCAATATTTATCATAATTTTAGTTTTTAATTTCGGAATCTTTTTAAGTTCGTATCTTTTAATCTCGTAAGGAATTTTACCCGAAAATATTCTTCCTTCCGATCCTGAAGTGCAATCTACTGTAACTTCTTCGCCAGTTTTTAAAATTTGAGTTGCTCTTTTTGTCCCTACGATACAAGGCAATCCCAGTTCACGGCTCACTATTGCACTGTGGCATGTTTTTCCCCCTTCATCTGTAACAATTGCCGAAGCTAAAGGAAAAATAGAAACCCAATCTGGGTCTGTCATTTTTGTTACCAAAACCTCTCCTTTTTTGAACTCTGAAATTTTTGAAACATCTTCAATGATATGAATTTTTCCCTGACCAATTTTGTTTCCGATGGCAATGCCGGTTAAAATTGGTTTCTTTTTTTTAGTTTTTATTTGGTATTCTTCGTAAAATTTAGCTTCCTTTGGCGTAAAAACAGTTTCCGGTCGAGATTGGACAATAAAAAGCTCGCCGGTTTTTCCGTCCTTCGCCCATTCAATATCCTGCGGCTTTCCGTAATGTTCTTCTATAATTGTTGCCCATTCAGCCAGTTTTAAAACCTCCTCGTCATTTAAGGAAAATTTGGTTCTTTCATTTTGAGGAACAGCAACCTCTTTCAATCCTCCTTTCTTGTCAAAAATGTATTTATTGTCTTTTCTCCCCAGATTTTTTACAATTATGGGCTTGTAAAGCTTGCCCTGAGTGAGTCGAAGGGTGGGCTTGAAAACGCAGAATTGATCCGGCGTAACCTTTCCCTTTACAATCATTTCTCCCACTCCAAAAATAGAGTTTATTATGACAACATCTCTAAAACCGGATTCCGTATCCAAAGTGAATATAATGCCAGCGGATGCCAGATCCGACCTTACCATTTTCTGAACGCCAACAGAAAGCCCCAGTTTCAGTTGGGAAAATCCCTTTTCTTCCCTGTAAGCAATAGCTCTGTCGGTGAAGGTTGAGGCAATTGATTTTTTTACAGCTTCCAAAACATTTTCTTCCCCGAAAACATTTAAATAGGTCTCAAATTGGCCGGCAAAAGAAGCAGTAGCTGTATCTTCTGCCACGCCAGAGGTTCTCACTGCCACAGTCGGATTTTGACCATATTTTTTGCCTAATTTTCTATAGCCATTAATTATTTCTCTTTTTAAATCTTTCGGAATCTCTCCTTTCATAATAAATTTGCGAGATAATTTTCCGGTTTTCTGTAAACTTTCAATGCTTTTTGGATTAAAATCTTTAAAAATTTCTTTTAATTTTTTATCAATTTTATTAGTTTTTAGATAATGCCAATAGACCTTAATAGTTAACGCAAAACCGTCAGGAACCGAAATTCCATTTTTACTCAATTTCGAAAACATTTCTCCCAAAGAGGCATTTTTCCCTCCGACCAAAGGAACATCTTTTTTAGAAATTTGGCTAAACCAGAGAATAAATTTTTTGGTTTTAGGCATAATTTTTTAATCGTTTATATTTAGCCACATTTAGGACACAGGAAAGAAACTTTAAAATAATTCAAACCTTTACTTAAATCTCTTATTAAAAACAGAAGGAGGGTGGAACCGCAGCGAGGACATTTGAGAATGGGGCTATATCCCAAATCTTTTAATAATTCCTTGACGCTCTCTTGCTCTTCTCGAATTAATACCCGATAAGTCTTTTGTCCCCCCAAATGAGTTTTAATCATTAAAACTACATCGAGAGGAGGGGTTGCAGTTCCGACAATAAAATCTTTAGCCCCCAGCTCCATTGCTTTGAGCCTATCCTCTTTTTTTTCTATCTGAGCAAAAATAATTATTGGAATCTTCTGAGTAACGGCTTCTTTTCTTAAAAGTCCCACCAACTCAAAACCTTTAATTTCTAATAAAAAAATATCAACTAAAATTATATCAGGAATTTCTTTTATAGCTAAACTTAATGCTTCTTTTCCATTATTGGTTTCTAACACTTCGAGTCTTTCCTTCTGAAAAAGTTCTACATATATTTTCCGCGTAAAATCGTCGTAAATTGCAAGAAGGATTTTTTTCATTCTCTTTTATTTAAGTTCCTTTTTTATTTTTTCAACACTCTCTGGATTAGCTAGGGTGGAAAGATCGCCCAGTTCTTCTTGCATCCATAATCTCTTTAAAATTCTCCTCATGATTTTCCCTGATCTCGTCTTTGGCAAATCCTCAACTAAATAAACTTCTTTTGGCAAAGCGATTGGCCCAATCTGCTTTCTGATTTGTTCTACAACTTCCTTTTTTATTTCCTCTTTGTCCTTTTCCCCTTTATAAACTACAAAGGCAACCGGAACTTCCCCTTTAATCTCATCTGGAATTCCAATGACTGCCGATTCGGTGATTTCTGGATGTAAATTTACCGCCGCCTCTAATTCCCCGGTTGAAATCCTATGGCCAGCAACTTTTAGTACATCATCGACCCTGCCAACAATTCTAATTAAGCCATTTTTATCTTTATAGGCGGCGTCAGAGGTAAAGTAAATTTCTTTTCCGTATTGGCTCCA
>Ga0210056_1001912_pt1 | contig 17833 bp, 22 predicted proteins | sample CryGeyCG2014_080_2_FD_183965 | JGI IMG/M metagenome (GOLD analysis project Ga0210056, IMG submission 183965) | Groundwater microbial communities from aquifer - Crystal Geyser CG07_land_8/20/14_0.80 (SPAdes) (version 2) | ecosystem: Environmental > Aquatic > Deep subsurface > Groundwater | place... | reverse complement strand
TCGTCGCACTTTGGCCGCCGAAGCAGGAGCGAAGGAGGCCGTCATCATGCATAATATGCCCATCATCGACCACGGCGCGCCAACGGTCTCCACTATGAGCCATGAGCCATCAACTATTGACCAACCAAAATCAGACTGGATGAAGCCCAAGATCTTCAAGGGTGGCACACCCACGCAGTAACATTGCCATTGCAGATTATTGCCTGATCAGGTATTCACCCGAGGTGATATACTATTCCCATGAACCATCCACTCTCAAAATTCCAAAACCAAATCGATCAAATTGCAAAAGATAATAATATCACTTATCTCGCTCTTTTTGGCTCTACCGCCCGTGGAGATGACAATGCAGATAGTGACGTAGATTTACTGGTCAACTTTGACAAACGACTTAGTCTTCTGGATTTAATCCAGGTAGAACGAAATTTTAGTATTACTTTCAATCGTCCAGTTGATTTAATTCCCCAGGATAGTCTTAATAAATATGTTAAACCATACATAGTTAATGACTTGATTACTTTATATGATCAAAGATAATTCTGTCTATCTCAAGCACATTCTCGAATCAATTATTCATATCGAGCAGTTTCTCGAGGAAATAGATCATAGTGAAGTCATAGGGGAAGCCGCCAATCAGCTAAACAAAACATTTTTGACTCAACATCCAGATATTCCCTGGGAAAACATCATTGGTATGCGTCACAAACTTATTCATGATTATTTTGAAGTCAAAATGGAGTTAGTCTGGGATACTTGCACTATCGATCTTCCTCGCCTCAAACCTCAACTAGAGTCACTTATTCAGTAGTTCAACCCCCAGATCTATTGCGCAAATAGCTCTCATCCGTTACAATACACATCATGTTAAAGACCGACAACAAACAATCCATTATTAAAAAATTTGCAACTACGAAAGGAGACACTGGTTCTCCCGAGGTACAGATTGCCCTCTTAACTGAGCGCATTAAGGAGCTCACAGAGCACTTGAAGCTTCACAAAAAGGACAATCATTCTCGCCGTGGACTCCTCAAGATGGTGTCCAAACGTCGCCGCCTGCTCAGCTACCTCAAAGGTAGTGTAGTCGAGCGTTATCAGACGGTGATCAAGAGTCTCAACCTCTCGAAGTAATCAGCAACAATCTCATGAGAAAAATTACTTCAGTCAGCGTGAACGTCGGTGGACGCGATCTCAAATTAGAATACGGCAAGTTTTCGCAGCAAGCCAATGCGGCCATCCTCGTGACCTATGGCGAGACCATGGTCCACGTCACAACCGTCATGGGCAAGAGCGAAACTACGCTCTCCTATTTCCCTCTTTCTGTCGATTTTGCCGAGAAGCTCTATGCTGGAGGCAAGATCAAAGGCTCTCGTTGGGTCAAGCGCGATGGCAGACCATCTGATGAAGCTATTCTCAAAGGACGCATCATCGATCGCTCTATCCGTCCCTTGTTCCCCAAGTCAGTCAAACGCGATGTCCAAGTGATCGCCACCGTCCTCTCCGCTGACGGAGAGAACGATGCCGATATGCCAGGATTAGTAGCAACTTCTGCCGCACTTTCCGTCTCCGATATTCCCTGGGAAGGGCCCATAGCTGGCGTCCGCGTCGGCATGATAGATGGGGTTTATGTCGCCAATCCTACCTATGAGCAACGCAAATCATCCAAGCTAGACCTCATCGTGACCGGCTCAGCCGAAGCCATCGTTATGGTAGAAGCAGGGGCAAATGAAGTCACGGAAGATGAGGTCTTAAAGGCTATGCAGTTCGCTCACGAGGAAATCAAGAAAATTATTGCCATTATTTTGGATCTGCAAAAACAAATTGGCAAAGTCAAACAAGAATTCGCCGAAATTATTACTATTCCAGAAGATCTGCGCAAAGAAGTTTCTGACAAAATCAGAGCTGACTTGGCTGCCAAACTAGGCGTTCCAGGCAGTGAAGATGGCCTGATTGAGGGTTTTATCGCTTTACTTAAAGACTCCTACGTAGACAAGCTCGACAGCAAGCAGTTAGGCGAAATAATCCACGATGTACTCGGTGAAGAAACCCGCAAAACGACCATCGAAAAGGAAGTGCGCATTGATGGTCGCAAATTGACACAGCTTCGAGAACTCGAAGCCGAAATAGATATCTTGCCTCGCACACACGGCTCAGCCATGTTCAAGCGGGGGGCTACTCAAGTCTTATCTATCGCTACCTTGGGCGCTCCTTCACTTGGTCAGATCTTAGAGACCATGGAATCAGAGACAGTCAAGCACTACATCCACCACTACACCATGCCGCCCTATGCATCTGGCGAAACCGGCCGCTTTGGTCCTCCCGGCCGCCGCGAGATCGGCCACGGCGCTCTTGCCGAACGCGCCCTTATGCCTATGCTTCCTGCCGAGATCGACTTTCCCTATACCATTATGGTAGTTTCCGAGGTGATGAGCAGCAATGGAAGCACCTCTCAGGCTTCAGTCTGTGGCTCTACCCTGGCCCTTATGGCCGCCGGTGTCCCAATCAAAAAGCCAGTTGCCGGTATTGCCATGGGTCTTATGTTTGACGGCAAAAAAGCTGTCGTTTTGACCGATATCGCAGGGATTGAAGATCATGTCGGTGACATGGACTTCAAAGTGGCTGGTACCAAAGATGGTATCACTGCCTTGCAGATGGATATCAAAGTCAAAGGTATCTCTTTTGAAGTCCTGGAAAAAGCGCTCGCCCAAGCCAAGGTAGCTCGTCTTGAGATCATGGAAGTCATGCTCAAGGCCATTTCCGAACCACGCAAAGAGCTATCTAAATATGCACCCAAGATCGTCCAGTTTGAGATTCCCACCGACAAAATCGGAGAAGTGATCGGACCGGGAGGCAAAAACATCAAACTCATCATGAGTGAGACTGGCGCTCAGGTCGACATCGACGACTCAACCGGAGTCGGCAAAGTGACCGTTTCTGGTATTGACCCTGCAGGGATGACCAAAGCTGTTACCTGGATTAAGGGGATGACCCATGACGCAGAGACTGGAGAAGAATACGACGGCAAGGTCACTCGCGTTGAAGCCTATGGTTGCTTCGTCGAGTTTTTGCCAGGCAAACAAGGTCTAGTCCACGTCTCGCGCATGTCCAAAGACTACGTACAAGATGCAACTTCTCTCGTCAAAGAGGGAGACACTGTCCATGTATATGTCAAAGGCGTAGACGATATGGGCCGTACCGATCTCTCGATGGTACCTCTTGCAGAACTCAAGCCTGACATGCCTCGCGAACCTCGCTCCGGCGGCTTCCGCCCCCGCGGCAACGATCGTGGTGGTGACCGCGGTGGCTTCCGCCCCCGTCGTTAAATCATTGCGCGATCCATTGCGCGATTATTGCGTGATATAATAGGACCATGTTTAATCCAAAGTATCAAATTACCGACGAAATCTCGCGTTATCTCTCTGATATTGCCGAGATTAAATCACTTGTCGATCATGCCAAACTCCTGCCATCTAGGGAATTTACTCTAAGGCGCAAAGTCAATATCAAGCTCGCCCATTCTTCCACTTCAATTGAGGGCAACTCACTCGAAGAATACCAAGTCAATAATTTACTAGATGGGGGCAAAGTTATTGCCGAAAAAAACGAAATCAGAGAAGTACAAAATTATTTTCGTGCACTACACCTAGTTGATAAATATACTGCGAAATCTGAAATCACAATCAATGATATTCTTAAGCTCCATAAAACAGTTATTGATGGCTTAGTTAAAGAATCCAAAGTTGGAGTATTTCGCCCTGGTTCAATATATATTACTAACCAAGACAAAGTGATGTATGTAGGCCCAGACACAAAAAAAGTAAGGGGATTGGTAGAAGAGTTGTTAAGCTGGCAAACCACTAGTCAGGATATCCACCCAGTGATACGAGCGGGACTACTTCACTATCAGTTTGTAACTATTCATCCATTTTCAGATGGCAACGGTCGTACGGCACGCCTACTTACTCTACTCCATCTCTATCAATCTGGTTGGGATTTCCGCAAATCACTTGCACTCGACGAGTTTTACAACTCTGACAGACTTAGTTATTATCAGGCTCTACAGACGGGCAAGACATACAAAGAAAGACAATTATCTGAACTAACAGGTTGGATAACTTATTTTGTGCGCGGATTTTGGGAGTCCACTCTTAAATTGAAAGAGCAAGTATTAAGTTTACAGGTCGGAAAAGGAGATATTGCCTCTCGTCACTTGAACCTCGATGAGTTAAAAATTATCGATTTTGTCCTTACTTTGGGGAAAATTACTAGTTCTGACGTGGTGGATATTCTGGGTGTTCCAAGGCGGACTGCTCAATTCAAGCTCAATAAGCTCGCATCATATTTGATTCTCGATAAAATCTGTTCTGGTCCAAGTACGTATTACAAGCTCGTCAAAATCTAGTACAATTAATTTATGAAACTCAAACTTCTCGTAATTACAATAATTGTCTCCCTCCTTGCCTTCGTCGTCTATCAAAAATACACTGAATATTCTTCACTCCGATCTATCGATTCATACGAATCCTGTGCTGCCACCAAGGGGAGTGTTATCCAAGAGTCTTACCCCGCCACTTGTATCACTCGCCTGGGCATTCATTTTACCCAACCCACTCCAAACATAACACTCAAGCCTCAAAGTACATCCGAAATAAATATACCTCAAATATCGCAACAAGATTTACAGCAAGGATGGTATTGGGGAGATGTTGATCAAAAGAAGCCAGGAACTCCATCTGATTGGCGTTATTCTGATCTAGGAAAAAGTTCTTGTTGGCACAAACCCAGTGTCATCTGTAGTCCGTAATTTTTATAGTACAATCAAACCATGGATACACCTCAGATCATTTCTCAACCTGCGCCAGTTGCCTCTCCATTAGTGACGTCAAAACGTCCCAAACCACTCATGATCCTTGGTATCGTTGCCGCTACTTTGTTTACAATTGCTCTAGGCATTGTGATCTTTGGCAAAAAAGGGGACAGCACAGCACCCACCGCCTCGACTCAAACAGCGAGATCCGTCGAAGAACAAGTTGTGGGCTGGCCCAAATACAGCAATACTCAATACTTTTATGAGCTCAGTGTCCCGCCCAAATGGAGTGAGATCACCCACTCGCCACTTCACTCTGAGTTGACTCTCTTCAATGCCGAAGACTCCGCGACTTTCGAGCTTGCAGCTTACAAATCGAGCTCCACGCTAGACGAATTTATTGCTAGTCAAGACGCTACTGTTGTCTCTACTTCTCAGGTCAAAGTGGGCCAGTACGACGGGTATGAGCGTGCCGAGTCTTATCCTCAAGTAGGTCTCCAGGGGATCGCTACCTATATCAAAATCTCCGATATGCTCTATACATTTACCTTAACTCCAGCTAGTGGCAAAACCGCCATTACCAACGAATCTATCTTGCGCGATTACCACGCTGCCCTCGCCAGTTTTCGTTTGACCGATACCTCTCAGCTAGGCAAAGATCTCAAAGAATACGTCAGTCGCAAAGTAGAAAGTCTTCCTTTCCAAGCTTTCTCGCTGCGTTATCCCCAAACTTGGATTCTCAAAGAGCAACTAGGTGACAACAGTCTCGATGTCTCAATCTATCGCAACAATTATGAGCTCACCATCAGCCAAAAAACTATTGGCAATTCTGTCTGTCTCTTTAGCGATAGCCCAGCCTTCGAGGGTTCCTCAGGCGATCTCCGCTCCAAACAATTTGCCCAATTTGAAACTGTTAGTGGTTCAGTTCTCCGCCGCTACTTCAACGCCAACTTTGGCGACAAATCATCTATGTTCTTCTGTCAAAAGCAAGCGGAAGGCCCTTATTTCCAGACTCCACTTTCTATCGGTGGTTTAGTCTACAACGTCCCAGCCAAATACGACCCCAACATCATCCTGGAGATGGACGAAATCGTTAAAACCATCACTCCCGTGCTACCATAGACTCATGGCCGATATTACCGAACTAACCAAACTCAAAGCGCAGATCAATGTTTCCAAACTCCCAGATGACCTGCGCGTCAAAGTCGAAGAAATGCTCACTCGTCTAAATCGCATGGTCGACACTGGTGTGTACTCAGAAGAATACGATCGTAGTGCCCACTACATCCAGTGGATCACGCACCTTCCTTGGGGGGTGGTCACAGCCGACAATTTAGACATTGTTTCAGCCAGCCAAAACATGAACAAGACCCACTATGGTATGAATGAACCCAAAGATCGCATCCTCGAATACCTAGCTACGATCAAACTACGGATGGATCAGGGAGGTGAAAAGGTAGTCCATGCTCCCGCTATCTTCCTGGTGGGCTTGGTTGGTACCGGTAAAACTACTTTTGCCTACTCGCTGGCCGAGACCATGGGGCGCAAATTTGCCCGTATTCCTTTCGGTGGCTTGGGGAGTGCTCGTGACTTGCGTGGCAAGTCGCGATTGTTTGCAGAAGCCGAGCCAGGTGCTATTGTCAAAGCCATTCGTGACGCCGGCAGCTGGAACCCCGTCATCCTCTTAGATGAAATAGATCGGGTGGGGGCAGATGAACGAGCTGACATCATGGGTGTTTTGGTCGAACTCTTAGATCCCACCCAAAACAATCGCTTCCTCGATCACTATCTCGATTATCCCATTGACCTTTCCCAGGTTCTATTTGTCGCCACCGCTAACAATACCACCAACGTAGCCACAGCCGTTCTCGATCGTCTCGAAGTCATTCAGATGCCTAGCTATACCGATGAAGAAAAGATCCACATCTCCCGCGAATTTCTGCTACCAAAAGCACTCAAAAACGCCGGCTTACTCCCCACTCAACTAACTATTGATCCAGCTGTTTGGCCAGTCGTCGCCCGTCCCCTGGGGTATGATGCCGGGATCCGCACTCTTGAGCGCACTATTGTCGCCATGACTCGCCGCGTTGCCCGCGAAATCGTCGAGGGCAAAACAACGCAAGTCGTCGTGGACATGACGAATTACAAACGCTATATGCAAGCCTATTAAATTTGACACATAAATGTACTAATGTATAATTGTACATATGAACACTAATCAGCAATGGATCACTACCAATATGCGCTTCCCCACAGACGGTTATATGGCTCTCAAGCTTGAGGCCATCAGTAAAAAAATGAGTGTGACATCTCTCGTTCACAAAAAATTATTTAGCAAAAAAAAATTGGTTCTCACGAACAATGTGGATAAAATAATGTCAAATCTTGCCAAGCTCGCCAAGGAAACCTCACAACAAAACCCTGGAATTAGTTTTAGTGAGAAGCTTATTGAGATGAGATACGAACAATGATAGCAGTGGATGCTTCGGTGGCCTTTAAGTGGTTTAAAAGTGACAACGAAGATTATTATCAAGAATCAAGTCAATTATTGAAACAACACTTAATCGGGACAAGCAAAATTCTCGTACCACAATTCATATTTTTAGAATTATCCAACGCACTCGGTACCAAAACAGCAACTTCTATTGAATTAGCGAAGAAACATATTCAAAACTTATATAAGTTCAATCTAGAAGTATATCTTCCCAGTCAAAAAGACATAATAAACTCACTTATTTTGGCAAAAAAATACAATACCAGTGTTTATGACATGCTCTATGCAGTCGTCGCGAAACGAAATAAATGCAAATTGATCACCGCTGATCGCAAATTTATTGAGAAAACCACGTTTTCCCACGTGATTCACATCAGTGAGTACAGGTAGTGCTACCCGGTGAGACACTAGTCTTGACAAACTTTGGCAAAGTTTGCTAAAATACTCCCATGAGCACCATGAACATCTCTCTCCCAGCCGATCAAATTGCCTTCATCGACAATCTTGTGGTTGACTTGAGTTATGCCAATCGTAGCGAACTCATGCGCGCGATTGTCCGCTTCATCAAAAGAGAGCCAAAAGTTCTCGAACAAGCTCAGGCTTTTACTCTTAAATCTCCCCCAATCCGCTCCAGAATCAAAATTCTTGCTGATTTCCAGGCAACTGGTTTATATAACAAAGGATTCATGAGGGATCTTGAAGATGGTCTGAGACGTAGCAACTATTTCACCGACTAATCTATGTTTACCATTCTGCCAATCGACCCCGAAGTTATAGATCAAGCCAAAAAGCATAATTTATCCAAAAAATTTCAAAAATGTTGTGATCTTATTGTCACCAATATCGTTCATCCTAGTCTCAACGTCGAACTAATGAAGCCAAAACAATTAGAAATTTATAGTTTTCGCATCGACAGAAAATATCGAGCTCTTTTTCTCTATCAAGACAATAAACAAGCCATCGAAATAGTTGCCATCACAGTGCACTATCATTAGTGTTACACTAGATCCAGTATGGACACCCAACCAATCATCAATAATGCGCCGATTACCCCCGTAGGGGCGGGGTCCTCCCGCCCACTTGAGCCCGTCATCCCCCCAAAATCATCTCATCTCCTCCCAATTATTCTATCTTCTCTCCTCACTGCGCTGGTCCTCTTTGGCATTTATTTCTTATTCCTAAACAAAACTCCAAAAATTATTACCACTAACTCCACTCCAACTCCAACTGTATCAACTGCGGAATTAGCTTCGGCAGACCCCACCTCCACCTGGCAAACCTACACAGACACAATCCATCAGTATTTAATCAGTTATCCTGCAACTTGGAAAGAAGAAAATAATCCTAACGTAGCACAAACAAATCTAATTGGACGTGAAATGGCGGTATCAATAACCTGGAGCCAACATGCAGCTGATGACGGAAACGCTGGAGGTTGCCTTACTTCATGTAATTTTACTGGACCAGATGGATCGTATAACTGGACGCTTCTAAAACAAGAATCTGATACTAAAGACAATACGGGTTTAATCATTAGAGCTAATATCGGAAACGACAACCCAAACAATCGTGACTTAATTGATCAAATTCTCTCAACTTTTAAATTTACAAACTAATCTGCCACTAGCAGTGTTATAATCAAGCCATGTTAAAGAAAAAAGTGACTCAGATTCTGCGCTATAACGCCATATTTGATCCGGCTGAGGAGGGCGGTTTTACCGTGACCGTCCCTAAATTGCCTGGTTTAGTCACTGAAGGAGATACATACGAAAAAGCTCTAGAAAATGTGCGTGACGCTATTAAGGGATACATTCAAATTCTTCGGGAAAACACTGAAACAGTTCCCGAGCCAGACAGACAAACTTTTACAACTCCAATTGATATTCACATCTCTGGATCTAGATTTGCCATCGCTTAATCTATGCCCAAACTGCCTGTTTTAAAGCCAAAAGAAATTGTAAAAATTCTTAAGAAAAGCGGTTTCCAAGAGCTTCGTCAGATCGGTAGTCATCTCCACTTGTATCAATCTGAACTCAAATTACGTGTTACAGTACCTATGCATAATAAAGAATTAAAGCGTAAAACTCTTGCAAGCATTTTACGCCAAGCCAATATTAAATTATAAGGATTTATGAACCAAACACCAACTAAACAAATCAAAATCACTCCCTTAGGCGGCGCTCCCAACGTCCACGACAATATGTGGGTTTACGAGTCTGACAATGATATCTTCATCGTCGACTGCGGCATGGGCTTCCCCGACGAGGGAGTCTCCGGGGTAGACCTTACCATTCCCGACATTACCTATTTACGCGACAAACAAAGCAAAATTCGTGGTTTTGTGGTGACCCATGGTCACGAAGATCACATTGGTGGCTTTCCCTACATTATCCCTCAGCTACGGGAGGGGATCCCAATATACGCGAGCAAATTGACCGCCGGCTTTATCAAAGAAAAGTTCAGGGAGTTTCGCATTGATCCGCGTATTCTCAATGTGGTCAAAGACCGCCAACCCATCATGCTTGGAGACTTTGAAGTCAAGATGATTCCAGTCACTCACTCAGTCCCCGACACCAAACACTTGATTATCAAGTCTCCCCTTGGCAATATCTACCATGGCTCAGACTTCAAATTTGACTGGACTCCCGTAGGGCAAGAACTCCCCGACATTCAGTCTATGACTCGCGCGGGAGCCGAAGGGGTAGTTCTCCTCTTGTCCGACTGTTTGCGCTCCGAAAAACAAGGATATTCACTTTCCGAGGCCATTGTTGAGGATTCGTTTGAACGCGAGTTTAGAGGAGAGACCAATCGCTTAGTAGTCACGACCATGTCCAGCAATATTAGTCGTATCCAACAAGCGCTCTGGGTCGCCAAACGCAATGGTCGCAAAGTAGCCTTTGTTGGTTTCTCTGTCGAGCGTAATGTCAAAGTCGCCACCGAACTAGGATTTTTGTCTCTACCTCCTCGTCTCGTGATCGACAAACGCAAGATGGGCGAGCTCCCCAAAGATGAACAATGTCTAATCATTGCCGGCTCTCAGGGTCAAATGGGCTCATCTCTTGAACGGATCGCAACAGGCGATCATCAAACAGTCAAATTGGATCCAGGGGACAAGGTAGTCTTCTCCGCCGATCCTATCCCGGGCAACGAAGCTAATGTCTATCGTCTGATTGATCTCTTGTCTCGCCATGGCATCAATGTTTCCTATTCTGATATTTCCTCCGACCTCCACGTCTCAGGGCATGCCTCTAGTATGGAGCTCATTATGCTCATGGCCATGACCAAGCCCAAATATGTTTTGCCTACTGGTGGTACTCATCGCCATGCTATCCAGTATGGCAAACTAGCCAGGGAGATGGGTATTGCCGAGGATCACATCCTCATGCCAGAAAACCAGCCCATCATCATCGAATCAGGTGGTATGGTCCACTTTGGCGAGCCCTTGGACCTGAAAAATGTCTATGTCGAATCAGGTATCGTCACTCAAGATGATGCGCATATTATGGATCGCAAAATGATGTTTCAGGAGGGGGTAGTAGTTATTGTCTTGGGGATTACCAAGGCTGGCTCACTCTCAAGTCTAGATTTGATTCCCAAGGGGATCACCAAAGCTATTGATGCCCCAACCATGGCGCACGTCAAGGAGGATTTTGCCAAAGGTCTAGGGATACAAGACCTAACAAGAGATAGGATGTATAGTAAAGATAAGATCTCTAAGGAATTGAGTCGTTTGTTTATCAAACATATCGGCAAAAATCCCGTAGTGATCCCGATTATTATCGAGGATTAGTTATGTCAAAACGTCGTGGCCGTCGCAAGAATCCATTTAAACTCAAGCTCAAGAAAGATATTCTCCATAGTATCGTCTCAGTACTATTTGCCACTCTCGCTTTGATCACCCTTCTTTCATTTACCAGACAGGGTGTCCTTTTAACCACTGTTTTCTCTGTTTTATATCGAGCTTTTGGTTGGGCTATGTTTATCGTCCCCTTCCTTCTTTTATGTATCTCTCTGATGATGACCAATCTCAAATGGGCGCTGGCGAGCCCTTCACTCTTACTTGGTGGCACTCTCATCTTTGCGGGGATCTTGGGCCTCTCCAAAGCAGGCACTCTCGGCGAGACTATCTTTGGTGCCATTGCCATCTTTGTGACTAATACAGGTGCCAATATAATTTACTTCGCCGTAATGCTGATTGGTTTGATGGTCTTAACCAATACCCCACTTGAAGAATTTGTGCTCTGGATTGTGGATGGTTTTACCGCTATCAAGGATGCGATCGGTAGTCGAAAGCCCAGGGAAGTCAAGAAATCATCTCAGGTAAAGTTGTTTGCCGGTGCAGACATGAAAACCAAAATCAACATTCCCGACTCATCCACCCCCTCTACTCCCCCGGCTCCACTTCTCAAGCGTGAAGTCGCACCCGACTTTGAGTCACAAATCAAATCATCAGTGGGCAAAGACGGTAGTACCAAAATCTGGAAATATCCCCCTCTTTTACTCTTGTCCAAAGAAAAGGGAAGCAAAGCCGATCGTGGTGATATCAAAGAAAATGCCTCAATTATCGAGTCTACTCTCGAATCATTTGGGATTCGTGCCAAAGTAGCCGAGGTCAATGGTGGTCCAGCCATCACTCAGTATGCAATCCGTATCGCCGAAGGCACCAAGCTAAGCAAAATTAAAGCACTCCAAACAGATCTGGCCCTAACTCTTGCCGCCCCCACCGGTCAAATCCGCATCGAAGCTCCCATCCCCGGGCGCAATCTCGTGGGTATCGAGATTCCCAATCGTAGTCCTGAGTACGTCACGCTCTATGAGATCTTAAACCATCCAGACATGAAAAAGGAAAAGAGTCGCTTGGCTGTGGGTCTTGGACTAGGAGTTTCAGGGGCTCCTGCTGTTGCCGATATCAAAAAGATGCCTCACGTCCTGGTAGCTGGCTCAACCGGATCGGGTAAATCTGTCTGTATCAATACCATCATTACCACCTTGCTTTTCCGCAACTCACCTCAAGAACTTCGTTTTATCATGGTCGACCCCAAGCGGGTAGAGTTGACTGGTTACAACGGGATCCCACATCTCTTGACCCCCGTCATCACCGATACCGAGCGGGTTATCTCAGCTCTTCAATGGGCGACCAAAGAGATGGATCGTCGCTACAAAATGTTCGCCGAAGTTGGAGCTCGCAACATCGAAGATTACAACGAGCAATCAGGTTTTACGGCCATGGAGTACATCGTGATTGTCATCGATGAACTGGCAGATATCATGCTTACCGCCCCCTCCAAAGCAGAGGACTTAGTTGTTCGTCTAGCCCAGATGGCGCGTGCCACGGGGATTCACTTGGTCATCGCCACTCAGCGCCCATCTGTCAATGTGATCACGGGTTTGATCAAAGCCAATATCCCGACCCGCATCGCCTTTAACGTGGCCTCGATGATCGACTCACGCGTCATCATAGATAGTCCGGGAGCCGAAAAACTCTTGGGTAAAGGCGACATGCTCTTTGTCCCACCTGATCGCCCGCTTCCCACTCGTATTCAAGGCACTTATGTGACCAATTCCGAAATTAAGAATTTGATCGATTTCTTAAAAGCTAGTGGGGAAGAAGCAGTCGAGTACAAAGAAGAAGTTACCGAGAAATATCTAGGCGGAGAGGAGGGTGGAGATACGAGTGGAGAACGTGATGCCTCTTTTGAAGAAGCGGCATCGGTCGTGATGGCCGCAGGCAAGGCCTCAACTAGTTATCTCCAGCGCAAGATGTCACTTGGATACAACCGCGCTGCCAAGATCATGGATCAGCTAGAAAAAGCTGGAGTAATTGGGCCAGCCGAAGGGGTCAAACCCAGGTCCATTCTGATCCCAACTTTGGAAGAGCTCAAAGCTAGAGAGGCACAATGAAAACAGCCGGTGAGTTACTCAAGGAAAAAAGACTCCTCAAAGAGCTCACCCTAGAAACCGTCGCCACTAAAACCAAGATAAAGATAGAGTACCTTGAAGCTATCGAAAACTCCAACTTTCCCGCCCTACCTTCTGCCACCTTTGCCAAAGGATTCCTGCGCAACTATGCCACTTTTCTTTATCTCAACCCCGATACGATCGTGGCCATGTTTCGGCGCGACTTCACCCAAAACGACAAAGGAGAAATCATCCCACGTGGGCTGGTTGCTCCTGTTGGTGGTAAGTCGCGTTTTTTCACTGTCGGCATTATCTTGACTGCGATTGCCATCCTTGCTTTCTTGGGTTTTCTTGGGTTTCAATTATTATCCTGGTGGTCTCTCCCGCGCCTCAAATTACTCCAGCCCTTAAACGGTGATACCTACGGGGAGAAAGTTACCGTCAAGGGTAGTGCTGATCGTGACTCGACAGTTTCTATCAACGGTCAAAAAGTGATTCTCGACCAGAGTGGCCAATTCACGCTGGATTTGATTTTCCCAGCTGGCACTCATTCAGTCCTAGTAGAAACCACCAATCGCCAGGGAAAATCTACCACCCTCGAGCGCACCTTTACTGTATCCAAATAGTCTGCTATCCTAAGACTATGGACCTGCCACAGATTATCTTACTCATTGTCATTGTTGTTGTCTCTGTGATCTTGATCATCATTGGGGTCCAGATCATCGGCCTGCTCAAAGATGCCAAAGAGACCTTGCGCAAAACCGACATGATCATCGAAGACGTGGGTTTCCTCTCTCGTAGTTTGACTCGCGGCTCCTCCACCCTCTCTCATGTTTTTACTAGTCTCGAATCCGGTGTCCAACTCGTAGGTATGCTCACGAAACTCGTGACTCCTAAAACTAAAAAGTAAATATTCATCATCTCGAGCGTAGCCGAGAGATCTTAAACAATATGACTGATTGTACATGCAAAAATCAACACGACTCATCTGGCTTTACCGCAGGCCTCCTCTTGGGGCTTGTGACCGGTGCTGCTAGCGCTCACTTTTTAATGAATACCGAAAAAGGCCAGGAGCTCTTGAGCACCCTCAAAGAAAATGCAGGCGACGCCATCAAAGAACTAGGTGACAATCCAGTCTTGGCAGAAAAGATTGCCGATCTCCAAAAGACCATGGACCAAGCCCGCTCAACAATCAATGCCACGGCCACCAAAGTCGCCTCTTCCACTGATAAATCACACTTTACCTCGCCGAAGCATGGCGAAGGCGGGTCCAAAAAAAACTTCTTCCAAAAGATGGGTGCCTCCCTCGGTAAATAATTCCCAATATCTATTACTCCGTTATCCCAGCATCAGTCAGTTTTTAGTCTGCTATGAATGATATAATGATTTAAATCATTATATCATTTGATTACTATAGTATGAGTTATTATTCAATCTCCCCATCAGTTGGGGTATAATTTCTTTCATGAAAGCCAGTGAAATCAGGAAAAAATATCTCGCGTTCTTTATCGCGCGTGGCCACGCCGTGATTCCTGCCGCCCCCATCATTCCACTCGACGATCCAACCACCCTCTTCACTAGTTCTGGTATGCAACAAATGGTGCCGTACTTAAAAGGAGCCAAGCATTCCATGGGCAAACGGATTGTCGATTCTCAACCCTGCTTCCGCGCCGAAGACATCGAAGAGGTGGGGGACAACCGTCACACCTGTATGTTTGAGATGCTTGGCAACTGGAGCCTCGGCGATTACTTCAAAAAGGAGCAACTTCCTTGGATCTGGGAGTTTTTTACGAAAGAGCTGAGCTTGCCAAAGGACAAACTATATATCACCCTCTTTGAGGGTAACGAATTTATCACCAAAGACCTCGAATCATACGATATCTGGAAATCCCTGGGAGTTGCCGACGACCACATAGTTTACTATCCCGGCAAAAAAAACTGGTGGAGCCGCGCCGGCACCCCGGATCAGATGCCTGTTGGTGAGATCGGTGGCCCAACGAGTGAGATATTCTACGAATTTCCCGAAGTAAAACATGACAAAAAATATGGTGACAAATGTCACCCCAACTGCGATTGCGGAAGGTTTATCGAGATTGGTAACTCCGTTTTCATGGCTTACGAAAAAATTGAAGGTGGACTCAAATCTCTCCCAGCACAAAACGTCGACTTTGGCGGAGGACTAGAACGCCTCGCCGCCGCCTCACAAAATACACCTGACGTCTTTGGGATCGATATCTTCGCTCCAATAATTCGCAGTATCGAAGTATCATCTGGCAAAAAATACGCAGGAGAATTTATGGCTCCTATGCGCGTTTTGGCCGACCATCTGCGCGCCTCGATTTTTATGATCAGCCAGGGTCTTGAACCCAGTAACAAGCTCCAGGGTTACATTCTTCGTCGCTTACTTCGTCGTGCAGCCGTCCGCGCCCGCCGCCTTGACGCCGATACAGGCAAAATATTTGCAGAGTGCATTCCCACGATTGTTGCGCAATACGCTCAGGCAGGCTTTATTGACTCTTCAGTGACCCCTCGCGTACAGGAAGTTGTGAGTCTTGAACTAAGCAAGTTCAACAAAGCACTCGACCGTGGACTCAAAGAAATCGCCAAAACCGATCCCAAGTTGATTGACGCCCAGTTTGCCTTCAATCTCTACCAGAGTCTAGGATTCCCCTTCGAGATTACTCGTGATCTTCTCGCCGAGCAAAATATCACCCTCAACCAGGACGAATTTGACAAGATTTTTGCCGCTCACAAACAGGGTAGTCGCACTGCCTCAGCTGGCATGTTTAAAGGTGGACTCGCCGATCAGAGCGAGATCACTACTAAATATCACACCGCCACTCACTTGCTCCATCAAGCCCTGCGCGATGTTCTAGGGGACGAGATCTCTCAGGAAGGCAGCAACATCACGAGCGAGCGCCTCCGCTTTGACTATGCATATTCAAGCAAACCTACCCCCACTCAGCTTGAAGAAATCGAAACTATCGTCAACGCCAAGATTACCACCGATCTCCCCGTCACCAAGTCAATCGAAGATAAAGGTGAGGCCATCAAGAGTGGTGCCCGTGCCTTCTTCGCCGAGAAATACCCAGACAAAGTTTCAGTTTATACCATCGGCGATTACTCCCGTGAGCTCTGTGGCGGTCCTCATGTGGCACGTACGAAAGAGATCGGACAAATCAAGATTTTCAAGGATGAAGCTTTGGGCAGTGGCAAGCGCCGCATTTATGCAATATTAGCTGCTAAAAGTTGAGCGGCGTAACCCCAAGGACAGGGTTGCGAAACTACAGCCTGTGCCTCTGGGTCTTGGTTAATGAGCATTCTTGCTAATGCCAAAAAGTCAGCTTCTGCCAATTCCCGCGTTTCTTTCCCTAATTTAAATTCGTCTAAACCAACTAAAACCACTTGCTTATCCTTGGCACTCATAGACGCTAGCAAAGCTTCAAATTGTAATTTCATAATTATTTACCATGTCGAGTTTCAAGAATATATTTTTTGGTCTGAGTAAAAGCTGTATAGTCCACGTTCCAGATACCAACGAATGGGTTATCGAGGTCGAGTATTAGAGTATGAGCGTAATTGATGATTATGGTAATTAGAGCAACATTGTAAATATACAAACTAGTTGATACAAAACCTAACAAAATGAAAGTTGATAAAAGTAGTACAGATAAAACTGTAAAGAATATCCGCAGGGGAGAGGGTATTCTTGCTGTTCCAGCTTCAATCCTCTTACTCCTTACGCTGGACAACTCCTCATAACTAGAGACAAGTAGGGGAAACACGGCTGCGTCACGCTTGTCGTCAAACTCTACGCCGTCCAACACTTTGAATATTTGAATCAATTGTTTTGATGGGTGTTCACTGCGTACGCCCCTTGCAGCATTTTCCTTTTCACTCTCTGAAGCAATCAGATAATTTTGCAAAGCTTTCTTCATCTGTTTATCTATCTTCTCGTCATTCAAGTAATCTATATAATTCCAAATAGATGTGACTGCTTTGGCCTCTTTGGCAATGAGAGCAGCCACGCCGTTAAACTGGCTCCAGACCTCTACCACGGTAAAGGCCGCCACAAATGTATAAATAGTACCGAGTACCCCCACGAGCCACCCAATCCCGTTGATATCTGCCAAAAGTGTGCTTGAACCTGCATAACTACGCACAAATAATGCAAGAGGTATTATTACGAGCAAAGATACTATTGACCTGATTAAAAATGGCTTAATGACGTTCATAAACTACTCAAATCTAACCCGCGCTGTAGTAATTCCAGGTAAAGATGCATAATGACCGCATTGCGGCCGGCTGGTTTGGCGCAGTAATCGACATTATCGCGACCAATTTGCATTACAGCCCCAATGTAGCTACCGTTTGAGTTGGTTTCTCTTTGTATAGCTGCTTGGTATATGATGGGGTCACCAATATCTACATGTTGTCGAACATTGAGAGTTGCCAACTGATCTTCATCAAATCCAATTGGTTTCGCTATCCTTACCTCTGACGAGTGTACTGTTTCTGCACTATAAGGTGATCTGGATTGACCATAATTTCTGGAATACTGACCACCTCGAGTAATAATTACTGGAGCAATGGGTTGCCACTCATAACCTTCCTGAGCGATCACGGCGATAATTGGA
>Ga0210056_1001911_pt1 | contig 17842 bp, 22 predicted proteins | sample CryGeyCG2014_080_2_FD_183965 | JGI IMG/M metagenome (GOLD analysis project Ga0210056, IMG submission 183965) | Groundwater microbial communities from aquifer - Crystal Geyser CG07_land_8/20/14_0.80 (SPAdes) (version 2) | ecosystem: Environmental > Aquatic > Deep subsurface > Groundwater | place... | reverse complement strand
GGTTTCACAAATTTACTTGTTCCAGAATACCAGGGAATAATGGAAAATCGCCTTTGGATCTTGCGGGGGTTGATACTTCTAATTTTTCAATATTTTTTAAAGAACAAAAACTGATTTCATTAGACCTAATTTTCTATATACTACTCACACTTTTAAACGAACTGGAAATAAGCTATCAGCAACCAATTTTGTATACGCTACCCAAATTTTTAATAAAGTGATCCAAAAAATCATTTTTCACTTGACATTATATCAATATTGATATATAATATATTATGAGGCGTAAATGTGGAAAGTAGAATATTATAGAGCCTCCAATGGTGATTGCCCTGTAGAAGAATATTTAGAAAATCTGCCGGTAAAGACACAGGTTAAAATAAATAATTTATTAGAACTTTTAGAGGAAATGGGTCATGAACTTAAAAGACCTTACAGGATCTTGCATTTCTTTTTTATGAAAAGTTATATTATATGTACCCACGGTTTTACTAAAAAGGCAAACAAGGTACCGCCGGAAGAAATAGGAAGGGCGTTAAGAATTAAAAAGGATTTTGAAATAAGGTACGCCCGGGGAGAGTATAAACTATGAGCAAAAAAATAAAGCTAATGAGTTTTAGGGAATGGCAGAAAAAGAAACTTAAGGATCCTGAATTTAGGAAATATGCCCAGCAGGCAGACGACGACCTCTTTGTCGCGACAGCACTTCAGATTATTAGGGCAAGAAAGAGAAAACATCTCACACAAACCCAGCTTGCAAAACAAGCAAAAACCTCACAGGAAGCAATTTCCAGAATGGAGTCCCTGGATTACCGTGGTTACTCGCTGTCAGTACTTGAAAAAGTAGCAGACGCTCTCGGCAAAAAGGTTCATATAACCTTATCTTAAAATTAACAAAATAACCAATCTGATTTAAGTTTTAACTATCTTCACCATTTGCATTCTAACGCATTTTCCCGGATTAAGGAGGCTTTATATATAAAATATTCCTTAAACACCGATTATCACGGCCCGTAATTAATACTAAAATTTGAACCGAAGTCTACGGTTGCCCGTCAAGATTGCGAGGAAATGAGTCAGCAAACATAGTATCATTTAGGTAATAGATTGCCTGTTTCAAAATTATAGTTTTTATAGAGGTATTAAGAGAAACACCCTACAGAGTTGTTTTACCGAGCAAAAAAGGAGCCCTGCAAGCGATTATACTTGACAAAAGTCTTTTTTTAGTATATAATATTAGTTAGTAAGATACCGATATAATACTAAAAGGAGGCTCTCAATGGATAAGAACTTCTTTCTTCATCCCCAGGATCCTATGCAGAGGAGGTATGAAATCTTGCGTGCATATTTTGTAGAAGAACTTAATGCAGAGGAAGTAGCTAACAGATGCGACTGTTCCATACATACTGTTTATGGTTTACTAAAACAGTACAGGAAAAAGGAAGAGGTGAATTTTTTCCTTCCTCTTAAGCAAGGACCAAAGGGACATCGTCCTTATGTAGAAAATTTGAAAGAGCAAGCTATTAGTTTACGCAAGAGAAATTACTCTATTTATGAAATTGAAGAAACTTTAAGTCGCAATGTCCAGCGAATTGCTCCAAAGACTATTGATTTTATTCTTAAGGAAGATGGCTTTAGCAAACTTTTCCGGCGAACCAATGCTGAACGATTAGAAGCACTGCAGGCTCGCCGGGAATATCCGGAGGAATCCAGTATCCAAGGATTTGCCACGGTTCCTCAAGTATCTACAATCTATGGAGGAACATTTCTTTTCATTCCTCTTATTTTAGAACTGGAACTGGATAAGTTACTTCAAGGAATTTCCTTTTATGGCTCCAAGCAAATTCCATCACTAAATTACCTGCTCTCCTACCTTGGGCTAAAACTATTAGGAAAAGAACGATTATGTCATATTGAAGATTTCAATTTTGATTACGGCATAGGCAGTTTTGCAGGATTAAATGTACTCCCTAAATGTGCAGCTATTACTCAATACTCCTATCGTAACCCAGGTTCTTTAACCGTACAGTTAGTAAAAGGGTTTTTAAAAATATTGCATGGCCGCAATTTAGTAAAAGGCAATTACATTAATCTGGACTTTCATTCTATACCTCATTATGGAGATGAAAGCCAGCTTCAGAATAACTGGATACCCACCCGTGGCAAATCTATGAAGAGCATACTCTCATTTTTTGCCCAGGATTTAGAGACTACCTATCTCTGTTATGCAAATGCCGATATAGAAAGAGAAGAATCCAGCGATGAAGTATTAAAGTTTGTAGATTTTTACAACTCTACTACTGGAAAATTGCCTCACTGCCTGGTATTTGATTCTAAATTGACTACCTATCGCAACATGGATACACTTAACCAGAAAGGCATTTTATTCATTACCCTGCGCAACCGAGGAAAATATATCCATAAAAAGATTGCCAAGATTCAAGAATGGGAAAAGGTTACAATAGATAACCTGAAAAGAAAGTACAAGAATCTGAATGCCTTTAGCGAATTAGTAGATCTAAAAGACTATCAGGGAAAAATAAGGCAAATAATTGTTACAGGCACAGGCCGGGAATTACCAATGGTCTTGCTTACCAATGATAAGGAATCTACAATAAAAGAAACTATTACTACTTACACTCATCGCTGGTTAATAGAACTCAACATCGGTGAAAATGTAGACTTTTTCAATCTGAATGCCTTAAGTTCACCTATAGTAGTCAAGGTAAACTTTGATATCGCCATGACCTTAATTGCCAATACTTTATACAAACTTCTGGTAAGAGAAATAAGGAAGTTTCAAAAGTCCAGGCCCAAAACTATTTTTCGTAGCTTTATAGAATCTCGCGCAAAAATTGACATTGAGAAAGACCTTATTACTGTTAAATTTGAAAAGAGATCCTTCAATCCCCTTATCATGGACTGGGTTAGAAAGAGACAGAACATTCTGGTACCCTGGATGGGCAACCGTAGACTTCGGTTCAAATTTTAGTATTAATTACGGGTCGTGATAATCGGTGTTAAATTTGCTTTTTCCATAAAAATGTGTTATAATAATATTGTCCTAATGGAAAGGGGGGTTTATGCCTGTTGATGAAAAATTGAAGAAAGAATTTGAATTTTACAAAAGCCAACCAGAAGAATGGCGCAAGGAGAATCAAGGGAATTTTGTGCTTATTAAGGACCAGAAAATACAAGGAATATTTGAAAGCTACACTGACGCATTACAAGAGGGAGTCAAACTCTTTTCAACAGAGAAATTTCTCATCCAACAGGTTGGCCAAGAGGACATCATTAATTACAATACTTCATCTCTAATAGGAGTTATGTAATATGCCATCTTTTATAACCAGATCCCCTCACCTTATTACAAACGGTCCTATTATAGCCGTTAGAATAGTGTTAGACGCATACACCAGAAAATCCTTGGAACAAGCGAGCAAACCCATCCCAGCTCCGATTACATTTAGTGCGTTAATCGACACGGGAGCATCAATAACATACATTTCACCCCGAGTTTCGTCTCAATTTAATCTTGTCCCGCGCGGAGTAAGCCAAATACTCACAGGTGGGTCCCCGGTACTTTCTAATTTATATGATATAGGTATTGATATAGGTGTTCATTTCCGTAGGAATATCATTTTTGACCCCATTCGTGTAGCTGAAGCTCCGCTAGTAGGCCAAACTAATATTGATTGCCTTCTTGGAAGGGATATTTTATCAATGGGCGTTTTTATTTACATAGGATATGATGGAAGTTTCAGCTTTTCGATTTAATTGAGGGGTCCTTCCTGGGATCCTTTTTATCCTTTAGCACAGGTTCTCGTGCCCTTCCCGCCATAAAGATTGGCGGACAAGCGGGGTACGGGAGTTTTTTTATCCCCCTACCCCTTTATTTTCAAAATCTTTCCGAATCTTACCGCCCCTAAAAATAAAAAGCGGCCTAAATAGCCGCTTTCTTTATTTAACCAAACTAATTTACAGGTCTAAATTACCAATCAAAATCGTCATCAAACGATGAACTTTTCTTTTTAGACGAATTGCCCCATATGTCGACACTGCTGGAGGGATACCAGTGGCAGTTAATAGTCTTCAGTGACCTTACCAGAAAACAGTCGTTGAGCAAACATTTCCAGAATTTGGTTGTTACTCTGGATACAGAAGGTGGTTGTTTTTCTTCTTTCAACGGAATCGAAGTTCTAAAGGATAAACCAGAAGCATATAAATAAAGTTGTGAGGCAACTTCACCTGAGGTTTTATCTTCCAGTAGGTACAGATATCTTTGAATATAATCTTTGAAAAAATACAAGGAAAATTGAAAATTGAAAATTTTTCTTGAAATTATAAAAATTTGTGTTATAATATAATTATCATGAAAATAGTTAAGATTGCGCCATCCATATTGTCAGCTGATTTTACTAATCTCGAAAGCGAGATAAAAAAAGTAGAAAAGGCAGGTGCCGACCTTCTGCATATAGATGTTATGGATGGACATTTTGTTCCAAATATTACTATAGGTCAGCCGGTTGTGAGCGCGATTCGCAAGAAGACAAAACTTCCTCTGGATGTGCATTTAATGATTGAGGAACCAGAAATTTATCTGGACGAATTCATTGATGCGGGAGCAGATTGCTTGACGGTTCATCTCGAGGCCTGCAGGCATCTGCACCGCGCAGTTTCTTTCATAACAAAGAGGAAAGTTAAAGCAGGAGTGGCGCTCAATCCTGCCACGCCATTGGACGGAATTAAATATTTGCTTTCAGAATTAAGTCTTGTCCTTTTGATGACCGTAAATCCCGGGTTTGGCGGACAGGATTTGATTCCATCAGCCCTTTCCAAGATTGCAAAGTTAAATGAGATTATTCAATCCGGAGGGTTTAATATTGATATAGAGGTTGATGGTGGAATAAATAAAGAAACTGCACCAAAGGTAATAAAGGCTGGGGCAAATATTCTTGTAGCGGGTTATGCAGTGTATCAGGGTGATGCGCGCAAAGCCATTAAATCATTACGCGGTTTATAGGAGGTAAGTTGTTAAAAATAAGATTAAGAAGGGTTGGTGGAAAAAATAAACCATGTTACCAGCTCGTCCTTTGTGATTCGAGAGTATCCGTAAGAGGCAAAATTATTGAGAAGATGGGTAATTTTAATCCTAAGTTGGATCCTCCACTTATTGGAATCAAAAGGGAGAGAATAGATTATTGGGTGAAGAAAGGTGCTAAATTTTCCGACAGAGTAGAATCTCTACTAAAAAAAACGTCTGAAACTACTACGGGAGGTTTAAATGAAGTCGCTGGTTGAATACATTGTTAAGTGTATTGTAGATAATAAAGAATCTGTTGAGGTTAAACAGATTGAAGGTGAAAGGTCAATTGTGTTAGAGGTAAAAGTTGCTCAAGAAGATATGGGAAAGGTTATCGGAAAAGAAGGCAGAACAATAAAGGCAATCCGTACTGTAATGGGAGTTGCTGCGACAAAGATTGGAAAAAAGGTTATGGTGGAACTGATGCAATGAAGATTGATGTGCTGACGCTTTTTCCTAAGATGTTTGAGGGTCCGCTAACAGAGAGTATGCTCAAGAGAGCTCAGAAAAAAAAGTTTTTAGATATTAGAGTTCACAATATTCGCGATTTTACTATTGACAGACACAGAATTACCGATGACTTTTCATATGGCGGCGGTGGAATGGTCCTCAAGCCAGAGCCGATATTCAAGTCGGTGGAATTTCTTAAAAAATGTAGTGGCAGAGTTCACTCTGCAAAAGTTTTATTAATGACGCCTGATGGTAAAACTTTCAATCAGCAGATGGCAAAGAAACTTGCAAAACGCAAACATCTTATTTTTATTTGCGGGCATTATGAGGGTGTGGATGAAAGGGTAAGAAAGATAGTGGATGAAGAGATTTCTATTGGAGATTATGTCCTGACCGGCGGAGAACTCCCAGCAATGGTTGTTATAGATGCAGTTGCAAGGATGATAAAGGGAGTGGTTGGTAAGCAAGACGCTCCCAAGAAAGATTCATTTTACAAGGGGTTATTAGATTATCCTCATTATACCCGTCCTCGAGAGTTCAGAGATATGAAGGTACCAGGGGTTCTTCTCTCTGGTAATCATAAGAAAATTCAGGAGTGGCGTGTGACTATTGCGTTAAAGAGAACGAAACAGCGTCGCCCAGATTTGTTAAAAGGAGATACCAATGCCAGATTTAGTCAGAGAGATTGAGAAAGAGCAAATAAAAAAGGATATTCCAGAATTTGTGCCAGGAGATGAGGTAAAAGTTCACTTAAGAATCCCGGAAGGAGAAAAAGAAAGAATTCAGATATACGAGGGAACGGTAATTGCGAGGAAGCACGGTAGTTTAAGAGAAACTTTTACAGTAAGGAAAATTTCTTATGGAGTTGGAGTCGAGAGGATATTTCCCCTGCATTCTCCAATGATTGCAAAAATAGAAATTGCCAAAAAGGGTGATGTGCGCCGCGCAAAATTGTATTACCTGCGCAAGAAGAAAAAGTAACATCGAAAGTGGATTTTTCCATTGAAGAAAAATTATGGGCTCATGGATATAAACTTATTGCCGGCGTCGATGAAGCAGGACGAGGACCACTGGCAGGTCCTGTAGTAGCAGCAGCGGTAATACTGCAGAATATAACGCAGACCTTTAGGTCTGCTGATGTAAAAGACCTAATTTATGAAATAAATGATTCAAAAAAACTGAGTCCTAAAAAACGAGAATTGCTTTTTAAAGAGATCAGAGAGAAGGCGGTTGGAATAGGGATAGGGACTGCAAACCATAAAGAAATTGATAAAATAAATATTCTTCAGGCAACACTTCTGGCTATGCGCAGGGCAATTGAGAACCTGAAGAAAAAACCAGATTATGTCATTGTGGATGGCAAAGAGCTGCCACTTTTTTCTAATTCTCCCATTCCTCAAACTGCAATTATCAGGGGAGATTCCAAATGTCCTTCAATTGCTGCGGCTTCTATAATTGCCAAGGTTACAAGAGACAGATTAATGAGGGAACTTTCGTCTCAATACCCGCAGTATAAATTTGAAAAACATAAGGGATATCCCACCAAAGAGCATATTAGAGTATTGGAAGAATTAGGGCCGTGCAAAATTCATAGATGGTCATTTAGGCCAGTAAAAGAATTGTAACTCAAACCTTTTCGAAGAGTCCGATTGTAACTCAAACCTTCAGGTTTGATACAATATCAGGACTAAAGTCCTGAGTTACAAACAAAGTAATAATAGACGAAAATGGAAAGCCACAGGATTACCCTGGGCAAAAAGGGTGAAGAAATTGCTCTTAAATACTTGAAGAAAAGAGGTTATAAAATAATTGAGTGCAATTACCGCTCGCGCCTGGGCGAAATTGACATTATAGCGTTTCATAAAGGGGTGATGGCATTTATTGAAGTAAAAACCAGGGGGAGTGCAAATTTCGGCTTGCCACAGGAATCAGTGAATGAACGAAAACAGCAGCAAATTGCAAGAGTTGCTTTAAATTACATTCGCCACAAAGGATTGAGTGAAAGGAAATTCAGGTTTGATGTGGTAGGCATTGATTTTTCTTCAGGCAAACCAGAAATTACACTTATTCAGGATGCGTTCCAATCGTAATATATCAATATCAGGACTAAAGTCCTGAGTTACATTTAAATGATAAGGATAGTGATAGGTTTTAAATGAGAAAAATAAATTTACTTTTGTTGATTTTTTCTTTAGTTTTAATAAGTTCTGCTGTTTTTGCAGGTTTATATGACACTTACACTATTTATTCTGTAGGTGCAAAATCTGAAGCTGTAGCTGTGGGCGATATTAACAACGACAGTAAAAACGATGTAGTGATTGTCAGTTCTTCTAAGGCAGGAGAAACAAAAGGTCTGTGTGTTTTCCTGCAGAACGAAACCGGTACATTTAATCCAAAAGTGATATATCCCATCGTTCCCAGTTCATACTCTGTAGCAATCGGTGATTTGAATAACGATGGCAGACAAGATGTGGCTGTAGCAAATGACGATGATAATATTAGAGTTTTCATACAGAATAACACGGCTACCCTCGACGCACCTGTCTTGTATCCAGTTTGCTTCCAACCTGACAGCATAAAAATTGGCGATGTTAACAACGACGGAAAAAATGATGTAGTAGTGTCAAACTGGAATTCCGATTCAATAAGTGTTTTAATCCAGAATGTTGGAGGAACACTGAACCCGCAGGTTACTTATGCCATTGCTTCTTATGGCAACAATAAAATTGACATAGGAGATATAAATAATGACGGGCGCAAAGATGTAATTGTTATGAGAGGCAAGAAAGCCGGTATAGACAGTATAGCTGTTTTTATTCAGAATGCTACAAATACTCTGGATACGCCCGCATATTATAAAGTTTCTGGAACTGATACCAGAGTTTTTGGCATGGCTATAGGAAGTGTTAATGGTGATACTAAAGCAGACATAGTTACAAGTTTTGGGTCATCGTACATTGCTGTTTTTACACAAACAGATACTACTGCTCTTGATACACCTGTGAATTATACAGCTTATAATTCTCCATCAGCCGTAGCAATCGGAGATGTAAGTGGTGATGGGAAAAATGATGTAGTAGTGCTTCATAACGGACAGGGGAAAATAAGCGTGTATAAACAAAGTTCATTAGCCACTTTATCTGAGTATAAACTTTATTCTCTTCCTTATTCCAGTTCTTTTAACCCACACAGCATTGCCCTCGGTGATATAAATAGTGATAGTATCTGTGAAATTTTAATTGCAGACCCAGATTACGGACTTATTGTATTAAGACAGGTATATTCTCTTTCTTTTGTAACTTCGCCGGTTACAGTTCAACCGAATCAAGTATCAAGTGCTATAAGTGTACAAGTTTTAAATGGAGACCGTGAAAAAGCATCGGTTTTTTCAGGAACAGTCACTCTTTCCACAAGTTCTTCTACAGGCAAATTTTCTATAAATAAGGATACATGGGTTGATACTACAATTATTATGTTAAATAGCGGTGAAGGCAGTTTTTATTATAAGGACCAGACATTAGGTTATCATACAATTGTGGTTTCAAGAAGTGGATTTACTTTGGCATCTCAATTGATATTAGTAGAGATTCCATCAAAAATAATTCCGTATAATAATGTTTTTAATCCAGCAAAAGGTGAAAAAACAACGATATGGTATGATATATCCTCAAGTTGCAGAGTGACAATAAAAGTGTATAATCTTGTTGGTGAACTTGTGAAAGTGCTTGTTGACGAAGATAAACTGGCAGGACAGGGGTATTCTATAGACTGGAAAGGTGAAAATTCACAAGGAATTACAGTTGCAAGCGGAGTGTATTTAATCCATATAAGCGCAGGTTCATTTAACGCTACAACTAAAGCATTGGTAATAAAATGACTAAGAGACTATTGATTTTTTCTTTACTTTCGTTGTTTTTACTTATTAATGTGGCATATGCTGGTAGTCCAAGCACTTCAGGCGCAATAATTATGAAGCAAGGGATAAGTGCCCGCGCTTTAGGTATGGGAGAAGCATTTGTGGCAGTTGCAGATGATATAAATGCCATTAATTATAATCCTGCAGGGCTTGCCTACCTGAAAAGCTCTGAGATAAATTTTTGTTACCTGAAAGGCCTGGTCGATACAAACTGGGGTGTTATTTCTTTTGCAATGCCTTTTGCTGGAAGCACAATAGGTATTTCCTGTTTCACTTTACAGGGCGGTTTACTTGAAGTTTATGATGGTAGCGGTAGACTTACAAACACCATAAATGCCCAGAGCGATTATATGGCTGTGTTTTCCTATGCGCTCAAAGTAAAAGAAAATTTCCTCTTAGGGTTTAATGTTAAAGGACTCTCTTCAACGCTGGGGCAAAGTTATAATGCTGCAGCATATGCTTTTGATGCCGGTTTTCTCTATCAGATGTTAAAAAAATTAAGACTGGGTTTTGCAGTGCAGAATGTTGGTGGAGAAATAAAATACATAGAAGTAGGGGACCCCCTTCCGCTTAACATTAAAGCAGGGTTTGGATGGGAGTTTTTTACCCGTAAAGAACTTGATAATATTACTCTTGCTGTTGATGCCAATTATCCGAATGACAGCATCTTAAGATACAATCTTGGTATTGAGTACCAGAATATAGAAATGGGTGCAGCAATAAGAATGGGCTATAAGTTTGGTGAAGTCCTGGGTTGCTATACAGACGGTTTCAGTGCAGGTTTTCGAATCAGCGACAGGATGGTCCACCTTGATTACGCATTTATTTTGAAGGGCGAGATGGGTTTTAATCAGCAGATTTCGCTTGCAATTGACTTCTAAATTTAATGAATAGAAATGTAAAAATTCTGCTTTTTATATCAATCCTCCTTGGGCTCTCCCTGGGAATTTATGAGTTTGTCCTCCCGTTTTACCTGAAGGATAGAGGTATTTCTTTCGCAAATATGGGAATTATCTTTTCCTTGAGTTATATTGCGATGTTTTTTATTCGCATCCACGCCGGACAACTTGCAGACATCCACGGACGTAAAATCTTTTATTCACTTGCTCTCCTGGGTTCCTGCATTGCCAACTTCTTTACTCCATTTACTGCTAAAATCTTCAGCCTCACCATTTTGAAAAGTTTGCGCGAGGCAGGGGCAATGGTTCAGGAAAGTATTCACTCTGTAGTTCTGTTTGAATTCTCAAAAAAGAAATTTTTAGATTTTATCGGAAAGACAACCGGTGCCCAGTGGGTTTTTCAGGGTTTGGGTGCATTTGTGGCAGGAATCTTACTGATATGGATTGGATATCGCAACACTTTTTTCTTCACTGCCGGCTTATTATTTCTGGCATTTTTTGTATTCAGTTTCTTTTTTAAAGAGCCAGAGAACCAGAGGGCAAAGCAGTCACCAATTCCTATTAATAAATTGTATGCTTTTGATTTCTCCCGTCCCCTGATGATTATTGCTTTGGCAAATTTTGTATTTATGATTGGAATGGGCTGTAGCCATTCATTTATAATGCCGCTGTTTTTTACTGATAAATTTCAAGTCACCCGTCAGACAGCAAGTATAATAATGGCACTTCACCGTCTTGTCCTTGGAGCGCCAATGATATTTGCTGCATGGTTTATAAAAGAGGGAATGAACCTCAAAAGAATATATATGTGGTTCGTGTTTATTGAAGGACTTGCACTGTCAGCCTGTGCGATTATTCCAAATTTTCTTATTACTACAATTGTGTGGCTGGCACATGATTATGTAGGTGCTGCATTCTGGATGCCGGCGCAAAAAACCCTTATCCAGCAATATTCCCGTCCTGAGTCCCGTGCTTATGATGTAAGTAAAGTAGCAGCATTTTCAACGCTGGGATGGATTGTTGGTCCAATTATTGCAGGTTTTCTATCTCCATTATCTATAAGTGCTCCATTTTTTGTTTCTGGAATCATAATAATGCTTTCTGCTTTGATGTTAATACCACTGTGATAATGCAAACCAAATCCTGAGGGGGTGTTACGATGGGAAATCCCTGGAAAAAAATGACATTAGAGGATGGAAAAACTTTCGACGGACAAAAAGAAAAGGGTTCTTATGGGGATATGATAGCTCTTAAATGTGAAATCCTCTGGAATATTATTAAAAAGTATTTACCGGATGACCGTACAGTTCCTATTTTAGATCTGGGTGGAGGCACGGGCGTTTGGTCAATTCGTCTTGCATTGGAGGGATATTCTGCAATTTTGACAGATATTTCTCCTGGCATTCTTGAAAGGGCAAAAGAGAAAATAGACAAAGAAAGTTTGTCTGATAAAATAATCATTGAGCAAGCCGATATTTGTAATTTGAAAAAATATAAAGAATCTTCCTTTTTATTGGTGCTGGCGTCGGGCGATCCACTTTCATATTGTGACAATGCAAAGAAAGCACTCGAAGAAATAAGGCGCATTACAAAAGAAAGCGGTGTTTTAATTGGAGAAGTGGAAAACAGGTATAAAATGTTTGACGGGCGCAGAGCGAGCAGCTGGGAAGATGCGAAGCGGATTTTAAATGAAGGAACAGCGTTTTGGCCTGACAAGAAAAACCCTGCACCAATCCGGCAGTTTTCTCCTTCTGAATTAGAAAATTTACTTGTGGCTACCGGATGGCAACTAATTGATATGCAACCCTCCCATCTTATTTTTTCATTGTTGGAGAGAGAGATTCTCCAGCAGGGGCTGGCATCTAAAGAAGGATTCAAAGAGATGGTTGTTTTAGAGGAAAAACTTCGCAAAGATAAACATTTGCTTGGTTGCGGGTTCGAAATTCAGTTTATTGCTCGAAAAGCGATAGGTTGATTTTGTCATTTTTGTAATTATGCTATTTTTTTCTTGATAGCTAAGGAAATTATACCAAAAGTTATCCACAACCTTCAGGACTAAAGTCCTGAGTTACGTAACTCAGACCTTCAGGTCTGATTTTTCTTGACTTTTTTAGCATAATATGTTAAAATAGTCCTAAAGAGGACAATATGGAACTTCTGGATAGAGAAATTATCGGCAAGATAAGATCCTGGTTAGACAAGCCAGAAATCATAGTACTTTTAGGGGCAAGACAGGTTGGGAAAACCTGCATAATGAAAATTCTTGCAAGCCTGGTACCTGGAAAATCTCTGTATTTTGACCTTGAAGATTCATATAATCTTAATATTTTCAGTTCAGTAGATAATTTTTTAGCTTATCTTAAAGCACGGGGTATTAGTGAAAAAGAGCGAATCTTTGTTTTTATAGATGAAGTCCAATACCTTCCCAGGCCATCAAATTTCTTGAAACTTATTCATGACCACTATCCCAAAATCAAATTGATTGTTTCGGGTTCCTCTTCTTTTGATATAAAGAAGAAATTTGGCGATAGCTTAACTGGCAGGAAAATTGTATTTGAAGTTTATCCTTTAAGTTTCGCAGAATTTCTGAAGTTTAAACAAAGTGAATATGCAAGAACCAAAGAGGACGTGAATCTCCACAGTGTGCTCGAAAATTTCAAACATTTTACTGCACTGAAAATTATCACAGAGAAAATTATTCCTCTGTTTGAGGAATATGTTCGTTTTGGCGGATATCCCTTGCCAACGCTTACACAGCAGGATGAGCAGCGAATACTGAGACTTAAGGAGATTCATAATACCTATATACAAAAGGATATTAAAGATCTTGCCCATATTGACAATATTCTTGAGTTTAACAAATTCGTATCTTATCTTGCCGTTCAGATCTCCAATCTTTTAAATATAAATGAAGTTATCAAAGAAACAGGTATATCCAGAAGAATTGCTGAGCACTATATATCTATTCTGGGGAAAACTTTTGTTTTGAATCTGGTAAAACCTTTTTACAAGAATCGGCAAAAGGAAATAACAAAAATGGCAAAGATGTATTTTGTGGACAATGGTTTAAGAAATGTGAACATAGGCGATACGAGGTTTCTTGAGATAAGGCAGGACAAAGGAGCATTAGTGGAAAATACTTTTTATACGGAAATAACAAGAAGCAAAGAATCCCTTGAGGAAATTTATTTCTGGCGTGCCAAGGACAAAAACGAGGTTGATTTTATAATTTCAAAAAATAGAGAGTTGACGCCGATGGAAGTGAAGTATCAAAATTTTAAATTTCCTTCTATGCCCAATTCACTAAAGTCTTTTATTGCAAGGTATTCACCCACAAGAGCAGTGGTCCTAACCAAAGATTTTATGGAAAGAACCACTTATTTAAAAACAGAAGTTTATTTTATTCCTGTATGGATGGCGTGACCCAGAACCTTATTGCGACATTTTCTCGACATTTACTTCCGAGCAACAAGGTTCTCATAGAGGTTCTTATTGCGACATTTTTTCGACATTTACTTCCGAGCAACAAGGTTCCTTTATTGTTTAGGAGAGTTTTAATTGAATAAAAAATTACCAAAAGAATTTAGAAAATTAGAGATGGTAACAGAACCTTTTCGAAAAAGACTCTATTTCGTAGGGATTCTGACTAAATATTTGCAGGACAAATTGATAGTGCCTGTTATAGTTGGTGGAAACGCTGTTGAATTTTATACTTTTGGTAGTTATGCTACAGGTGATATTGATCTTGTATGCCAGGATACTGAATCCGTAGGAAAATTGCTTTCTTCATGGGGATTTAAAAAGACAGGCAGGCATTGGTTTTCAAAAGATTTTGATATTGCAATTGAAATTCCATCTTCGAATCTTGATGTCGAGGAAAGGAAGAATGTAGCAAAAGTACAAATAGAAGGGCTGGATATTTATATAATTGGAATTGAAGACCTGATTGTGGATCGCCTGAATTCCTATGTGTGGTGGAAATATGTCCGTGATGGAGAATGGGCAACTGAGTTAATGGCTATCCACAGGAAAAAAATAAATTGGGAATACCTCCGAAAAAGATGTAAGGAAGAAGGCACTCTGAATGCATTAAATAAACTGAGAAGAACAGGCAGGAAAAAATGAGAATAATAGGAGACTTTGATAAATATAAAGCATTAAATAAAAAGAAATTTACGGCAGTCAGGGAAAGATTGCTTGCAAATCGTATGAAAAAAAAGGGTTGTAAATCAAAAGACCCCGATGAATTAAAAATTTTGCGTATTCTTATTTTAGCCCGAATGGAACGCTGGCAGAAGGAAGGAAAACTCAAAATTCTTGGTCCGCGCGAATATAGATTAAGTTTATTTTAGAAATTGCACAGCATATATTTGTCGGGAGGTAAAAGAAATGAAAGTATTGGATATGACGCCGATTATCAAAAAATATTCAGGATACTTTGTGGCTTTAAGTTATGACAGAAAAAAAGTATTAGGCAAGGGATGTACGCCTGAAAAAGCCCTCAAAGAAGCAAGGGAGAAGGGATTTAAAGACCCTATTTTGACAAAAATTCCAGAAAAAAATAGCTTATATTTATTATGAAAGAAATGCGATTCCCTTACATAAAAATATTTAGTGACACCATCCGCTTGATGTTTACTATTCCCACGAGTGGGACGATATGCCCTTTGGACTTTTAGGTCAGGCAGGATTTTTTTCAATATTTGATACGTTTTTCAGCTATAGCCAAAAAATGATTATATTAAAAAGAAGATAGAAAAAAGGACAATGTCTGTTTTAATCTGTGGTTCACCTTGTGTTTGAAAGGATATTAGGAGTATGGTAAAAAGCCGCCCCAAAGGCGGTTTTTTTATATTGCGACTATCCCACGACGTTTATTTTCGAACAACAAGGTTCTGACGAAGTCAGGTTCTTATTTTCTTGCAATTTTTATAGATTTGATATATAATATATAATCACAGATTACATAAATAAATTATTGTAGTGGTCGAGCTTGCTCGACTGAATAAATTTGCAGAGTAAACTCTGCCACTACAAGCCATACAAGGAAGGAGTCGCAGATGCTGTCGAAGATATATTCAAGCGCCATAATTGGAGTTGATGCTTATACAGTTGAAGTAGAAGTAGATGTTGGAGATGGACTTCCGTCCTTTGACATTGTTGGATTGCCGGATATGGCAGTGAAAGAGGCAAAAAAGCGGGTACGCTCAGCAATAAAGAATAGCCAGTTCAAATTTCCCTCTAATAAAATTACAGTCAACCTCGCTCCTGCTGACATAAAGAAAGAGGGACCTTCTTTTGATTTGCCTATTGCCCTTGGAATTCTTGCTGCTACCCAGCAGATTAAGATAGATGGACTTGGAAAATTTATTATTCTCGGCGAACTTGCACTTGACGGTAGAATCAGGAGAATTAATGGCGCGCTCCCGATTGCTATTTCCAGTCGCAAGGTGGAGAAAGAGCTGATTGTTCCATACGAGAATTCAAATGAAGCAGGAATCGTAGATGGACTGAAAGCATATCCGCTGCACAATCTCTATCAAACAGTCGAATTCCTGAATGGAAAAATAGAAATTTCGCCATATTCATACAATCTTGAAGAAGCATTGCACGAATCATCTTCTTATGATGTTGACTTCAGCGAGGTTAAGGGACAATACCATGTGAAGCGTGCATTAGAGGTTGCTGCAGCAGGCGGGCATAATTGCTTGATGATTGGTCCGCCAGGCTCGGGTAAGACTATGCTGGCGCGTCGTCTTCCAACAATTCTTCCACCGATGGTTGCTGAAGAAGCAATTGAAGCGACAAAACTGCACAGTATTGTAGGTCTTGTTCCAGCGGAAAAGGCGCTGATTGCAACTCGTCCATTCCGCGCACCGCACCATACGATATCAGATGTGGCACTGGTTGGAGGCGGGAGAGTTCCAAAGCCGGGAGAAGTTAGTCTTGCCCACAATGGAGTTTTGTTTCTCGACGAATTACCTGAATTTCACCGGGATGTTCTTGAGGCATTGCGCCAGCCACTTGAAGATGGAACAGTAACTATTTCCCGTGCAATGAGTTCATTGACTTATCCGGCCAGGTTTATGTTAGTTGCAGCTATGAATCCCTGTCCCTGCGGATATTTTACCCATCCATCCAGGGAGTGTTCCTGTAATCCAAGCCAGATTCAGCATTACCTCGCAAGAGTTTCAGGTCCGCTGCTGGACAGAATTGACATTCATATAGAAACGCCCTCTTTGCAATATAAGGAGATGAGTGAGGAATCAAGGGGGGAATTATCTGAGGAAGTACGCCAGCGCGTAAAAAGGGCACGCCAGATTCAGGAGAAAAGATTTTCTGGCAGGAAAATCTATTGCAATGCCCAGATGAGATCAAAAGAGATAAAACAGTTCTGCAAGATTGATGAGAGCGGAAAGGAATTGTTGAAATCTGCAATCCAACAACTCGGGTTGAGCGCCCGGGCATATGACAGAATCCTTAAAATTAGCAGGACGATAGCAGACCTGGATAATAAGGAAAATATTGAAGAGGCACACATTGCTGAGGCAATTCAATACCGCAGCCTTGACAGAAACTTGTGGATATAAAAATGAGCAAATTTGAAATTAATCCAGAAGAAATGAAGGAGAAATTGGTGAAGTTTATCAGGGAAGAAGTGCAAAAAGCTGGATTTGGCCGCGGGATATTAGGATTATCCGGGGGAATTGATTCAGCCGTTGTTGCATATCTTTCTTGCCTGGCCCTGGGACCCGCCAATGTCTGGGGAATTCTTATGCCGTATAAAACAAATCCCAAAAAATCACTAAAATATGCACAGATGATAGTGAAAATGCTTGGCATAAACTCGCAAACAATTGACATTACTCTCATTATTGACAGTTATTTCAAACAGTTCCCGGATGCTTCCAGAATCCGCCAGGGAAACAAAATAGTAAGAGAGAGGATGTCAATCCTTTATGATTTATCAGCCAAACATAAGGCACTGGTGATTGGTGCAAGCAATAAGAGTGAATTGCTTCTTGGCTACGGGACAATTTATGGTGACATTGCCTGTGCAATTATGCCTCTGGGAAATTTGTATAAAACACAGGTGCGTGTACTGGCAAAAGAGATTGGAATTCCAAAGCCAATTATTCAAAAAGCTCCGAGTGCTGAATTATGGCCAGGGCAAACCGACGAGAAAGAACTTGGTCTTCGTTATGAGGTGGTGGATAAGTTATTATACTTGATGGTAGATTGCTTGCAGACAACGCAGGGATTAGTTAAAGATGGTTTCAGGAGAGATTTTATTGACAGGGTGTCTGAAAGAATAAAGAAAACGGAATTTAAACGCAGACTCCCGCTTATACCTAAAATTTGAGAGGTGGGAAAATGAGTGTGCCGAGAAAGTGTATTAGTTCTTGTTGGTGCAAGTCCGACTTAGGTAAAGGTTAGCCACCAGCCTAACACTTAATCTCACACTTTATTTGGTAACAAATAAAGTGGTGCGGGAAG
>Ga0210056_1001907_pt1 | contig 17860 bp, 14 predicted proteins | sample CryGeyCG2014_080_2_FD_183965 | JGI IMG/M metagenome (GOLD analysis project Ga0210056, IMG submission 183965) | Groundwater microbial communities from aquifer - Crystal Geyser CG07_land_8/20/14_0.80 (SPAdes) (version 2) | ecosystem: Environmental > Aquatic > Deep subsurface > Groundwater | place... | reverse complement strand
GGCTTATGAAAAAGGTTTGATCGACAGAGAGGATACAAGTGGGATTGAACTCCGGTGGGGGAGTGTCGAGGCATTGATTGAAATGATTAAAATGATTGCTCAGAAGAAAGGGCTGGGGGAACTTTTAGGCAAAGGGATCAAGAAAGCTTCAGAAGAAATAGGGAAAAATTCTTTGGAGTTTGCCATGCACATCAAAGGATTGGAAATGCCTGCCCATGACCCAAGAGGATATAACGCAGGGGGGGTGGGCTTTGCAACTTCATCCAGAGGAGCCTGTCATCTGGCTGGACTCAGCCACACCTTCGAAAGAGTTTTAAAAGCGCCAGAAATTGGGATTCCAGAACCCTTGGATCGTTTTCAGGTCGAGGGCAAAGGAATCCTCACTGCCAAGACCCAAAACCTCATGGGAATAATGGATTCTCTAAAACTCTGTAAGTTCATCCTCTTCGGAGGAGTCACGATCACCGATATCGTGAAGTGGTATTATCATGTAACAGGCAAAGAGATGACGATCGATAATTTTGCGAAGACCGGGGAGCGGATCTTCAATTTGAAGCGATTATATAATGTAAGATTGGGGATCAGCCGAAAAGATGACTTCTTGCCTTTCCGTTTCCTTACCCTCAAGCGCGTGGGAAAGGGATTGACGCCCAATCTTCCGCCCTTTGGTCAGATGCTCAGCGAATATTATGAATATCGCGGTTGGTCTGAAGACGGTATTCCCACTCCAGAAAAATTAAAAGAATTGGGGTTAGTGAAGGTGCGAGCAGGTTAACACAATTTCATCAGATCAATCCGGTCTTTCTAATCCTTTCCTTTTTTCTTCAGGAAGCCCAGGAGGTCAGATTCTTTAGAAGATTTTGTATTGGATTTCTCCTTCTCGATCCCCGGCTTCAATTCTTCCTTTTTCCACTCCTTCTCTCGGATCATATGCTTCTCGATCCAGTGGTCGAGAGCTTTCACATCGAAAAGGACCCGATCCCCGATTTTGAGGTAAGGAATTTTTTTCAGCGAGGCCATCCGGTAGACGGTATCTGTTGAAAGGCTTAAGTATTGGCTCGCCTCTTTGGCAGTAATCAATCTCCGGAGTTCGGGAATCTTTTTCATCCGGTCGTCCATCCGCTCGAAATACTTCTCGGCCAGCAGGTTTACCAGCATGTCTAAAAATTCTTTGATTGGGGGTCGGTATTCTTCTTGTGCCATTTGTCCCTCCAAAGAATAGGGTGATCCTTCAGCGCTCCCTTTCTCTTGTCGCTTCCTGAATCTTCTTCAGGAGGATGATGTTCTCCGTGTGGCCGGTCAAATGGGCGGTCACTTTCCCTCGAACCGGACGATTGAGGAGATAGAAATCACCAATCAAGTCGAGAATTTTATGCCGAACAAATTCATCCGGGAATCGAAGCTCGGTGTTAACAATCTTCCCATCGTCAAGGAGGATAAAGTTATGAAGGCGGCCTCCTCCTCCCATCCCCATCCTTTCAAGCATCTCTATATCTTTGAGAAAGCCAAATGTTCTCGCCGGGGCAATCTGATCCCTAAAGGCCTCTTCGCTCTCCAGCGTAAAATCAAAGGTCTGCTGCCCGATGGGGGCCGGGTAGTCTAAAAAGAAGTGGATGGAAAAGATTTCCGCAGGCTCGATGATCAGAGATTTATTCTTGTGAACGATCTCCAGCCTCCGATCGATGATCAGTTCATCCATCCTCTCCTCCTGCTCCTCCACGCCGGCCTCTTCCACGATTTTACAAAACTCCAGGGCCGAACCGTCCATGATCGGAATCTCTTCAATCATCTTCACCATCAGGTTGGTGATACGATAGGCATGTAACACCGCCATGAGATGCTCGACTGTTTGGGCAATCGCTCTCCCCTTTTTGAGGGAGGTGGCAAATTCGGTGGTTTGAACATAGTCGAGATGTGCAGGGACGAACTCATCTGAGGAGATATTTCCAAAAAGGATTCCACTACGAGGAGGAAGGGGCTGGAGGAGAAGGCCTGTCTTCTTTCCAGAATGAAGCCCTGTTCCATAAAGCACCATGCTCTGCTTAAGGGTATGCTGGGGAAATAAAGAGGTTCCTTTTCTTTTGGAGGCCTCTCTGGTTAAAGGGATGGCTTCCCGGATGGAGACAAGGGGAGGTCCGATGAGTTCTCCGGCCATCTCCTTTGCAAAAATCTTCTTATCTTGGAAAGGTCCCTCTGTGACAATTTCTCCCGATCGCTGGACAGTGATCAACTCCTTCTGATGATCGAGGGCTCGATGAATGGTCATGAGGAGAACATCAAGAGAAAGAGGCTTTTCAATAAAGTCAAACGCGCCCAATTTTACAGCGGTCATGGCGGTTGAGATCGTCGCATGACCGGAGATCATAATCACTTGGCAATCCGGAGCGATCCATTTGAGCCGTTTTAATACCTCAATGCCATCCATCCCTGGCATCCAGATATCGAGGAGGGTGATATCCGGTTCCCCCTGCTGGAAAACTTTAATCGCCTCTTCTCCGCTCCTTGCCTTGGCGACTTGGAAGCCTTCGTCCTCTAGAACACCCGCAATTGATTGGACCACCCTTTCCCCATCATCCACAATGAGGACTTTTTTCTCCATGAGGTCTCCTATTAAAAACATCTAGTTTGAATTTTCATTACCACAACTCCAAAGAAGAATCAATAATTTGTTGGAATACTGGAACATTGGAATAATGGAATATTGAACTTAAAAACCATCAGCTTGAGATTTAGGTTGGGGTGTCATCCTGACCCCGTATCTTGTACGGGGGAAGGATCTCTGACCTGCCCGCCGCACAGCTATGGCAGGCGGGGATTCTTCACGGAGTCTGCCTTGAACGAGATTCTTCAGTCGCTTCGCACCTTCAGAATGACAGCAGCGAAGGATTCAGAATGACATTCTTTAACCTCAGCCTTAACCTTTTGTTTCTCCACCATTCCATCCTTCCATTGTCCCAACATTCCATCATTCCATGTTCTTATTTATCTATCTGGGCCTTCTGAAGCCGACCACTCGTTACAAAACCACCCCAGACAGCTCCTCCAATAGACAAGTTGAGAAAAGTTTCCCCAGATTTAGAATCCACCCATTTCCCATTAATGTAGTTCCTAACCCTTTCCATCTTCTTCTTTCCCCGCTTTCCGATTTACATTTTTCATTGACCATTTACCATTGATCCAGCAATTCTCGGTGAAAATACAGCGAGATTCTTCAGTCGCTAGGGCTCCTTCAGAATGACATTACGAAAGTCCCCAGTTGTCATTCTGAGCGAAGCCCTGAACCTAGTATGGTACAGGGCGAAGCGAAGAATCTCAATAGTTTGCGAACTCACCGAGAATTGCTGCCATACATCATTTTGCATTGATTTCTTAAAAGTTCCCCATCCCCACCTTCTTTTTCAGGAGATCATAATCCTGTTCCGATGAAGCGAAAATTCCTGCGTTTCCCAACCTCACATTCCTAAGCCCAACGGCCTTAACTTCCATGTAGGCATCAATCATCTCAGAAACCTTTGGACTCTTATACCGCTTCATTTGATATTCGGGGAAAAAGGCCGAAATGGTAAATGGGATTTCTGGATCGACATCAAAAATCAATTGAGCAATTTTTTTCAACTGGGACGTCTCCACGAGGTTTGGTATGTAGAGGGAAAGGACTTCCAGAACAAAACCCCTTTTAACGATCTCTTCAGGAAGTTTGAGGATGTTCCGGTTGAAACAGCCGGTCAGCCATTTATGGTCGGTGCCGTCATAGGCCTTGATATCGAGCCAGAAGGAATCAACCCCTGCCTCCTTCAATGCATCGAGGTTCTGAGGGGTAAGGCCGTAACCATTGGTTTCGATCAGCGCCCAGAGATCGGTCTCTGCCTTGATAAGGCGAGTACATTCGATATAGTACTCTGGACAACAGGTCAGGTCCCCCCCTGTGAAGGCGACGATATTGCGTGCAGGTCCCCATCCTTGAGGACTCAAAACAATCTCTTTTTTCTGGATCACCCTGGGACAGAGAGAAGACCGTTTTCCATACATCACACAAGCCCCGCAACCACGACAGGAATCGTGGGCGTGAAATGCAGTGGCTCTGCTTCGAGGCTCTCGAAGCGTAACTTCTTTTTCATATTCTTTGCACGCCTTTAAAATATCGGCAGGGGACCACCACTCGCCCTTGGCGATCTGTGTGAAATTCCAGGAATGACATTTTCGGCAGGAGAAATTACAACCTGATTGGTAGATGGAGAGGTAATTTTCCGGACGGGAGAGATGAACGGCGGAGATCAACCTGAGGAGGCCATCATCTGTCTTTCTGAGGGTGGCTTCACAGACAAGTGACTTCCCTTGCTCGATCTCAATAAAACAGCTTCCCTGAGGATATCCTTGCTTAATTAAATTGCATTTCATTACAAAATTTTATCACATGCCATCTCCCCCTTGCAAGTCATTATAGGCGTGTGATATAGACGTTTAATAAATCCGAAGCACGAAATCCTAAATTCGAAACAAATTCGAATGACCGAAATACGAAATTCAAAACAAAAGGGGAGTATGTTTGGGACATTTGATCATTTGAATTTTGGATTTGTTTCGGATTTCGATATTCGGATTTCGGATTTACGGGATCCCAAACCAAGGGGTATCAGATGGAGGATAAATTAAAACAAGCTGCCCGGTGGATTGTCGCTTCTAAAAAGGTGATTGTTTTTTCGGGGGCAGGTCTCAGTACAGAATCAGGAATCCCGGATTTCCGTAGCCCTGGGGGAGTATGGGATCGATATAATCCCGAGGATTTCTACTTTCAAAATTTCCTCGCCAGTGAAACCTCCCGGGAGAAATATTGGCAGATGGCAACGGAAATGTATGAACCGATAAAAATGGCCCAACCCAATCAGGCCCATCTCGCCATTGCAGAATTGGAGGAACTGGGCAAGCTTGACTGTGTGATTACTCAAAATATTGATGGTCTTCACTTCAAGGCCGGAAACTCAGAAGAAAAGGTGATTCAACTTCATGGGACAGCCATATTCGTCTCCTGTTTGAGTTGTCAAAAGAGATATGATCGGGATGAAATCCAAGAACGAATTAAAAAGGGGCAGAGAGCGCCCCGTTGTGACGACTGTGGCGGACTTCTCAAACCCGCTACCATCTCGTTTGGCCAATCGATGCCAGAGAAGGAAACACAAGAGGCTTATCACCGATCCTCACTCTGTGATCTCTTCATTGTGATCGGATCTTCCTTAGTTGTCCAACCCGCTGCCTCCATGCCTTTGGTGGCGAAGAGAAATGGAGCAAGATTGGTGATCATCAACCGTGACCCCACTCCTTACGATGACATGGCGGATCCCGTCATTCATGATCAGGCCGGTTCGACCATGGCCACTATTTTGGAGCGCGTCAAGAAGGGAATGGGGGCATGAAAAGTTCATTAAACCAACTTCAAAACGAAGCAATTCAATTGGGAGCCACCCAAGCAAAAGGCATTCCTATTTCTTTCATCGCAATTGATGAAAGGGTTCGATTAAAATGCTTGGTCCCTCTCTGCGATAAATATAATCAAAATCTGATGTGTCCCCCCAATCTCCCCGCGGTGGAGGAGTTTCGGAAATCTCTCAACAAATATTCTAATGCTTTGTTTGTTCAATAAATGTGTTGGGCCTCACCATCCCTGTCGTCATCCTTTGATGGCAAGACCTTCAATAGAAGGAATGGGAATTGATGTGATTCAGACAGCCAAAAAAATTGGACTCTCCTTCGACTTCTCTTCCCAGGCTCGTCTCTTCTGGAATGGATTGGTTTTAATCGATTAATATCCATCTTATCTGTCTTAATTTATTCACAATTATCTATTAAACAAACTGGACATTTTGTAACCAGTGAACAAAAATTTGGCACTTTTTTGTGCATAAAAAAATATTTCGTAGAAAAATTGTGTAAATTCAAATAATTAAAATAGGCAAAATTTGGCACTTATTTTGCTTAGTTTTAACTTTGATAAATTTTAATTAAGGGTATTTTCGTGAACCAGTTGTTAAACTACATCTTTTCTAAAACCCTATTATTTTTAATATCCCTGTTTTTCTTAATGGGCTGTTCAGCCCTTGACCAGGCAATTCATCCTGATGAAAAAACCGCTCCCCCCTCAAGGCCGACATTTGAGCAAATTTTAAAAGAAGACTATAAAGGACCGAAGGCAAGAGTCGTAGTCATTAGGTTCATTGATAAATCGGTAAGGGGTAAAGAAACCAGCCAGGTGGGGGATGGAATTACTGACATGTTAAGTAATGCATTGGTAGCCACCAATAGGTACATTGTCCTTGTAGGAAAATCTTTAGATGATTTCATCATAGGCCAGGATATTGGAAGGCCTGATCGGTTCAAAAAAGAGGAGGCGTTCGATCTTCTTGTAGAAGGAACGATTAAGGAATTCAAACATGGGATTGCAGGCGCTGGAGAGGAAGAAGGAAAGTCGTATGTTACTCTCATTGTTAAGGTTACCAATCCAAGGACCAATCAGGAGCTTGCCACTGAAAGAATAAGGGGAAGGGCTACAGACTTTGGGGGGACAGTTGGAAAAGGTGGAGTTGGATTGCCAAAAATATTCAAAGACTTTTCAAAAACACCGATGGAGAAGGCCTTACGAATAGCTATTGAGGAATCGGCGAGTTTTATTGTCGCCAAGACACCTCCTGAATCCTATAGAGTTTTTCCTACTATTCCGCCGAAGGAAACCCCAAAACCAATCCCAGCGCCTCCTCCTGAAACTCCAAAAGTCATCCCACCCCCGCCACCTCCTCTTCGTGTCACCCAGGTCGTATGGGCTTATGTGAATTTGCGTGAGGGGCCAGGAATGAACTATAAAGTAATTGGAAATGTGAAGAAAGGGACTTCTCTGAAAATTCTTGAGGTAAAGGGAGATTGGTTGCATGTTCGGCTTGAGGACGGAAGCGAGGCATGGGTGAGTAAATTAGCCACTTCCGAAGCCTCTAACTCTTCTCCTTCTCCACCTCCTCCCAAACCATCTCCCATGTAAATGGTCAATAGGTCACGGTTAGGGTTAGGAGGCCCGTATCGTTTAGCGTCAAAGGGTAAGGTAAAGAGTTTTAGACGATTAACGTAACCGAATGTCGAAAAGACCCGACCACGGGACGAAACGGGCCCTGAACCTAGCATGGTACAGGGCGGGCATCTTTACCCTTACCATTCGACCTTAGAGTCTTATTTTCTAAGTAAGAGGTGCAAATGCTGGTCTGCATGAATTGTAACGTCGAATATGAGGAGGATAGAAGATTTTGCAAACATTGTGGAAACCCCCTCGTACCGAAAATAGAACCCATCTCAACTCAAAAAAAAGTGAATAGAACTAAAGAGGAGAAATCAGATGGAACGCTGATGTGCCCCCATTGTAAGCTCATTTATGAATTTGGGAGTTCTTGCATACAATGCGGGTCGCCTCTCGGACGCCAAATTCCTCCTCGGGCAAAAGAAGAGCCAGAGATTGCTCATCGCCCACAAGTTGAGGAAAATCCCCATCAAGAAGAAACGTCTCAAAAACAACGGACAGAGACGCCTCTCAAAAACCTCATCTGCCCTGTCTGTAAGATTATTTACGAACAGGGGAATTCTTGCGGAAAATGCGGTTCAGTTCTGGTTGCTCAAATTCCCATTGAGGCGAAACAAGAGCCTAAAATAGCTCGCAACCTTGAAGGGGAGGGAAAGTCTCTTCAAGCTCAAACACACCAAGAAAAATTGGCAGAAGTACCCCATAAAAATCTCATTTGCCCTGATTGTAAAATCATCTACGAACGCGGGAATTCTTGCATAAAATGTGGGTCAGCCCTGGTGACACAAATTCCAGCCCAAGAAGAGAAAAAACCTGAGCTGTCAGAAGAGACCCAAATGAAAAAGGAAGAGCTTGAAGTTGCCCCCACACCGGAGGAAGAGGTTAAAGAAGAACATCCCCAGACCCAAATCCCCGGGCAAGAACTCACTAAAAAAAGAGGCGAAGATTTAGAAAGGAAGTTAAGACTTCCAAGGAAGCGCAAGAGAGACTATCGCCGCTTATTCCTCGAAGCGGGTAGCATCTCGATTATGGCTTTGGCAGGAGGATATTTCCTTTGGTCAGTCTATTCCCATTTAATAACGAAACGACCTGAACCAAAGACATCCACTTTCAAAGAAGTCCATAGCCCTGTTCTCTCCAACTCCTCCATCTCCGCCAATATAACAGCCACTGTTTCAATGCCCAAAGAAACCGAGAATAGAGAGATGGAACAAAGTTCTGCCATCCCTAATGAGAAGACCGAGGTAGTTCCTCCTGCCGCCTCCAATCCCACTTCTTCTGATTTTGCTGTTTCAGAAACACAGGAGATAAGAAAAATAAAAAGTTTGCTCGAGAACATCCGGCAGGCAAATTTACAAAAGAACATTGACCTTTTCATCTCTTGTTACGCTGCGGATTTCAAAGACCGGGAAGGGAAAAAGAAGACAACACTTGCATACTGGAAAAAATTTGATTACCTTAACCTGTCCTTTGATTTGAAGAGACCTTCCATATCAGTCGATACAGCCAAAACAAGAGTTGAATGGTTGATCAAAATTTCTTCAAAGACCGGCGGTCAGCCCCAGGAGAGTAAAACCATTCTGGATGTCATATTAAAGAAAGAAGAAGGCGGGTGGAAAATAAAAGAGGTGAAACAGGGTGGTTAAGTTTAAGAAATTCAATGATCGGTGAACTCTAAAGCCACTTTATCGCCCCTTTCGATCCTCCACAAACCCTTCAGATTGAATCTTACCCAGATAATCAAATTCGACATAGTACACAAAGGGCGTTCGAACACCTGGTAAAAGGAACCGTACGTCTATAAACTCCACCCGATGAATTCCATCTCTCGAATTCACGGACATCGTCACCGGAAAAGGTGCGGCGCTTCGATATTTTTACAAAGAGCCAACTTTAAAAAAGGGCATAAAAAAGAACGAATAGGAGGGAATGAGTAAAGTCCCGATGATATTCAAGATAAAATTGACGGTTGAAGAGACCAAGAACAAAATCAGAGTCAGGGAAAAATCCCATGGCAAGCCCTGCAATCGTCCCCCAATTTCCATTTTTTCCATCATCGATAGCCTTGGCAATGACCCCGCCGGTAAGCACCAGCAATTCTCGGTGAGTTCGCAAGCTATTGAGATTCTTCGCTTCGCCCTGTACCATACTAGGTTCAGGGCTTCGCTCAGAATGACAACTGGGGACTTTCGTAATGTCATTCTGAAGGAGTCCTAGCGACTGAAGAATCTCGCTGTATTTTCACCGAGAATTGCTGGGTAAGCACATGAGTAATAGTGTCCATAGGTATAAAAATGTTAAACTGTAAAAGGTCCTTAAGGCAATCCTCCATGACAGGGCCGTCACCCGTGCATGTTGTAAACAAGCGCATACCATGAAAACAGCTTTTGCTTTATTTTGTTACGCTATGCGCTATGCTCTATGCCCTATTCTATTTTTTGACTAAATTGAAAAGGGATGGCTCCATCCCGGGTCTTAAAAGCTCCTAATGGAAGATTTATATTTCTTAAAATTCAGACCTATAATCCTCTAAGTCTCATCTCCATCCATTTTGAATTACCCAAAAATTCTCACATAAATATCTTGACTTTCAAAAAATACCTTGGTATTTAAACAATCAAAAAGGGAGGGCTGGAGACAAAGATTCTGAAAGTGATCTTAATAATTAGATTTATCCTTTCCGACACCGGTATTCTCTCTTGATAATTTCCACCTCCCCTCTTTTACTTTGAATAATTTTATGATGTCCCCGTCTAAAATAGGTAAAATAACAATTTAGAAAATTCAACATATTTAAAGGTTAATAGAAGTTTTCTTGATCATGAACTTTCAATGAAATAAGGGGGAGTAAGTTTATGAAAAAATTGAATATCTTTTGTTTTGCATTTATCCTCTTCGCCATCTTTTTAACAACCAACCTTGCCACAGCACAGCTGATTCCTCCCAAGGCTCGTGGGACTCCGTCAAGTGGTCCTACCATTGACCAGGCCCAAAGCGAAGATGCCATGGGGCCTAAAGCAAGGGTTGCTGTCACAAAATTTGTTGATAAGTCAGCTAAGGGAAAATCTTATGGAGCGATTGGGGATGGGATGGCCGAGATGTTAGCCAATGCCTTATTTTCCACTAATAAGTATATCGTTCTGGAAAGGCAGTCCTTAGATGATGTTATCAAAGAACAAGACCTCGGAGCATCCGGCCGTGTAAAGCAAGAGACTGCTGCCCGGATAGGTGAAATAGAGGGTGCCGAACTTTTAATTGAAGGAACCATTACTGAATTTGAACCTGGCACCGCCGCAGCCGGAGGAGGCGTAGGTGGGGTCCTACCATTACCAGGGCGTGGTGGTCGTGTTGTTAGAGGAATTGGAGGAATTGCAGGAGGCATTAAGACCTCACATGTTGCCCTGATTGTTAAAGTAATCGACGCAAAAACCAGTAGAAGGCTTGCTTCAGAACAAATAGAAGGAAAGGCCACCGACATTGGAGGCATAACGGGTATGGGTGGCCCAGGATTGGCTGGCGTTTTCGGGGGATTTTCAAAAACCCCAATGGAGAAGGCAATAAGAGTCTCTATTGAAGAGGCAGTGAGGTTAATCGTTGCAAAAACCCCTCCTGAATACTTCCGGGAATCTTCAGGAATGAAGCGTAAGACTACTCCTGCAACATCCTCCTCTAAACAGTCATCTACTGCCCCCTCAACTCCGCCTCCATCTCAAGTAAAAACACCCGGTTCAGGTCCTCGGATTGTTTATGTGAGCTGGCCAACCGTAAGTCTTCGTAAAGGGCCCGGGATGAACTATAAGAGTCTCGCGGAGATCAAAAAGGGAACCACCCTCTCGGTTTTAGAAGAAAAGGGACAATGGCTTAAAGTTGGTCTTGAGAATGGTAGGGAGGGATGGATTGGTAAGGCTACTACATCTGAAACTCCTTAAGTATGTTGAGAGAAAGGGGGGCCTATGAAGCACCTAATCAAAATATCATTTTTGTGGATTCTAATTTTTGTCGCAATTACTATCTTTATTAGTTGTGCAGCCATTGATAGAGCAACTCAACCTTCAGCAAAGGGCACCCCATCTTCAGGGCCCACTGTCGAACAAGCTCAAAAAGAAGATTATATGGGGCCGAAAGCCAGGGTTGCGGTAACAAAGTTTGTTGACAAAAGCGCAAAGGGTAAAACCTCGGGAGAAATAGGGGATGGCATGGCAGAAATGCTGGCCAACGCACTGTTTGCTACTAACCGCTATATCGTTCTCGAACGACAGTCACTTGATGAGGTAATCAAAGAACAAGACCTTGGAGCTACTGGTCGTCTTAAGAGAGAAACTGCTGCTCGTATTGGTGAGATCGAAGGAGCGGATCTTCTGATCGAAGGGACAATTACTGAATTCGAGCCTGGATCTGCAGGCGCTGGAGGGGCAGGGGCAGGAGCCTCACCTGGTGTGATTGGGGCGCTTCTTGCGTCGATTAGGACATCTCATGTGGCAATGATTGTAAAAGTTATTGATGCAAAGACCGGTAGGAGGCTCGCATCGGAGCAAATTGAAGGAAAAGCGACTGACATTGCTGGATTAACAATCGGTGGCGGCGGCGGATTGGCAGGAGCATTTGCTGGCTACTCAAAAACACCGATGGAAAAAGCTATACGGATTGCAATCGAGGAGGCAGTCAAAATAATCGTCGCTAAAACTCCCGTTGAGTATTATCGAGTTTCAGTGACGCCTCCACCAAAACAGGAAACTATACCTCAGGTCCCAGCAGAAAAGGTGCAACCCCAGGCGACTCTGCCTCCTCAAGTTGCACCAGAACCTCCTCCCCGCATTACGCAAGTGACGGTCCCCATTGAGAACCTACGAGACGGACCGGCAGGTAAAATTATTGGTAAAGTGAAGAAAGGGACACCTCTAGCAATTTTTGAGGATAAAGGGAAATGGTTGCGGGTCCGCCTTGAGGATGGAACTGAGGCATGGATATGGAAATTATCTACCTCAGAGGCACCTAAAAAATCCCCAGGTCCTTCTCGAACACCCACTCCACCAAAGGCGCAGAGCCCGAGCGCGATGTGATGATTGCTGTAATTAATTTGGGAGGTAAAAATGCTAATCTGTACAAAATGCCAAATTGAACATGAGGAAGGGAAGAAGTTTTGTAAGAATTGTGGGAGTCCCCTTTCTACCAAAGCGGAATCTTCCTTCAAGTTTGAGGAGGTTCGACAGAGTGAAGCAGAAAAGTCACAAGGGGTAAGAATCTGTCCAAGGTGCCAAGCACATTACGAAGCAGGAAAATATTGCAAAAAGTGCGGTTCAATATTGGTGGTGCAATCATCGCCCCAGGAAAAAGAAGTAGCACGGGTAGCACCTTTCACTCCTGATATAAAGAGTGAATCCCTTAAAGTAGGAGTAACAAAGGAGCAGATTGGAGAATTAGGAGAAAAATTATTTTGCCCCAGTTGTAAGATAACTTACGAATCAGGGAAGTTCTGCAAAAAATGTGGCTCCATTTTGACGGAGCCATCTCCGCAAGAAGCACGCAAAGAATCTTTAACAGCCGCACCGCTAAGCGCTAAAATAAAACCCTCTGAGCGACCACCAGAAGTCAAAAGAGAGCTTTCAGAGGCTGAATTAATAGAAAAAAAATCTGTGAAGAAACTATCAAAAGAATGGCTGATGTTATCTGAAGAAAAGAAGAAATTGGAAATCCTGATCAAGAAGTTGGAATCCAAGCGTACTTCGATTTCGAGTGATATGTTCAATACTACATTCGGACGGTACCAGGCTCAGCTTGCGTCCATATCTTCTAGGTATCAAAAGATCCAGACAGACCTTGAATCAGTAAAGGCAAAAACTTCTGGGGAGATCAATATCACGCTTAATGCCCTGAAACCTTTTAAAAAAAGGCTAGGTGAGGCTCAATCTCTTTATAAGGCAGCCGCATTAACGAAAACCGATTTTGTTAGAGAGAGAACCGAACTGAAAAAGGAAATAAGGTTAAGAGAAAATACCCTGAAAAAACACGAACAGGTGGTCTCCTCTTTGCCCAATAAAATGGGAGGGAAGGTGGATTCTCCAGGAAAACTAACGAATCTTCTGCAACCTATCCCTTTGGTGGCATGCGGAATCATCGTTTTAGTGGCTGTAGCTGGGTACCTCCTTTGGCCCAAATACTCTTACTTAATAAAAAAACAACCTCAACCCGGTGGCTTAATTTCCAAAGAAGGAACCGTTTCGTCCACTACTTCTCCTGCACAGACACAATCTTCCGCTGTCTCTCAAAATCAGGCTCAAGAGGTTGAGAAGATGAAGTCTCTCTTTGAAAATATCAGGCAAGCAAACATCCAGAAGAATATTGACCTCTTCATGTCCTGTTACAGTCTCGATTTCAAGGATAGAGATGAGAAGAAGAAGAGTACTCTCGAAAATTGGCAAAATTTTGATTATTTTGATCTTTCATACGATCTGAAGAGTCAAGCAATTTCTGGTGATGCGGCCAATGCAAAAGTGGAGTGGCTGATTAAATTCTCTCCTAAAAACGGTGGCCCGGCTCAAGAAACCAAATCTTTTGTGGACGTCACATTAAAGAAAGAAGAAGGTGTTTGGAAAATAAGGGAAATTAAGCCAGTAAGTTAAGGTTCCAAAATTCGAGAGGAGGCGAAAAAATGTTCTGCACCAGTTGTGGTTCTCAAAATAAGGATGATGCGAAGTTTTGTGTGAAATGCGGCGAGACCTTTGGTGAAACCCGTAAAGAAGAAAAACCTATATCTATTGACACAAAAGCAATCAAGAATCAGCTGTTTGACAAAAAAACAGGCTTTTTCGGAGCACTCTTCGATTTCTCGTTCACGGATTTTGTTACTTCAAAGATAATCAAATTTTTATATGGGTTATCTATTTTTTTAATAGGGCTTGCAACACTTGTTTTTGTGATTTTTAGTTTTGGGGCCTCTCCTATTGCTGGTATTTTTATGCTCTTAATAGTGGGACCATTGATATTCATTTTAGGAGTAATCTACACAAGAGTCCTTTTGGAAATTATCATGGTTATCTTCAAAATTGCTGAAAATACTGCCATTACGGCAAAAAAGAATGAATAGGAATAATTAAAATGACACACTTAAAAAGTTTTATTTATGTAAGAACTCTCTGGAGTGTGACTTGGATTTCGTTTATCCTATCCTTTTTTGTTCCCTCCATAATCTACTCCCAGGTGGTTAGCCCACGAATATCCCTTATACCCTCTCAGGATCCTTCTGGAATCATATTAAACATAAAAGGTATGAATTTTAGCGGTGGGAGCATAGCAACTCTTTATGCAAAGAAACCAGATGGCTCACAAGCAGCAGTCCAGAATATGAATATATCCAAAGATGGCACATTTAATATAAATCATTTATTTCCATCAGGGTCTCCTCCAGGAACTTACTTTTTGTGGGTAGTTGATGATTCTACAGGAAAATACAGCAACCGAATCAATTTTAATATGGCAATTACCCAATCAACAGAAATGAAAATGCCTTCATCAACTCATTTCCAGGCTTATGTACCGAAACATGGCGATTTAATCAGGGCGAAGGGGGATATAAAAATTTATCTGGTTCAGAATGGACAGCGACGTTGTTTTGGAAATGACAGTGTCTTTAAACAGATGGGATTCAAGAAAAACGACATAAAGGATCTCGAGCCGCAGGATGTGATGAATATCCCGGAAGGACCGCCCATCTGGTCGAAGGAGATGGTCGGCACTGTTCCCGACGGCACTTTAATCCGACTACAAGGGAAAACCCAAACATACCTTATCCAGGGAGGGAGGAAGTGCTATATTCCTGATCCTGAAACTTTTCAGTCGAGGGGATATAGCTGGAATCAGGTGATCGAGGTTGACCAAGGAACGTTTGATTCCGTTTTGACTGGAATCCCAATCCAGTCGGTCAAACCACCTTTCCAATATATTCCCCCAGGACAAACCCCCGCTGTTCAACAACCTCCTATCGCTTCACCTCCTCCCTTACAATCTCAGCCCTCTTCTTCTGCGTCCCCTCCATCATCTTCCCAGCCCTATGGCAGTTCAACGATTCCACCAACCACAGGGCCGACGCCATATCAACCCCAACCACAATCTTCCGTCATGTCCTTTCCTACCGGAACCCTGATCAAAGGATCAGGTCCGGATATCTATCTAATTAAAAATGGAGTGAGACGTTTAATTCCAGATATGGAAACATTTAATGCTATTGGATTCAGTTTCAACAACATTCTGAATATCGACAACCAAAAGTTAAGCAACATACCTTTGGGTATATCAATTCCTCAAAAAAGAAGGGGTAAGTGAATTTATATTTACCCAAAAATGGAGTGCAAAATGAAGATATTTTTTAGAATGATAATAGTTTTAGGATTTATCTTCTTTAATATTTTACCGACATCCGGAAGATCTCTACTCGAACATATTTCACCAAAGGAACCTGAACAGAACCCTTCTAAGTTCATTGAACCTTGCATAGATCTCAAAAGATCAGGTTACTGGAGTTGGCTCACAAACCCTGAAAAAAATCATTTAGGACATGATTACGAGGCTCCGTCAGACACTGAGGTGAAAGCTATCGCAGATGGAATTGTCCATGATGTAGTTGTAGTTTCATCTGGATGCTATGATCCATATACAAAAAATGAAATTTTGCAACCTTTCGTGTGGATAATGCATCAATTGGAAAATAGGAAATATTATGGATTGTATGGACACATAGAACCTTTAGTAAGAAAAGACGATTATGTTAAGTCAGGTAAAGGAATTGGAAATATTAAAAAGTGTTATGTCTGGGATAAAGAAGGTAGACTGGTTCTGGCCTCACATTTACACTTTGGGATATGGAATAGCGATTCTCCTCCCCCAGAACAGAAGTTAGGATATGGACCACCTAGGAATTTTACTAACCCTATAGAATTTTTGCAAAAAGAAAAACCTAATAATTTTCTAACTGTTCTAAGAAGCGAATTGGAGAAGTGGGAAAAGCTTATAACCCAAACTCAGTTTGAAGATATTTCCAAAAAGGACAGCTTCATCGTAAGGTCCTGGAAAGGTATTACAGACAAGGCTACTGGAGCTAAACTTGAAGAAGAATATAAAAAGCTTTATCGGTCTGCAAACAGCTATCTAGATAGCGCTCGAATTTCTATAAAGAAAGCAAGGCAGTACTTTGAACGAGATGAAATCGAACGTGCAAAAGCCAGTTTAAGTGAAGCACAAAAGAATCTCAATATGGGTTATGAAACATATAAAACGGCAATCCAGGTATTGGAAGGACTTTTATCGGCAGGGGAAATCTTAGCTAAAGGTTTACAGCAGGCTTCGGACGTTGCACTTAACGGATTGGCCGCCCTGGTACCAGGTGCACAACAAGTTGTAGATAGATTTCTCCTTGTTAGAGACTTTATTGCCGATTCTTCAATGGAGGGTATAGATCAAGCGTCAAAAGAGGCGATAGTAAAAATAGGAGTAAGCAAGGTCTTTAACGAATTTCTTCCACAAGGTAAACCCGTAAAAGGCTTAGGGGATATTGATCTCTCTACATTATCCAGACGCTTGAAGGAAGATCCAAATTTTAGGAGACGTATTGAAAATGAAATCTTGAAGGCCATTTCACAGTACATAGCCGAAGATAAGGCAGCACAAATAACCCAACGTTTCACTGATCAATTTGCCAAATTTCTCCAACCTTTGGCGATGGAGCAAAGACAAAAACAACCCCCTGCTTCTCAGCTTTCTTCTTCTGTGGTTAATGCCTATAACAGTTTTGGAGGTCCATCGGTCTTTGGAGCCACTCTGCCCCAAAACTACACCACTCTCAGTGGGGTCGCCTCGACAAACACCCCTTACAAGGCCGTGGAGTTGGCCCGTGGTGGGATCTATGAGTACAGCCGAGGAGTCTTCGTGGTCCGTGGAGCTATCTATACGAAGTATCGCTCCCTCGGTGGACCAAAACACTACCTGGGACTTCCCATCACGAATGAAGGCGATGCAGCCAAATCTCCTCAAGGGATCACAGGACGCTTCAGTCAATTCGAACGAGGCACCATCAACTGGCTCAAGGAGAAGAATCTAACCTATCTCGTCCAGGGAGCCATCTTTCAAAAATATGCTTCTTTAGGATATTCCGGAAGCCAACTGGGATTTCCTCTCAGTGATGAGTATTCCTACCAGGGCGGTGCTCGAAGTGACTTCGAAGGAGGATCAATCACCTGGACCTCTCAGACCGGCGCCCAAGTCGCATATAAAGGAACTGCTCCAACACCCACTCCCTCAGTAGATAGGCCCCCCAATGTCACCTCTTTCTCTGCCTCTGCTTCTCAGATTACCCAGGGGCAATCGATCACCCTTTCCTATTCTGTCTTGGATGATGTGGGGCTAAAACAGGTGGAACTGTGGAGAGCAGATGATACTGCAGGAGTAGGCTTCAGAGAGATCAAGAGGGTATCCATCTCAGGTAGGAGTTATTCTGGCTCGATCTCTGATACTCCAACCTCACCAGGGACCTACCGTTATGGTCTTCATGTGGTGGATACTGCCGGCAAGTGGAATTGCGAGAGAAACTCCCAGAGCAGTGGCTCCCCAGGTGTTTATGGTCCAAGGCAAGTGGTGGTAAAACCCACAGTAACCCCTCTTGCCCCTACACCGGCACCAGCACCTGCCCCCATTCCATCTGATATTAGGCCCCCCAATGTCACCTCTTTCTCTGCCTCTGCTTCTCAGATTACCCAGGGGCAATCGATCACCCTTTCCTATTCTGTCTTGGATGATGTGGGGCTAAAACAGGTGGAA
>Ga0210056_1001905_pt1 | contig 17864 bp, 13 predicted proteins | sample CryGeyCG2014_080_2_FD_183965 | JGI IMG/M metagenome (GOLD analysis project Ga0210056, IMG submission 183965) | Groundwater microbial communities from aquifer - Crystal Geyser CG07_land_8/20/14_0.80 (SPAdes) (version 2) | ecosystem: Environmental > Aquatic > Deep subsurface > Groundwater | place... | reverse complement strand
CCCACAGGGGCTTTCACGGGCCGGGGGCGGCCCGAGCCGATCTGAAGCGTTTGAAGCAACATTTCTCTGGGTGAAGTACTCATGGTCGGTTCCTCCGCAGTCAAGCTGTTTAAATAACCTTAACACCGATTTTATCATGCGCCAAGATAGGCCTTTTTCACCATGGGATCCGAAGCCAGTTCCCGGCTCGGGCCGCTTAAAAGGATTTCTCCGGTTTCCAGGACATAGCCCCTGTCGGCCACGGCGAGGGCCTTCCTGGCGTTTTGTTCCACGAGAAGTATGGTGACGCCCTGGCGGTGAAGACGGCGGATGATCTTGAAAGTCTCGGCGGATGCCCATCCTCGCCCGCTCGTGGGGGGCGCTTGAGTGATGTCCCGTCCATTAAAAAGAATTTTAACAGAGCGGACGCATTTTGCAACGTCCATATGCAACCCAAAACCTGCGATTGGTTTTGCCCAAGGCAGTGCGCTAGCCCAGGATGAGTCAAAAAGCGGCCCGCCCGGCTGCCTGCGGTAATTGCTCGCGTTTGAGAATCGCGGTTGATTTTACATTTCGGATTTATTAGAAATACCAAACATGTTGATATAACCCAAACTGATCGTTTTCAATTTGGCAAAAAAGAATTGTGTTTGAATATCCTTGTGTTGGAACGGAGTTGACCATTCCAATTGCCCACTCATCGGATATACCATAAAAGGCATGCAGTTGAATTATTTGCCAAATTGAAAACCCTTTGGGATTTCCGATTTCACCGCATCTGCTACGTTGCCGAAAGCTCGACGTACGAATTGTACGCCTTCGCTTCCGGACGCCTTGCATCTGCAGCAAATTCGAAAATCGATCAATTTAGGTATAAATAAGGATAAAACGAAGGAACAACTTTGTGATAGCGAACCACTTCGAGCGCACATGACCACCAGTCCTCCATATTTGGACGCTTTCGTGGTAAAGGCACACCCCCCTTCACTTAAGACCGCCGATGTCGCCCGGCGGATTCCCCGGTTCTTCTTCGACCGGCGCGACCATGACTTGATCCGGATCATCAACGCCGTGGGTACCGGGAATCGGGATCTGGACTTCTTCAGAAGACGGTACTATCGCTATTTTCATCCTCACGGCATCAAGGAGATGGCTGAATCGCGCAGCCTGCGCATCGCCTATGCCATGGTCCATCTGCTCAGCTCCCTGGAAATCGGCGGCATGGACGATCGCCTGGACGCCTTGCGCTCGCTGCGCGCCGAAGTGCTGGATACCGCCGAAGGCCCCTTGCCTAAGAATACCGCCCGGGTCCTGATGCAGATCATGAAGGAGGTGGTGCGGGCGCGCCACAACCCGCTGCGCCAACTGGAACTGGTCCATGATTTCCGCATTACCGCTTCGGGCAAGCCTCGACGGATACGCAAGCAACTGCACAAGTATCACCTGCTGGAGATGCCCGAGGAGTGGAACCAGATCTCGTTCGACGACCATGTCCACGACATCAGCACCAAAGGCCGAAAATCCTCCACCCACCTGATCATGGATGCCTGGATCAAAGGCATCCGGCGGTTGCGCGTGGTGCACTACAACTATATCGAACCGCGCTTTGCCGCTGAACTGGCCGAAGCGGCCCGCATCATGGAGATTGACATCCGCATCGGTATCGAGTTCTACACCCCCTTCCGCGGCCGCTATATCAATCTGATTTGGGTGCCCCGGGGCTTTCCCGACGCCGAGACCTTTCTCTGCTTTCTGGAGGAGCCGGCCGTCGCAGCCCTTATGGCTGATGGCCGCCGTGCTTCGGAATACCAGCAGGCCTATGTGATGGCTCTGCTGGAGGCCTTCAACCAGCGCCATCTTGCCAAGTTGAATCAAGGGTTCGGCATCGACATGGCGCGGATTGAGGCCCGGGAGTTTCTTGCCTTTGTGGGCATGGGGCAGAAATCGTTGCTGCATCTGGAAAAATTCATCGAGGAGAAGATGCGCGCCGCTATGGGGCAAAAGGCCGATCAGCTGCGAGCGGCTTACGACGCGGCCGACGCGGGCGAACAGGAACGTATGGCCGCATGGTTTGACCGCATGGACCCGTTGAATCTGGAAGCGGTGGTAGCCGAATACCTCAAACCGGAGCGCAATCCCGATATTCCCGACCATACGGTACCCGGCGACGCGTCCGATGTACCGATACTTCTCAAGTCATCGCCCCCCGATCTTCTCGGCCGGTTGGCCGCCCTGCAGACCGACTATCGCATCACCCTGAACCTGTCCGGCCTGCGGGTTGAAGATGTGCTCGAACTCCTCTACGACTGCGACGGCATGATCTCGCGGCTGGAGCTCTTCAATCTCAAGGATTGGGCCAACGGACATACGGAACATATACCGGCCATCAGCCGCCTCCAGGAGACGATCAACGGCCATAACCCGATCAAGCTCAAACGCTTGATTCTGGAGATCGTCCAGCGGGTCGAGGAGAGAAAAGCGCCGGGGGACGCGGAGCGCATCGCCAAGCTCAGGGCCATTCTACACGACATCGGTTCGCTGCAAGTCATGTATCAAGCCAAACCGCTCAAGGCGCGCATCGGCAGCGACTCCACCGGGCGCTCGCCGCGCGCTCACGGCATGGGGCTGGCAGTTATCGAGACATTGCCGGCCAGGGCCCGCCGGCAAATTGAAAAAGATATGGGTACGGGCCGCGACCGGCTACCCATCCACATCAGCGTTTATCGTCGCCACACATACATCCCCGGTACAGCGATGAGTTACAAGCCGGAAAAATGGGGTAAAATCCCGCGCACGGCGCTGCCGTTCTGGATAGGGACCTTCAAGAAGGTGGACTGGCACGTGGAAAGCAAAGATACCAGGATGACCGAACAGGGGAATGTGATCACGTTGGGCGGAGTGCAGAAAGCGATTCACAACCAGTTGACACTGGCCCCTCCGGAGCCAAACCAGCGCAAAAGCATTTCATGGCGCTATATCAACTCTCACCTGCTCAATCTGCTCAAGATCTTCTTCGGATTCTTACCTGCCTTTGCCACCTTCTTCCTAACCAATGACTGGTGGCTCCTGGCTTACGGCGGCGCCTTTATCTGGTTCGGCATCACCGGGGTCCGCAACATTTTGCAATCGGTGCTCGGCGGCGGCGGGCTGCGGCGCTCCCCGCTGCTTCGCTGGAACGCCTACGTAAGCTGGGATCGTATCGCCGATTCGCTGCTCTTTACCGGCTTTTCGGTACCCTTGCTCGACTACCTGACCAAAACCATTCTGCTGGAGCGCATGCTCGGCATCACTACCGCCACCCAGCCGATGCTGCTCTACACCATCATGGCCTTGATCAACGGCCTGTACCTCTCCACCCACAATGCCTTGCGCGGCCTGCCAAAAGGGGTGATCATCGGCAACTTCTTCCGCAGCGCTCTATCCATCCCAATCGCCATCGCCATCAACCTGGCGGTGGGCCAGATCCTCTCGGCGGCCGGCATTGTCGCGGTGACGGATGTGCTGCAGAAATGGGCCGCCATTATCTCCAAGACCGCGTCGGACCTCATGGCCGGCATCATAGAGGGTACGGCCGACCGTTACAAAAATATCCGTATGCGATTCAGGGATTACCGCCAAAAACTCTCCGAACTGGTCTCCATTTACTCCCAGCTCGAACTGCTCTATCCGGAAGCCGACTCCTACGAGTTGCTTGAAAACGCCAAGCGCTTACGGAAAAATGCCCACAGCGAGGCACGCGATCTGGAAAAAATCATCACCATCCACTCCCTGGACCTGCTCTACTTCTGGATGTATCAGCCCAGGGCGCACAGCGCCCTGGACCAGCTGCTCAAGAACATCAACGAAGAGGAGCGGCAGCTTCTGGTGACTTCCCAGCTGACACTGCTCCAGCAGCGCGACATCAGCCAGATGTTCATCGATGGCGTGCTGGGCGACAACTTTGCCAGGAGCCTCTCATTCTACCTCTCGCGCTACCCGGAGTACCTCGAGGCCATGAAGAAATATGTATAGGAAGTTTAAAGTGGAAAGTGGAAAGTAAAAGAGGAGATATGACCATTGCAATCGTGGAAACATTCGACACGAAAGGAGAAGAACACCTTTTTCTCAAAAAAAGAATCGAGGAATACGGGTTTGAAACCCTGACGATTCATGTGGGGACCCGACGGCCTTCTCCCTTTCCTGCGGATCGGGATATGTACCGGGAGATTAAAAAAGCGATCCTGCATACCTGAGCCGACGGGACCGGGCTATATAGACTCCATGGTGAAAGACCAGGCCCTTTCATTACAGGATGCAGGCGGAGGTCGATTCTTTCCCTTACGATTCCCTGAATCCCCATAACGGGTATTCGAGGATATAATCGGCGACTTTCCCCGGGCTGTTTTCCCGGCTGGCCACGAGGAACAGGGCGCTTTTTCTTTCTTTTTCGGAAATAGGATCCAGCGGGTCCCAATCCGGCATCAGGATCAAAGCATTGTCGGCACTGTATTCGATATCTCCCGATTCCTTGAAGGAGGCCATATCGGGTGTTCGGTCATAGTGCCCCCCCTCTCCCCTTGACAATTCAGAGGTTACCAAAAAAGTCACATTCTGTTCGTCCCGCATGGACTCCATGTTTCTCAGCCATTCGTCGATCCCGGTCCGCCTTTCGGAAAGATTTTTGAAGGGAAGCTTGTGGAGGCTGTCCACCACCACCAGAGTGTAATCCGTTCCGGTTTCATGCTGTAAAAAATCGATCTTTCTCCTCATGATGTCGGGGCCGAGCTTCCGATCCGTCACGACGCGGAAAAATGAAAGCAATTCCAGGATGCTATCCTTGGCTTCTTTGAACCCCATGCGCTTTTTTGGATCCATTGTGTCATGCCGGATTTCCTTTTCCGAAAGTCGGCTCAGACGGCACAGGGTTCTGGAATATATTTTCTGTCGGCCGTTTTCAAAGTCATAGTAGATGACGGGGATGCGGTTTTTGGCCATTTCGGTGGAGATCTGCATGAAAAAACACGATTTTCCCGCTTTGGGAGGCCCCCCCATGATATTGATGCCGCGAAGACCGTTGAGGGCTTGGTCCAGCTTCTCGAAACCGGTGGGCATTCCTAAGAGGGATTTTCCTTTTTCGCGCTCTAGGGATCGGAGAAGCAGACGGTGTTCTTTTTCCGGGGGAGAAAACGGGGAAAAGGCTTTTGAAGAATGAAGCATGCGAGATACGGCCGGCCCCAAATCCTCCCCTGTTTCCTGGGCCAGATCCCGCAAATGGTATCCCCTTTTCATATGAAAGGGCCATTTCAGGATCCTTGATTTATATCCCAGTCGGATGGCCAGGAATCGAGCGGCCTGATCAGCCTCCGGCGTGTGGTTGACGATTAAAAACACCCGGTGGATGTTTGCCAGGCGTTCCGGAGTCAGGATATTGAGATCGCTCACATGGGGGACGGCGATCCCGGGATATCCGAGGTGTGTCAACGCCAGCAGATTGATCTCCCCGTCAGTGACGAAAAGGGCGCCGCCCTCGCAACGGTCGATATCGCGGGTGTTATAGATCCTGAAATCGCCGACGGTGAAAGGTTCGTCTCCCTGCCAGAAGCTGTCTTCCTCCCGTTCCGGAAGAATACAGCGCGCAGAATGGCAGTTGTTGTCTTCCAGGACATAGGGAAATACGAGGTATCTCCCGTTGTACCCGATTCCCATTTGTTTGACGACGGCCGGCGAAATGCCGTATTGATTGAAATGCGCGTATTGTCTGTCGCCCATGAGGGACTGGAATTTGTTGATTTCGAGGTTGAGGTTTCGGGTGGGAAGGATCGTATCGCGCACAAAAGGCTCCCGGTCCGGGTCGAATCCGGGGACGACGGAGGGGTCAATGCCCCGCATCTTCGCGAAAAACGCCGGGAATCCTCCCGGTGAACAGCGCCGGGTGCATCGGTAGTATCCCATGAACCCGCTGTCCGGGTCCATGTTCACCATCAGGATGCCGGCTTGACCAGAGCTGTCCGTGCCGCAAAAAGGGCAGGGGGCTTCCAGATGACTTTTCTCCATGCGGCTTCCGGGAAGATGATCCAGATAAAACCGGCGGATGGCATCCTCACGGTTTGCGGCGCTCAAAAGACTTCTCCCATACTTCCTTGTTGACCGTGTGCCGGGGAAGGGTCCCCCGGGTGTACTCGATGATCTGGGCGGCAATGCCGACGCTCATGTTTTTCAGGGCGTCTTGTGTAAAGGCCGCCGTGTGCGGCGTCAGGACCACGTTTTCCAGTGTCAAAAGGGGTGAGCCGACGGGAGGTTCGTGTTCAAAGACGTCGAGGCCGGCCCCGGCGATTTTCCCTTCTTTCAGAGCCTGACACAGATCCGCTTCCTTGATGATTTCTCCCCGGGCCGTATTGATGAGAAAGGCGCTGGATTTCATCATGGAAAGCGTTCTTGCATTGATCATTCCCCTGTTGTCGGGTGTCAAAGGGGAATGGATGCTGACGATATCCGAAATCTTGAGGAGTTCTTCCATCTCCATTTTCTCGATGGTGTGTTCATCCGCAAAGGCCTTGGGCCAATAGGGATCGTAGGCGACGACTTTCATATTAAAACCCTTGGCCCTTTTTGCCACGCCTTGGCCGATGGCACCCAGCCCGATCAATCCCAGTGTTTTTTGCCAGATCTCAAACCCCGTGATCTTGGTATGCTCCCAGCGGTTTTCCCTTAAAGATCGGTCACAAAAAAGGATTTTTCTGGCCACGCTGAGGATGAGTGCAAAGGCATGATCCGCCACGGCCTGGGTGTTGGCTCCGGGTGTATGAAAAACGAGGATACTTCTTCGGGTTGCAGCCGGAATATCGATGGTGTCCAGACCCACGCCCAATTTGGCTACAGCTTTCATCCTGTGGCATTGCTCCAGGAGGGCGTCATCGATTTTCAGGTCGTTTCCGCTCAGGATGATGTCTGAGGCTTTAAGGGCTTTCATGAAATCGGAATTGTCGGTTCCGAACCCCCGCATGTCGGTCAGGTGAAGTCCGGCTGCGTGAAGATCCTTCATGGGGGTATCGTCAAAGAGGCAAAAGGGTTTGGACTCGATGAGCACATTCAAGGTTGAAACGATCATATTTTCCCTTTCGCTTCTTATCCGGTTGTCGTCAGCTGGAATGTCCGCTGTTCTGTCTTTTCGAACGAAACCCGCTTCGAAACGGAAATCGATAAACGCCGGATCTGTTTTAAATCATGTACCTTAGACTGCCTCAGTTGTCACTCACTTATTAAAATATATTAGAGGAATCGGCAGATAAAGTCAAAATGATTCGGGCCGGAGCACTGGGTGCGGGTTGGAGGCCATAACAAAGAAAGTGCTTCTCAGAAGGCTCAGGGCAAACGGGTTACGTTTTTTAACGTTTTCCCGTGTGCTACGCATCACGGATCTTGGGTTGATGGTGCAAAATGCCGAAGACGAAGAACAATTGCGGCGTATCCTTAAGAGGCTGCAAGATCACCAGACAAACGGGCAGGGTGATGTTATAAATGATCCATTTCTGAGGTTGAACGGGTCGAAAGTTATTTTCGTTTCCGCAGGACTTCCCGCACCTTGACGAGCAACGTCTGCAAATCAAACGGTTTCTGGATGAAGGCAATCCCCGTATCCAGCAAACCATGATGGGCAATGATGTTATCGGGGTAACCCGACATATATAACACCCTCAGGTCCGGATACTTTTCAGAGGCCTTCATATACAGTTCTCTACCGTTCATCCCGGGCATGATTATGTCGGTTAACAGGAGGTGCACCGGGCCGTCATAGGTTTCCAAAACCGTTAATGCCTGTCCACCGTTTTCAGCCAAAAGAACGGTGTAGCCTTGTTGTTTGAGAATTGCCCGACCCAGGTCTATCACCTGCGCATCGTCGTCCACGACAAGAATCGTCTCTGCACCCGTCAGATCGACGGGTAACTCAACAGCGGTCTTCATTTCGGGAGTGGCTTGCTCAGGGACAGGCAGGAATAACTTGAACGTTGTGCCTTTACCCGGCTCGCTATACACCCAAATGCTGCCATTGTGTTGCTTGACAATGTCGTAGACTGTTGAAAGACCCAATCCGGTGCCGAATTCCCCCTTGGTGGAAAAAAACGGTTCAAAGAGGTGCGATCGGATTTCCTTATCCATGCCACAGCCGGTATCGCTGATAGCTACCATGACATATTCGCCTGATTGTACGCTTTGATGCGTCGAGGCATCATCCTCGTCGAGTTTGACCAAGGCTGTTTCGATGGAGAGGGTGCCGCCGCTTGGCATGGCGTCAGAGGCATTGATCGCCAGATTCATGATCACCTGTTCTATTAGACCGCTATCCGCTAAAATGGTCGGAAGGTGCGGAGCCAATATCGTCCGGATCCCGATATTCTCGCGAATGGTTCGCCGCAAGAGTTTTTCAAAAGCAGAGATGACTCGGTTGATATTCAGGGGCTTCATTTCCAGAGTCTGTCTGCGACTAAACGCCAGAAGCTGGCGTACTAAATCCCTAGCCCGCAGGCTTGCCTGAACGATCTGTTTCACCTGTTTTTTATGGGACTCGTCAACGCCTAAATCTCTAAGCAACAACTCACCATAACCCAAAATCGGGGTGAGAAGATTGTTCAGGTCGTGGGCCACACCGCCGGCAAGGCGACCGATGGCCTCCACTTTTTGGGCCTGCTGGTATTGCTCTTGCAGTTTGGCTCTTTCTTTTTCGCTTTGACGAAGGGCACGAAAGTCAACATTTGCGCAAAACATCTCTTTCTTGCCGCTATGGGTCTGTTGCATTATATGAGATGTAAAGACAGGGACATCGTTGCCGTATTTATCGCGAAGGACTAATTCTCCGGCAGGGATAGGCGTTCCATCCGTAACCCAGCGATTGATGGCTTCCACGACGCGATCCTTCAAATGTTCAGGAATGATCAAGTCTTCCAATCGACGCCCCAAAGCTTCTTCCCGAGTATATCCGTAAACCGATGTGCTCGCTGCATTCCAAAAGATGATGAGTCGATTTTCATCGTAACCTTGAACAGGAATATTTTCCAGGTGGTCCAATAAACCCTTAAGGCGTGCCTCGCTTTCACTAAGTTCTTTCTCGGCCTGTTTTCGCTGAGTGATGTTTCTATAAAACTCGATGACACCGTGGACCTGCCCGGCAGGGTGGTCTTTCAATGGATAACTGTAGACCTCAAGCCATTGGATATCGGATCCGGAGGGTCCGGGGACAATATCCGTTTCCGTTTTTCCTGATTTAAGACAGCGTATCGTGGGACAGGGGCTACAAGGTTCCCCGACATTTTGATAGCAATTGAAACATTTTTTCCCTTCAAGAGGAACGTGTTCGCCATACCATTCATTCACGATTCTGTTGACATGCCGTATCGTAAGATCCGGATTTAAAACACTGATGCCATCTTGAATACTGTTGAATAAATCGCTTAGAAATTGCTCCCTTTCCCGTAATGCGGCCGTACGTTGTTCGACCAGGGCCTCGATATGCTTTTGACGATGGGAAGCCTCGGTGATGGAAGAGATAAACCACGTCAACAGCAGCATGGCAATTAAGCATAGTGCCACCAGGATGATGACTGAAACAAGATTGGCCATGGCCCTGCCGCGCTGTGAGATCTCTCGTGAAATCGTTGCCGAGATCAGCAGCGCCGGCCTGGTATCCAGATCACGGAGCAAACCGTATCCGATCAAGACATCTTCACCGGCTTGCTCAATAATGACATCGGTATTCGAAGAGAAACGGCTGAGGGCTCTCTTGTCCCGTTCGTCCAAGTCCTCTGAACGCAGGTTTTGAACCCGTAAGTTGACGCGTGCTTGCTTGATCAAGTCCTCAATCGTCTCTTTAAGAAGGAACCTGCCCATCACAAGGACCCCGCGGCTTGGCCCCTCACCCGTGCTTTTAACGATAGGTCGGGAAACAACCAGCATGGGACCGGATTGGGTTAAAACGATGCCCATGATTTCACTGTCAAGAGAGTGATGCTGAAGCAAGGGATGATCCTTGGGAAATAAATCCCGAGGAAACTCATCAATTGCAATTTTCTTTTTCTGAACCGGATCGAAGCTTCCCGTCCAAACAACCTTTCCCTCAGGATCCAAGATGGTGATCATGTGAATGCCGCTGCTGATCAGGCTCTTCCATTGGAAATTGGAATCGGCATATCCGGTATTGCCATCCTGCACAAACCGGTAAGTGTCGTCCCACACGGCCCAATCCCCGGCGATTTGTCCGAGATGATGGATCTCTCGTTTCAGAGCATCCATATTGCTGGTGACGGCCTTTTTTACCTCCTCTTGTTCGAGTGCGAAAAAGCTTGGCAGAATGACATATTGCCGTAACGCAAAGTCTGCTGACAGATATATGGGGATCAAGATTAGAAGAAGCCAAAGCCATGTTCTTAAACCCAGCCGTTTAATTGCGATGTGCTCAACCGGTTTGAGTGTATCGCGCACTTCAAGGAGTTCGCGCGCACGTTGGTCTGAAATTCGGCGAATCCGAAGACTCCAGACAATAACCAGCACTGCAAAGGCTGCAACCGTGGCAAGGGCGACGGCCAGATACCACGCATGTCTTTGAAGCCAGGAGGGTGGCAATGCGTAGCTCGTACCGATCCATTTACGCGTGATAAGATCAAAGATACCCCGCTTGCGGGCGAGCGCAAGACCTTTATTGAGTATGGCGACTATATGTTGCCGGCCCTGCTTTACCCCCATGCAGTTCCGGCCGATATAAAGCGGATTTCCCACGGATTTCATCCGATCGGTCAACCCGTTACTGAAGAGATGATAGAGTACAATCTGCTGGTCGCCGATGACGGCGTCGGCTTCACCTGCGATCACGCGGTCAGCGGCTTCGGCAAATGTGGCAGTGGGAACCAGCACGTATTCAATATTCTTGGACTTGAGAAACTCCGCGGCATAGTCTCCCCGCTGCATGGCAATGCGCTTGCCCTGCAGGTCATTGAGGTTGGATATGTCAGGCCTTTCGGCCCGGACAAAGATCAGCGCGGGAACTTCCCATGTCATATCCGTAAAATCGAAATGCAAATCCCGCGTCTTGCTATAAAAAAGACTGGTCAACACATCTGCCTGACCTGAAAGAATCGCTTCCTGTGCTTCCTGGAAAGTCATATTTTGGAAGCTTGCCTTGAAACCCAGTTCAGTAGACAACCATTGCACCAATTCGATACACATTCCCTGGGGATTCTCGATACGGTTGATAAATTCGAAAGGCGGGTAGACGGTTTGGCTGACAAATTGGATTGTGCCCTTACTCTTCAGCCAGGCACGCTCATCCTCTGTCAGGAGATCAGCCGGAGTCGCTGTGGCTTCAAACCCCAGCACCATCAGGGTTGCAAGGAGCAGGACGTATCGCTTGATTCTTGACGGATGCTCACATCTATCGGATTTTTGAATCATACATCGTTCCTGATTTTCGTTAGACGTTGCGAATTGAGGCTTTTTCAAGGTGGTCTTTTAAACTTCAGAGAAAGAAAGAATCTCCATGAAGAATTGTTAAATTCTAATTCATCCGGTATGGGAATGCAAGAATCACATGAGAAGAACTCGGTAGCTCAGGTGATCGTGTTTTACGAGGGAAAGCGCATCAAAAAGCCGCCAGAACGTTCATGGGTTACCGAATGATAAAAGATTAGCCGGGTTTTCCTGTTTGACACTCTTGCGGCATTTTTTTATTTTAAATGGATTCTTTTAACAGATTTTCCATGTCTGTCCGGTCTGAAGGATTGAAATGCCTGAAGCAAAGCAAACATCCGGCTTAAAGGAGACCCTACTAAGCCTTTTTCTGTTGGGTGTTATAGTCAGCATCGGAATGGGTATCTATTTCGAGCAGTACCGGTTTTATTCGGCTTTAATCGAACAAATGCCCCGAAAAATTCATGAAAAACAGGCTGCTCCTAAACTTACTGGAACAAAAGACGAATCGATATTTTCCCGCCTCCCGCTTCCCGAAGGTGTCGTATTCCTCTCCGCATCGGAAGTCTTTGACGCCTCCACGCTTTCGGATAAAATAAATGGAAAGGCGGAACTTTACTTGGGTGCGGGGTTTGTTTGCCTGGAAACCCGGCGCTTTTGTCTCAAAGGAGGATCCGATGCCTGGATGGAGGTGTTCCTCTACGAGATGAAAGATGCCCAAAGTGCCTTTGCCGTTTACAGTTTGCAAAAAAGAAGTGGTGCGATTCCAACCGACCTGGGACAGAGATCCTACCAAACAACCAATGCGCTTTTTATCGTTTTCGGACCCTATTATATGGAGCTTGTCGCCTCCGCCGAAAATACCGCATTGCAAGCCGCGCTTCGGACGCTGGGACAGGCTTTGATTGCCGGCTTTCCGGTCCTAGGAAAACCGGTGGCAGAGCCAAAACTCTTTCCGCCAGAGGGTTTGGACCCCCAAAGCATCATGCTGATTGCTTCCGACGCTTTCGGTTTTGAAAAGCTTAACAAGGTATTTACCGCTGGATATCGAATCGATGGGATGCCATTGACCGCATTCGTTTCCCGCAGGTCCGATCCTGGGGAGGCGCATGCGCTGGCAGAGGCTTATCGTGCATTTCTGTTGCAGTTTGACGCCGAATCCCTAACGGTGAATGTCCAGCCAGGAGAGGAGATCTTTGCATTTTCCATGATGGGGCAAATCGAGGTGGTTTTTTCCCTGGGCCCTTATCTGGCTGGTGTGCATCAGGCCTCGGATGCGAAAAGGGCTTTGGATTTGGTAAAAAATTTAAGAGATTACTTGATTAAAATAAATGAAACATAATGAATTTACTGTAAATAAGTATGATAGGAGGCAGTTTATCTCTCGATCCCTGAAAGCCGGAGTTTCTATTGCCTCGGCCTGCGCCTTAGGCTACGGCTTTTATGATCCTGATGGGCCCAAATCCCTTTCAGAAACACCGGAGGTCCGACCGTTTCCCGATTTTTCAGTGGCCGGCACAAAAGACCGCATCTGTATGGTCAAGGAAGGGGATCGGACGAAGGCATTAGGCCTGGCCGTGGAAGCCATGGGAGGGGTTGAAAGTTACATCCGGAAAGGAGACAGGGTCCTTTTGAAGGTCAACGCCGCCTTTGCTTCCCCGCCAATCCTTTCGGCCACAACGCACCCGTTGCTGGTGGCGGAAATGACCCGGCTCTGCTTCAAAGCAGGAGCCCGGGAAGTCGTCGTGACGGATAACCCCATCAATGATCCGAAAACTTGTTTTTCCCTGACCGGCATCGGAAAAGCTGCCGAGGATGCAGGCGCCTGGGTCATGCTTCCCCGTGAGGTCTTGTTCAAGCCCACGACCGTTCCCGGTGCTGCTCTCATCCGAAACTGGCCGGTGTTTTCCGAGCCGTTCAGGGGAATCGACAAGGTGATCGGTATCGCTCCCGTCAAGGATCACCACCGGAGCGGCGCATCAATGTCCCTGAAAAACTGGTACGGCCTTCTGGGTGGACGGCGTAACATTTTTCACCAGAAGATTCACGATATCATCATGGAACTTTCCATGATGATCCGGCCGACCCTTGTGATTCTGGACGGAACAACCACCATGGTTACCAACGGGCCCACCGGCGGCTCCCTTTCTGACCTGAAGACGACCAATACCCTCATCGTCAGTACGGATCCGGTGGCGGCCGATGCCTGCGGCGCTGCTCTCTTAGGAAAGTCCGTCCAGGATCTTCCTTACATCGTTAAAGCCGAAGCGGCCGGAGCAGGGAAGGCGGACTACCGATCCCTGGATTTCAAAAGCCTATGAATGTCTTGATTGTCAGACGGATCAGCCAGGTTTTTTTCCTGATCCTTTTTTTCGGGTTTTGTGCCGTCTCCTCCTTAGGGGAAAAGGGGTGGCAGCTCAGGGGGTGGCCGGTCAACTGGTTTCTTGAACTCGACCCTTTGGCTGGAATCGGAAACCTTCTGGCTACCCATACTCTGTATAAGGGGCTGCTCTGGGGCCTTGTCCCTGTGGCACTGACGATCCTTTTAGGCCGCTTTTTTTGTGGGTGGGTTTGTCCCTTCGGAACCCTTCACCAGGTTGTCGGCTACCTGGGAAAGCGAAGAAAATCAACGGTTGAAAAACGGGAACCCAACCGTTACAGCCAATGGAAGGCGGTCAAATACTGGATTCTTTTTTCGATGTTAGGTGCGGCAATGGCGGATCTGACGGTCTTTCTCGCAAACATCCCCCGAAAAGACCCTCGTCTGGTGTGGATGGTAGGGATCGGAATTCTTTTGGGCATATTTCTGGTAACCGCTTTCCACACACTGTACTCCATGCGCAGGAGATGGAGGTCCGCTATTCCTCCTGTCTTAATTGTCATAAGCCTGATCCTTGTCTTCAAGAATGCTCGGGTGTTTCAAAGCTCACTTCAAACCGGTTTGCTGGATCCCATCCCTCTTTTTCACCGATCCGTTAACCTGATTCTATTGCCTGTCCTGGATCAGGGTCTTGGGAAGCTGTCAGCGGCATCATACCATTATCAGGGGGCTTTCCTCATCGGCGCGATTTTTTTCGCAGCCGTCTTTTTGAATTTAAAATTCCCGCGATTTTATTGCCGATTTGTCTGTCCCTTGGGAGCGCTTTTTGGCTTGCTGCCCCGATATTCCCTATGGCGGATCGGTAAGATGATGGAACCCTGTGCGGACTGCAAGACGTGCGATGCCGATTGCGAGGGGGCCTGCTCCCCTTCTTCTTCCATCGTTTGGGGGGAATGCGTGCTGTGTTTGAATTGCATCAAGGCCTGCCGGACCCGACAGATCGCCTATCGCATACGCCCATCCGAAGGGGGTGAGGTTCCTTTGCCCGATTTTGCCCGGAGGGGATTCATGCTTTCCCTGGTTTCGGGGCTCATCGCGGTTCCATTGGTGCGGGCCGGCGGGGGCATTGCCGCCAACTGGAATCCGAGCCTGGTGCGGCCTCCGGGATCCCTGCCGGAGGCTGAGTTTTTAAGCCGCTGCATCAAGTGCGGTCAGTGCATGCGCATCTGCCCCACCCATGTTATCCAACCCGCCGGTCTGGAGGCGGGCTTGGAAGGCTTGTGGACGCCGGTCCTCAATTTCCGCATGGGGAGCAGCGGATGCCATTATCATTGCATCGCCTGTGGGCATCTGTGTCCCACATCGGCCATACGCCCTTTGAGTTTCGATGAACGGTTCGGACGAAACGTTCATGAGAGCAACGGACCGATTCGCATCGGGACTGCGTTTATCGACCGCGGTCGATGTCTCCCTTGGGCCATGGACAAGCCGTGCATCGTATGTCAGGAAAACTGCCCTGTCAGTCCCAAGGCCATTTTCACACGGGAGTATTTTGCCCCATTGCACTTTTTGGGTCCTCTATCCGTGAGGGAGGCGACAAAGTCCCAGGCCGTGTTCAACGAGGCTTCGATGGAGCCGGGCAGGCTCGAAACGGGCGATTATTATTGCATCACCGAAGGGATCGATGATTCCAACCCCCGTCGCATTCTCAAAAACGGCAACGATCAAATCGGGATCCACCCGGGAAATCCTTGGGTAATGCCACCTCCGCCGGGAACCCGAATCCATGTCGAAATCCGCTTGCAACAGCCACACGTGGATATCGATCGCTGCATCGGTTGCGGGGTATGTGAGCACGAATGTCCGGTTTCCGGAAGGCGGGCTATCAGGGTGACCGCGGAAAACGAATCCAGAAATTTGAAACACGCGTTGACCCTTGGGAATGCGAAGGGAATCCATTCGTTAGATAAAGCCGACAAAGTTTAACTGGTGGAACGGAATAAACATGTTGGCGGGATTTGATGAAGAACGGCTTTTCGATAACCCATCAGCCTTCAAATCTTTGATGGCTTCGTAAAAAGTCCATTTGCTGCGTTACGCTGCATCCCCTGCCCGGTTGAATGCCGCTTTGCGGCCCTGCTTCGCAGGATTCAACCGGGTAAATCATTGCGGCGTACCTATAGGTGCGTCTCATTTTCAGGATTTGCGCGCCTTGCATCTGAAGCTTTTTACTTTGCCATCCCAATTTTGAGTTTTTACGATTTCATCAATCTTTTCTTCTGCCACATATTCTGTTACATTGATCCAAATTCCGGAAGAAACTGCCTGACCATGGTTAGAAATATTCATTCGGTAATAAAATGAGCCTTTTTAAACCGTCTTTATTCCAGACGCCGAAAAAGGGGCGGATCCAATGAAAGTCTTGATCGTCGGCGGCGCCGGCTACATTGGAAGCTTTGTCACCCGACTGCTGCACGAAAAGGGTTGCAATGTGGTCGTATTGGATAACCTCTCCTGGGGGCATCGAAAAGCCTTACACCCGACAATTCCCCTCATTGAAGGAGATTTGGCCGATCTCAAGATGTTGACGAATCTTTTTTCTTCGGATCGCTTCGACGCCGTCATGCATTTTGCATCTTTTATCCTTGTCGGGGAATCTGTGCTGTTACCGATTCAATATTATTGCAATAATGTCGCCAATACGGTGAATTTGCTCAAGGCGATGACGGCATGCGGAGTCCGGCACTTCATTTTTTCTTCAAGTGCGGCGGTCTTTGGAATTCCCCAAAAAGTCCCTCTTGAAGAAGATCACCCCCAAACTCCCATTAATCCTTATGGGTGGAGCAAAAGGATGGTGGAGCAGGTGCTAAAAGACGCCTCAGCCGCGGACCATATCCGATTTGTTTCACTTCGATACTTTAATGCTGCGGGCGCTTATCCGGATGGGAGCATGGGCGAGGATCATGCCCACGAGACCCATCTCATTCCGCTGGCCTTAAAGGCCGTCCTCGAGCAAAATGCCGGCGGCAAACCCCTGACCATTTTTGGGACCGATTACGATACGCCGGATGGAACCTGCATCCGGGATTATATTCACGTGATGGATTTGGCTGAAGCCCACATTCTGGCGTTGGATTATCTTCTTGCCGGAGGGAAAAGCGACTTTTTTAATTTAGGAAATGGAATGGGTTTTTCAGTCAGCGATATCGTTCGGGTTGCGGAGAAAGTTACGGGAGAAAAAGTGCCCATCCTCTACGGAGACAGGAGGCCCGGGGATCCTCCCGTGCTCGTGGCAGGATCGAAAAAAATCCAGGCGGTTTTGGGATGGAAGCCGAAAATTGCAAACATCGAAACGATGATCAAAACCGCCTGGAAGTGGCATAAGTCTCATCCGAGAGGATACGAATAGCCGTTTTTATATGAAGTCGATTGAACAGGAAAAGGCAATGAAACACATGCTTGTGACCGGGGGATGCGGATTCATCGGGGCCAATTTCATACGGTACCTTTTGGAAGAATCCGATTTCAACGGATACGTCATTAACGTGGATTCCTTGACCTATGCCGGAAACCCTGAGAATCTGGCGGATATCCCGGAACGTTTTCCCGAGCAATATCGGTTCGTGAAGGCGGACATTTGTGATCTAGGTGCCATGGCAGCGGTTTTCGAAAATTACAAAATCGATACGGTTTGTCATTTCGCCGCCGAATCCCATGTGGATCGTTCCATTGTCAGGCCGGACGCCTTTGTTCAAACCAATATTGTGGGAACCTTCAATCTCTTACAGATGGCCAGAAAGCATCGGGACCGAATGATTTTATTCCATCACATCAGCACCGATGAAGTGTTCGGCAGTCTGGAGAAGGAGGGTTTCTTCACCGAAAAGACGCCCTACAGTCCCAACAGCCCCTATTCCGCCTCCAAGGCGGCTTCGGATCATCTGGTAAGGGCTTTTTATAAAACCTATGGATTGCCCATCACGGTATCCAACTGCTCGAACAATTATGGTCCCTACCAATTTCCTGAGAAGCTGATTCCTTTAATGATCCTCAATGCTGCTGAGGGCAAACCCCTTCCGGTTTATGGTGACGGTCAAAATGTGCGGGATTGGCTCTATGTCCAGGATCACTG
>Ga0210056_1001899_pt1 | contig 17894 bp, 21 predicted proteins | sample CryGeyCG2014_080_2_FD_183965 | JGI IMG/M metagenome (GOLD analysis project Ga0210056, IMG submission 183965) | Groundwater microbial communities from aquifer - Crystal Geyser CG07_land_8/20/14_0.80 (SPAdes) (version 2) | ecosystem: Environmental > Aquatic > Deep subsurface > Groundwater | place... | reverse complement strand
CCCACGACTGCAGGGTAGAGGGTCCCGTGCCGCCAGCCCCGCCGACAACTTGCAGTTGGGGACTGGTGGTGGTCGTGATGACCGTGGGTTGAGCCGGAGCCGGCTTAGCCGAAGGCGCGGGAGTCGGCGGACAGATGAGAGCCTTTTTCCCGCGCGGACTCTGCTTGGGAGGCACCCACTTCGCCACAGGTTGTGCAGTCGCCGCGTGCTGGGGAGCGCTGATGACCGTTTGCTGCCATCCAGGGTGTTTTTGCTCTGCTATGATGGACAGCGACATCCCGGCCGGGCCACGCTCGTTGGTGGAGGCGACCATAGCGCCATAGATATTATTATATTGCGTGGCGCCAATTTGCCGAAAGTCCGTGACCATTTTAGGAGCACACCCCAGTAAAACCACCAGAAAAAAAATGAAAAATAACTTTTTCATGACGACCGACCTCCTTAACCCTTAAAGGGCTGAATTTCTGCGCCCTTTGGAGGCGCGTTCATTATTTTGATATCTTCTGGGTTGATGGAGCCATTCACCTCCTCGGCAACTGCCCAGACTTCTTTGCCTACAAATTGAAGTTCGCTGTTAGCGACTTCAAAAAGCTCGTTATTGATCTTTTTGTACAACTTGCCATTAATCTGTATTTCTTTGGGGAATTTTTCGATGGGCAGCCTCATGGCTACCAATTTCCTGACTTCCTTGTCAGGTTTAGAAGCCGGCCCGGCTTTCGCCAGTTGTTCCCGGTTGACGGGAGCGGCCGGTTTGGCCAGGGCTGCCACAACTGGAGCTACGGGTTTAGCCGGGGCAGGAATCGCGACTGGCGCCGCTGGTTTGGCCGGCGGCGCCGAGGCCACTCTGGTTTCGGGTTGCCTGGGCTGAACCGCTGGCGACTCAACCGGTTGCCTCACCATCTGAACGGGAGGCACAACCGGCGGCGCCATTTGAACCGGAGGTAGAGAAACTACCGGTTGCTGTGGCTGATAATTCACCGGCGCTTGCGCGACCGGTGCCGAAGTAGTGGGAAGTTGGGGTTGGGGCAGAGGAATATTTTCCGCTACCTTTACCCTCACTACCGCTTGCTCACCCAATGCCGCCCGGACTATTAACTCCTGGTCCGGGGTAAGTTCCAAATTATCATTGCCGAAAACTCCGGCAATTGCCGCCCCGTTTAAAAATACAACGAAGGCGACCCATATTGCCAATGATACTGTGGTTTTTTTCATGATAGGTCACCTCCAATGACCTTTATTTAAGTATTTTAATGTACTTTTATCCCTCACCAATTCCCACTATATTTTATAATTTCCCGAATTTTAGAGAATATATCCTGTCGATAACAAGAATTGGTGAGGGACGAGCAAACTTCTTGAGAGCCTGGTTTTCCTTTGAATTTATCCCCTAAAATTCAGCGAAAAACTCGGATTTCAATATATTTTGGTATAATGATGGCAATATATTCAGAACAGCACAGGATAACATATTGAGCGAAATTGTCAAGCGCTCTCGAGGGGACTTGACAAATTTGGCTTTTATATGATATATTGCCATGATGCCTATTGGGCATTAATTAAAAAAGGAGGTGAAAAAAAGCCATGAAAAGGCTCGTGTTCATTTTTATATCAGTTCTTTTGGTTTTAAATCTTGCCTTTCCTGGCATATGTGCGGCTCAAGAACGTGAAATTCATGTCTACTTGAAGCCGCAATTTCTCGATTGTATGGAAAATGGCGAAATTATTGCGACCTTTCCGATTATCTCTGGATATGACGGCCTGGCAAAAACTCCAGACGGCCGGCGTGAGATGTATAAACCAACGCCAAAGGGAAAATCTCGTGTGCAATGGAAACACGCCAATCATGTGAACCATGAAGGCGTGGCCATGCCGTACTCAATGTTCTTTCGTGGCCGATGCGCCATTCACGCCTGGTCATGGGATGAACCTCTCCCCGCTCCCGGTCACGGCTACGCATCCCACGGCTGCATCAGCCTGGACCTCTCTGACGCAAAATTTCTTTTTGACTGGGCGCCGGTTGGAACAGTGGTATATATCTGGGAGGAACGGAAATAATCAGGGGTTGCCCAATTTGAGCATCCCCTTTTCTTTTTTTCAAAAGTCAAATTCTCTATCCCCCGTCAAAATTTCTTTCACCGAAGTTTCGTTGCCATCCGTCTTTTTGACTTTGATTTTCACCGGCAATTCGCCTGATCCGGATTGTTTTTGAACCATCAGGCTATACGCGTCCTTTTGAAAATCCTTGGGAAAATTATATTTCATTACAACTGTTTTCGTCTCTCCAACCGGAACATAAACGGAATGCGCGAAAACGTTTTTTCCAAGCTCCTGTCCGAATTTCACTTCGCCGTTTTTTACTTCCCCGCCTTCGTACCAGGTTTCGGCCGGCGCGTACACCCGCAGCCAGTCGTTGTAATTGGTCGTCATCCAGTCCCGCGTCCGGCAGGTATGCTCATAAATTATTTGAAGAGTCGCTTGCGGAAAATCCCCGTGAAAATCAATTGTGTAATCAATAGAGCGCCTGATGCATAAGTCGCTTTTCAGCGAATTCAAATTAGCATCAACAATCATCAAATAATCGCCGCCGTAATCCCTGACTTTCCCGCTCCAGTTCATATTGTCAACTTCGGCTTGAAGCTCCGTATCTTTGAAAAAGAGCTGGATGTCTTTTTGCTTGAGATGTTTTTCGATTTCTTTGGCCAGTTCCAGCTGCTGGGAAAGACTGAAATTATGAACTTTTTCGGCAAGAATCGCGGCCAGCTCTTTCATTATATTTTTCCGCTCGCCTTTTTCAATTCCCTGTTCGGCAAAACCTTTTTCCACCTGGTATTCAAGCTGGAGAATAGCCGTCTCATTATTGTATTCTCCCGGATACTCGTCAATTTTCACCGGACCAGTGATGGAAAGGAGTGAGTTCAGCACGTTCGTGTTGACGGCGATCACGCCGTCGAAATTCTCGGTTCCCTCACCAAGCTTGTAAAAATATTCCGCTTTCTCGGCGTTGGCCGCGAAATCCGGCGACCAATTACTGTCGCGAAGTTTCCAGCCTTTGATATGAAAAGTTTCGCCCATCGGATAAGGCGGCGTTTCAACGTCGGGAATCCGCCCGTCGAAAACTCCCGTGTCGTGAACCTGAAGGTCGCTTATTTTCCCTCTGTTCACTTTCACTATCCCGAACGAACCCAAAAATCCGCCGCCCGGGCGAAGCTCCATGTCGTTCTGGAAAAGAATGAGAAAAGTTTTTTCTTTATTAAAGCCGCCTGCCTTCCCGTAAATATCCGCCAAAACCTGAAGTTCGTTGCGCCGCTCGTTGCCAATAGGCGCTATTTTGAGAAGAGGCTTGAGATTCTGGATATTTTTATTTTGGATCTGAAGAAAAACATACCACCCAAAAAGAGCCAGAATCGCAATCAGCCAAAATATAAGCCAGAATTTCCAGGAATACCTTTTTGGAAGATTATTTGCGGGTTTATTCATAACAGCCCAATCTACCAGCTTCTCTGTCTTTTGTCAATACCCTAAACTTTGAATCAAAAGGATATTTGCTGATAGATTGCAAATAGCACAACCGAGGCTTATACAAGCCATTTTTAAAATAACATCCCTTATTTAAGCCCCTTTTTTATTTCCGAAATTATCTCTAAAAATAAAATTTTTAAAAAAACTTGACAAGTTCCGCAAATAAACTAATATAAACTTACCAGTTAGGGTTGGAGGTAGTTCGGCAAGCGGGTTCTCCAGGAGGGGGGAAAATTAAAAAGCTTGCTGACAGGGAAGTCCCGCTTTCAGCCTCGACTGGTAAATTGTACCTTTATTAGACCCGCGTGCTCGGAGCTCGCGGATTGATATCAAACCTGATATTTAGAAAGGCTGGCAGCCTTATGACGGATGACCGTCGAAAGAAAATAGAAATTTCTCTATTTAAACAACTTACCTGGCTGCCAGCCACCCTTTCCTTGCTACGGCAAGGTTTTTTTTATTTTCAGCCTTGACAAAAGTCTAAAAAGCATTATTTTAAAATCAAGGAAGGCTTGCTTGGGCCAAACAGTGCCGCCCAAGCTAGTCAGCCTACTCCCGGCAGAGGGTTGGACTAGCCAAAGGCTTGCCAATACTTCACTATGCCGGGAGTATTTATTTCCTAAGCGCCTCAATCGGCGAAAGCCTTGAGGCTTTCCAAGCCGGGTAAATTCCGAAAATTATTCCAGTGACGGCCGAAAAGCCGACGGCGGTGAAAATCGTTCTGGCCGGAACTGAAAACTGAAGAAGAAAGCCGAGCCGGATCAGAAAATTGTTGAGAAGATAAGTGGCCACCACGCCAAAAACAATCCCCACCGCTCCGCCAAGAAGCGTGACAATAATGGCTTCAAAAAGAAATTGGCGCAAAATTCCCGAATTTGAGGCGCCGACCGCTTTTCGGAGGCCAATTTCGTGAGTCCGCTCGGTGACGGCCACGTACATCACGTTCATAATCCCCACACCCCCCACAATAAGCGAAATGGAAGTGAGAGCCAGAAGCAAATAATTTATCGTTCCGAAAACCTTATCAATCATCTCTTTTCCTTCGGCGGCCGACATAACCGTGAAATCTTCCTTGTCGGGATTGGTTATGTCATGTTCTTTGCGCATCGCTTCCCGGATGTCAACCGCCGTTTCCTCGATGCGCGAAGTGTCTCTCACTTTGAAAGTAATGAACTGAACGTAATCAATACCCATTAGCTTTTTGTTAAGAGTCTTGAGGGGAACATAAATCGCGTCGTCAAAATTGAAAAATCCGGCCGCTCCCCGCTCTTTTACCACGCCGATGACGCGATAGCTCTGGTTTTTTATCTTGATATTTTTCCCGACTGCGTCCCCTTCCCCGAAAAAACTTTTTTTGACACCCGCTCCAATCACTGCCACTTGAGCCACACCGGCTTCATCTCCTTCCCCAAAAAAAGATCCTTCAGTCATTTGAATTTGGCGGTCAATTTCCGTATAGCCCGGATTCACTCCAAAAAGAATAACTCTTTTGTTTGTTCCATTATAGCTTACCAATTCCTGATCAATGTTCCCAGCGCTCCAGGTCCGGACATTCGGGATTTTCGCCACCGCTTCAGCGTCTTCTTCTTTGAGTGTCGTGATTGCCAGTCCTGTCGCCCGGCCAGTGATATTTTCCGAAGAAGTTTCAGAAACACCCGGAACTTTCACTTCCACCTGAATATAATCCGTTCCAAAAACCTCGACTTGCCCCATAACATAATTCTTGAGCCCCGCTCCGCCGGCCATGACGATTATGACTGACGTTATCCCGATCACAATCCCGAGCACCGTAAGCGCCGTCCGCAATCTGTTCACTTTGAGATTGCGAAGAGCCAGGCGAAAAACAACCGCCCATTCATGAGGAGAACGGATTGTTAAATGTAATAGTGAATGGAAAAAACTTTTCATATTCAATTATTCGTACCGCAGCGCTTCAACAACATTGAGTCTCGCGGCTTTGCGGGCAGGGTAAATTCCAAAAAATACTCCCACCAGTGCCGAAATGGAAACTGCCAGAAGAATTGACGAGGGAATGACGATAAACGGCCAGTGATAGCCCAACTTTTGAATAATGAGGGCCGCCAAAGCGGAAATTGCAATACCGGAAATGATGCCAACTATCCCGCCGATAAGCGTAATCACCACTGCTTCAATCAAAAATTGAAGCATAATTACCGAATTTTTGGCGCCGATCGCTTTCCGCAGGCCCACTTCGCGAATGCGCTGATTGACGGAAATAAGCATCGTGTTCATTATTCCCACTCCGCCGACCATCAAAGATATAGCCGCGATAGCCGCCAGAAAATATTTTATCGCTCCGGTCACTTTCGTAATCACTTCCAGTCCTGTTCTTTGATCGCGCACTGAAAAATCATCGTCCTCCGGCTTTTTGATATCGTGCTGCTGGCGAAGCGTGGCAATAACATCAGCCTTCGCCCGGTTAATATTTCCTTCACTGTCAACCTTGAGACGGATAAAATTGAGATAATCCACCCCCAGCATAATTTTTTGGGCCGTGAAAAGAGGCATAAAAACAGCCGTGTCCTGATTGGAAAAGGCCGCCGAGCCCCGCTCTTCGAAAATCCCGATGACCTCAAAGCTCTGTTCACCGATTTTTATTTTTTTTCCAATCGCGCCGCTGTCTTCCTCAAACAGATCCGAAGCTACTTCTGACCCCAAAACAGCCAGCCGCGCCAGGCTGACCTCCTCTTCTTTCGTGAAAAAACGACCTGCGGCAATTTTGGCGTTTTCGACATCAATGTAGCTGGCCGTCGTCCCCCGATAAGTATAGTTTTTGTCTATTTCCCCGTACTGGACCGTGTCGTTGCCGCTGATATAGCCGGCTCCGTCCGTCACGTTGGGAACATTGCTCCTCTCGAGCAGCGCTTTCAAATCGTCGTATTTGAGAGTGGTGATAACTATTCCCAAGACGCTGGCGGGCGGTCCTTTCTCTTCAGCCGCTCCGGGAAGAACACCAATCAAATTTGAGCCCAATCCGCGCATCTGATCCAAAATGAGTTCTTGAGCACTGGTGCCGATAGCCATAATAATAATCACCGAGGCGATTCCAATCACAATTCCAAGTATCGTCAAAAATGAGCGGAACCTGGCCGCTTTGAGATTGTTGCAGGCGATTTTGATAGGATCGGAGAGTCTCATATTAAATAGCAAAAAGCAAATAGAAAAAATACATATAAAATATAAAACTGTTCGTGCGCGGAAGCGCACACCAAATTTTTGCTATTTGCTATTTTCTATTTGCTATTTTATTTTAATAATTTTTCTTCTCCGTCCGCCAGCAACCTCTTTTTCACCAAATAATCATCTTTCACCTTCCCGTCCAGCATTTTTATAATCCTCCTGGCGTGTTCGGACGTATAGGTTTCGTGGGTGACCATCACGATAGTATGGCCTTCGTCGTTCAGTCTCTGCAGAATCCGCATAATCTGGAGTCCAGCTTTAGAATCAAGGTTTCCCGTCGGCTCATCAGCCAAAATCAACGCCGGGTCGTTGACAAGAGCCCGGGCAATCGCCACTCTCTGCTGTTCCCCGCCGGAAAGCTGGTTGGAGAAATTATTGATTCGGTGTTCGAGACTCACCGCCATAAGAGCCTCGTGAACTTTTTTTCCAATGAGACTGCGCGATTCTTTCCGCTCGTCGTAGAGAAGAGGAAGTTCGACATTTTCAAAAACGGTTGTCCGGGGCAAAAGATTGAAAGACTGGAAAACAAAACCGACTTTCTGGTTCCGGAGAAACGCCAACTCATCATCGCTGAATTCTTCCACGTTACGGCCCTCAAAAAAATATTCTCCGCCGGTCGGCCGGTCCAAAAACCCGAGAAGCTGCATTAAAGTTGATTTTCCCGATCCGCTCGGCCCCATAATCGCCGCGAATTCTCCTTTTTCAATATCAAAAGAAACCCCGCAAAGGGCTTTTGTTATTACGCCTTCGTTATTATATTCTTTGCAAAGGTTTTTGACGGAGATTAACATAATAAAAAAATTACGCTATTTCGCCGACGTAACCACCTGCTCCCCCTCTTTCAACCCGCCCGCAATCTCCACCATCCCCTCATCCCCCTTCATTCCCGTTTTTACTTCCCGGTCAGCCGGTTTTCCGTTTTCCAAAACCTGCACAATTTTTTTTCCATTGCTTTCCTTCACCGCCCGCTCCGGGATTGTAAGGACGCCCGATTTCTGGGCAACCAAAATGTCAAGGTCCGCGCTTATTCCATCCTTGAAGCGGGTATCATCGCTTTCCATCGCCAGTTTCACGACGTAATCAACCACGTCCTGCACAACCGTTGCCGAAGGATCAACCGAGACAATAGTCGCGCCGAACTTCTCATCCGCCTCAAAAGCGTCGAAAACGACTTCCGCGTTTTGGCCGACTTTAATCTTGGCAATATCGGATTCAGGAACTTTGGCTTCCAGAACAAAATCATAAGAAATCATCTTGGCAAAAGCGTCCGTCGCCGTCGCGCCGATCACTTCGCCGACTTTGTAGTTCACTTCTTTTATAATTCCGTTGGCCGGAGCGCGAAGAACAGCCTTTCCGAGATTCACGAGCGCCGTTTCGTAAGCCGCTTCATAAGCCGCGACCGTCGCGTCTTTCGCGGCCTTTACGTAATTTGATTCGGCGGCATCAAGAGCGGCTTCGGCCGTATCCAATTTGTTTTCGGCTGAAGTTTCAGCGAGATCTGCCGTCTGGTCAGCCACGTCCAGCGCGTCTTTGGCCTGCTCGTAATTGGCCTCGGCCGTGTCAAGAGTGAGTCTGGCTAATTTGGTCGTCGCGCTGTCCGCGCCGTTTTCGTCTTTCACTTTGTCATAATATTCCTGCGCGTCTTCGTAATAATTTTTGGTGTCGGACACTTTTTGCCCGGCCGCGGTGATGTTTTTCTTATTGAGACTCTTTGTGTCGTCAAGATATTTTTCGGCGTTATCCGCTTCCACTTCGGCGCTGTGAATCGCGTCGTAGTTCGCTCCCGCGTCCGCCCGGGCCTTGTTCAGATTCGCTTTGGCCTGATCAACGGCGAGCTGAAGGTTTATGTCATCAAGATATCCAATCACGTCGCCTTTCCCTACTTTCTGCCCCACCCTCGCGTCAACCGACTTCACCCGGCCGGTATTTTCAAAATTGAGGGAAATCGTGTCATTGGCTTTGAGCGTTCCGCTCACTGAAATCGTTTCTTTTAGATCTCCCCGCTTCACTTCGGCAGTATTGTATTCCGTCTTTGGCTTTCGCAGAAAGGAAAAATAAACAATCCCGCCGAGGAAAGCGACTGCAATGAGTGTCCAGATTACGGTTTTTCGCTGAAACATTGAAAAATTGATCATTGACTGAAAATTGTGAATTGAAAATTGAAAATTAATTATATTTATCTCAAACTAAATTTGATTTTCCCCAACCTCTCAATATCCAAATTTATTTTCTCTTCAATTATATTCAAATCCTCCATTCCATCAATATATTTTTTCGCCGCCGAAAAAAATTCGTCTTCTTTTTGGGAAAAATTATTGTAGCTCGCGTCCAGCTCGCTGGTATTTTCAGATTTTAGCGCGGCCGTTTCTTCCATCCTCGCCAAAAAATTATTCATTGCCTCTTTGAGATTTTGGGCGCTTGGGCGCAAATCTCCGGGCAGCGCCTCCGTTTTCACCGCGCCGGCCTTCTCCTTTGCCCGCGCGATCAGATTTTTCATCTCATCGAGTGAAGCGCTTTCTCCGATCTCGCCAAAAACCGCCGCCACCTCAATAATCTGGCTCATATAATCAATAATTCCTTTGAGATCCGAGGCCTGGCGGCTGACTTTTGAAAAATAATCAACCGTCAGATTTTTGGCGGATTTTGTCATTTTCAAAGCGCCCAGTTCTTCCGTTTCCCGCCTGGCCAGTTCCGAATCGCGAATGATTGAATCCAGCTTTTCCTTGAACTGGCCCGATTCTTCCCGAATCGCGGCTGTATCCTTCTTTCCGCTGTCCCGAAAACTTTTCTCAATTTCCTCAACTTGAGAGCTGAAATCGTGCCTGGACTTTATGTCCCCGAGCTGCTGCACGAAACCGCGAATTTTTTTTCCATTGTAAAAGCCGTAGGAAAAAGTTCCCACCGCGGCAAGAAGCAAAATCAAAAGAAAATAGAGAATGAATTTTCTCATTGGTATAATTATGCTTCAGGAAAAAAGAAAAAGCAAGAAGAACTTGCTTTTATGTCTTTGGGTATAATCACGATATCAGGACATTGCGGTTGCCCTGCTTATTCTCGATTTGCCGACTCTTATCTCCGCTGGATAATCTTCGTTACTGTTTTTGTCCCGGTTGAGTTGCTCGCTTGAACGCTCACTGTATTCGCTCCAAGCTCAAGGGATATTCGGGCAGCAAACTTGCCTTTCTTTTTCGCTCTTAGAGTCGCTTTCACTTGGCCGTTTACGGAGATTACAACCGTGAGATATTTTCCCGTCTTGCCCGTCAGCCTAATGGAAGATTTTTTGGTTCTCTTTTTGAGGCTGACTTTGAGAGTGAGCCTTCCTTCCATATTTTTTTAGACCTGGCGGAAAAGTAAGTTGCATGATTCACGGTAAACTGGCATATGTATGAACCTTCCATATCGTCACCCGACACCCTCGTAAAATCTGAACCAAAAGCCTGAACATTTTGAGTGCTTATCAGCGGCGCTAAACCTACATTGAGGTAAGATTTATTGTCAGAAGATTGCTCGCAATCGTTGTTAAAACCAGTGGAGCAGATACCCACACCGCTGTCTCTCACTCCGATAGTTATTGTGACAGCTTGATCCTGTTCGGTAGTATTTACTTCCGTTGGAGTAATATTCAAGGATATAATTTCCAGCGCGGTAGAATCTTCAAAGGCCCTTGTCGTTTTCGGACAAAAAAACACCGCAAGAAATACGGCGAATGCAATTACTACAAAAAAAGCCGCCTTTTTATTTTTGTTTTTCATTTTTTTACGCTAAATCTTATCTAGGTGGATAATACTATATTCACTAAAATCAAGCAAGGCGGAGTTATGTATATTTTCCAACCAACCAAAAAACACCTTAAATAAGGCATTTTTCCGGACTATAAAACCGGAAAGTTTGAAACTGGCAGGAGCGCAAGGATTCGAACCTTGACGAACGGTTTTGGAGACCGTTGTGCTGCCATTGACACTACGCTCCCAATTTACACCTTCACTTCCTTATGCGGCGTGTGCTTGCGGCAGGTTTTGCAAAACTTTTTGAGAGAAAGTTTTTCCTTGATTTTTTTCTTGTTGCGGCAGGTGTGATAGTTCACTTTTTTGCAAACATCGCACCGGAGACCCACGAGATTTTCTTGAGACAAAATGTTTCAAATTAAAATTTAAAAACGAAGAACTAAAAACTAAGGAGCCGCTTTAGTTTTTCGCTTATCTTAGTCAATCCTTTCCCACTTATTTTTTTCCGGATCGTACTGATAGGAGTTCGTGTCGCCGACGTCCTCGTATTTGTCGCTTCCCTCTTTTAGAATGTAATCGTCTTCTCCCATTTCCCAATAGGCCAAAACTTTCAGGTCGTACCCTCCGCCCGCTTTGGCCGCCGCTTCTACCAGTATTTTTCGGGCGGTGTCCTCGTCAACGTCCGAATTTTCGTCGTCCTCGACCGCGTCGTAGTATTCCACATAGGCGTGGCTTTCGTCAACAAATTCAATGATGTCAGCCGCCCATTTCTGGTACTTGGCTTTTTTGGACGCGATTGAGTTGATGTTCGCGGCGACATAATCCATCAGTTTGCGGCGCTCATCAAGAACGTTTTTGTTGGTTTCGGCTCCGGTACATTTCACTTGCGCAACCGCCAGCTCCTTTTTTTCAGAGTTTTTCACGCCCTGCACTTCCACTTCGCGGTCTTCAAAATAATCAAGTTTTGCCAGATTGCTTCCCGCAAGAGCAATGCTTTCCGGCCCTTCGATGAAATAGGAATAGCCGCTGAACTGCTTGGCGGCTTCGTCATCCGGATAGACCCGTCGCAATTTTCCGCTGACCGTTGTCTGGCTTCCCGACTGGTCGGCAATTTTGAGCCACTCCCCGGCTTCGCACTGGGCATTGAAATTTTCCATTTCCTCGTCAAGATTTTCTTCGTCAATCGCCAAAATATCATCCCCATTGATTGCGTCCTCAAATGAAGATATTTCCGCGCCGTTTTCGCCTCCCTGCAGAAGCTTATTTTTTGCCTTGTAAGTCGAGTACCACAAGAAACCGGCGAAAATGAGAGCGATCGCGACAATCCCTCCCCAGATTAGTTTTGATTTGTTCATGTTTTTATGTATCACGTATTATGCATTAAGTATAAAGTATATTTATTTTTTTTCAAATACTTTTTAAATTTTGAGCCCAAGGGGAGAATCGAACTCCCGTCTCTTCCTTACCATGGAAATGTTCTGCCACTGAACTACTTGGGCGTTTCAACGCAAAAATATATTAGCACGGCAGACAAAAACCAACAATACAAGACCCAAAGTTATTTTTGAAAACCTGGTTTTCAAAAATAAAAAGGGGAGGCAACGCCCGAAGGCGTCATCTCCCCCTTTCACACACCGTGCTAGTTTAGTATCTCGCCCGGAGAGTGTTAAATTATTTCATACCATATCCGATCCCACTCGCCGTAATACAGCCACTTTATGTGCTCCGTGAACATCCTGACGCAACCAGCGGAATCAGGATCGCCAGGCATCACTCCGCCATGTAGTAAATAAAATCCCGAAAGCCTAATTGAATAGGGCATAAGCACGTTATATATAGTTGACCAGTGGTCTACTTCTTCGCGCTTAGCCCAGCCTTTCATCTTGGGAGTTTTCTTGTTTCCTTCTGCTCTCGCAGTTGAAACCGGAAAGCAAGCCGACAAATAACCACTCCGGTAATAAGCCATTAGTTGTTTTTCAATGCTTATTACTAGACTGTCAGGAAATTTTGCCAGCCGACTCTCGAATTCCGGAAAGGCTTTGGGCTGAACGGACGTATCCAGTGGTATTAGAATAGTTTCCCGTCCCGTCTGATTCGGTTGGCCTTCGCTTCCCCGCGGATAGGCATAATGCAAGCCGTTGAGAACGGCGATTGCCTCCCGGGCTTCAAAGTAGTGCGCGTTGAGCAGCGGCGTCCGGCGGCAGACTTGATAGATTGCCTGTCCCATCGGCAGAACGATTTTAAGACAGGGCACGCCGTAATAATTAACTTCGCCCAGAAACGTATAATTGGCGTCGGCAAACTCTTGGATCAGCCTTTCCCTATCCAGTTGATAGGCCAAGGCAGATTTGTCAAAGAACAGCATGCCTGCCAAAACAATCGCCAAAACAAGCCACAATATTTTTTTCATCCTCCCATCTCCTCCTTGAATTGGTTTTTCGCTCTTGAAAACTTAATAGCACATATCGGCCGAATAAATCAAGGAAAACTTCTGAGTAGCAACAAAAAAAATTATGCTATAATGTTACCATGGTCATCAAATTCGTCTACACAATTTTCCTCGCCCTTCTCATCGCCCTTTTTGTGGGACTCGGGATCAGCGCTTTTTATCCGGCGCCGAAGGAGCCGCAATTTCCCATAGAGCTTGACGCCGAAAAGCCGGGTTGCGAAGAAACCCAGGAGCTCAAGAACATTCGCGAAGAATACAACCGCTCCCAAAGAGATTTCACCGAAAAGTTCAAACCCTACAGCCGCAATGTCTCGATTATCTCCATCGCCGCCGCAATTTTGATTCTCGTCGCCAGCCTCACCCTTCTTTCCAAAATCAAAATGATCGCCGACGGGATTCTTCTGGGCGGAGTTTTCACGACAATTTACAGCATCATCCGCGGGCTGATGAGCGAAGACACCAAATTCCGGTTTTTGATCGTGACGATCGGTCTCCTGATCGCACTCGCGCTGGGATACATCAAATTTATAAAACCAAAGGAAGAAACGGAGAAAAAATAGTCTATCTGCTTTTGCTACCATTATACCAATAATAGTAGTAACGGCTGAAAAACAAAAAGCCCTAACCTTGCGGCGGGGCTGTTTCTCTTAAATTCCGATTTTCCCCAATATTTTTTTCGCTAAGGTCGCTAAGGTTGAGCCTTAGCGAAACTCCAATTAGCGGCCGGATCTCGCCGCAAAATTGAAAATAAAAAAATAATCTTTCCATTTCTTGTCGGAAGATCCGTAAATATTTTCGAACGCGAAATAATCCGCCAGCGCTTCCCGCGTGCGGGCGATTTCCCGCAAACGCCTTTTGTTTTTCGCGTCCGCCAGAGTCAAATCCACAAGTTCCAGCGCCCGATCAAAAGCTCTTTGGCTATAATCGAAATTATTTTTTTTCTTCCAGCTGATCGCCCTTTCAACCTCGCTGCCGACATTCGCCATCTGTTCAACGAGAGAAAGTTTATTCCATTTTCCGGAAGCTAATTGCTTGTGCTGATTATTCATTTCTGGATAAGCTTATTTACAATTGTTCGGATATTAGAACGTATTTTTGCGTCTTCCACTCCCCGGCTGCGGTTTCCCTGCGATGGACGCAAATTAATCATGGAATCAAATTCAATAAAATCGTCTCCCTCAAGCTCGGGATAAATATTTATTCCCCAAAGATCCTTTTGCTTCGACCCTTTTTCCAAAAGCAAGGCTTCCAGATCGGCGTGAAGTTCCGCGTCAACCGCCATAATCTGCTTTTCCACATCCGCAACCGCTTTCACAAGGTTTCCGAAAGTTTTTTTCGCCATATTATCCAATTCTCCCAGAGGAATGTTCTTTTCAATAATTTTCATATTCTCAAATAAAATATCATTATTTATATTATACATTAGATTTTTAGCTTGTCCATTTTATAAAAAAAACACCACGCTACGCGCGAGCGGCGGGGCTGTCTTTCGGGAGTTCCTAAGGTTGAACCTTAGGAAAGGTTAAAAAGAAATTTGGGAAAAATAAAAAGAGCCGGGGGCGGCTCGACAAGTTTCGTCATTTATTACCGCTCCCGGCAAGTCCTGCACACGCTTGGCCCGGATACTTCCATCGCGGGTTACGCGCCTGGCTTTTCCACCGCGGCCTGGTTGGCGATCTCCATCGCTCCCAGATTCACCACAGGAGATCCCCGAATGGCCACGAACAGAAAAAGAGAACCGCCCATGGATTTTCCCTCCGCTCGTTGGCTAGTTTGTCAAGGTACCCCTTTCTTTAGACACGGATTCTACGATTAAAAATTGATTAACAAATTGAATCGGCGGCATTTTGAGAGCGGTGTGAATCCGCTCGTTATTGTATTTCCAGACGGCACGATAAATTTCATAAACCAATTCCCCTAGCGTTTCAAATCTTCCGGGGTCGCCGAGGTCAACCTTGAACTGCGAATAAAACGATTCCTGGTAGCCGTTTTCCCAAGGAGAAGCCACATGACTCATGGAAAGACGGATGCCAAGACTTTCAGCCAGCTCCACGTAATCTTTGGAAAGATATTCGCTGCCCTGGTCGGAGTGGAGAATGCCGGCAATCGGATGTTTGTGGACGGCGGACAAGAGGGCGTTCATCACCAGCTGGACGGAATGATTCGTCATCACGGAAAAGCCAACGATTTCCCGGGAGAACAAATCCATGATAGTCGCCAGATAGATGTTTTTCTTTTTCCAGACAAAATAAGTGAAATCGCTCACCCAGATGTGGCCGGGATTTTTCGGAAATTCAGCAAGGAGCAGATTCAGATAGGGTTCAAGCTCTTTTTTCTTTGATTTGCGCCACTTTTTGCCTCTTCTTCGGTATGGCTTGATGCCAAAAATGTGCATCACTCGCAGGATTCTTTTCTTGTTGATTTTGAGATAGAGAGCTAATCTTTTGTGGCCGTAGCTTGGAAACATTCTCAATGTTTTTTCGATTTCCTGCTTCAGGAGAAAATCTTTTTCCTGCATCTTGTGCTGGTAGTACAAAAGGGAGCGGGAAACGCCCAGAGCTTTGGCGATTTCCTTTTTGTTAGGCTTTTTAAGGTTCATGGCTAACTCTTTTTTTGGGCTTGGGAGAGCTTCATGGTGATTTCTCCCACGAGAGCCAGAAGTTCCTGGTTTTGCTTTTTAAGCTTGGTGACTTCCATCCAGCTGGGGTTCTTACTGGTACCTTTGGTAAGCCAGGAGTAGATGGTTTTAGTCGAAACCCCGTGCTCTTCCGAAGCTTGCAACACCGGAAGTCCTTCATCTTTGATTCTTTTGAGGATTTGCTCGCGCACTTCGCGGGAAACGCGGTGCCCTATTTTTTGTGTGCCCATATGCTCACATTATTTCATAGAAACTGTGTCCAGTATATGGGGTACCTGCCTCCCTTACAAAAAAAATTAGGGACGGTTTCATAGAAACCGCCCCAGTGGGAGTTAGAGATCTGCTTCCTGCTTTTTCTTACGCCTGCCGGAACCCGGAACTGGGAGGTTTGCAGTGCAGTGAGGAGACTTTTCCATGTTGATTAGCTGGTTCAACTCATACCTCTCGTTGGAAAACTTCTCACAGAGCTCCCTTCTACAGGATTCACATATTGGAAGTCTCTTTCCACCTCGCACCTTGCGAGCATTGGACGAATTAAGGGAGTTGCCACAGCCTTGAAAGTTATAATCCGGAAGCTGGGCAGTGCATCTGATTTTCTGTACATCCTCTGTTTGCTCTACTTGTCTGGCGACGTCTAAAGCAGTCCCGTCCTCAGCTGGAATCCCGCCGTAGCGATTAACTGGAGAATTACGACGAATGTCTTTTCTCGGCATACAACAGACCTCCTTTTTATTTTTCCCAACCGCAGTCGGGAAAGAGCCTCTTTATTTTTTAGCATGAAAAGAACATAAGATCAACCACTGCCTGCGAAATTTCTTTTTTGTCTTGGGCTGGGAAATTTTCTGATTTCGTGCTTAAATATATTAAACAACTAAACCCAAGAAAAAAATGAAAAAAATAACTCTTTTTATTGGCGCTCTTTCAGCCATTTTGATTTTTTCGGTCTTTCCGCTTTTTGCCGGCAAAGCGCAGGCTTTTTCCTTTGCCGTAATCGGCGACACGCAAAAATATATTAGCACGGCAGACAAAAACCAACAATACAAGACCCAAAGTTATTTTTGAAAATCTGGTTTTTAAAAATGAAAAAGGAGGTGAGCGCCCGTTCGGGCATCACCTCCTCTTGTTTTTCGTTCCCGCTTGCGTGGCAAGTGGGGTAAGTTTTTCCGTCACAGGCGGCTTTCTTAGCGTGCTTGGCCGCTGTTTCGGAGAATAATCCGAGGGTCCGCTTTCTTGGCGGGCTCCTTTCCTTTCACGTCCGACTTGATTCCCTCGACTTCTTCCTCGAATTCATCTCCGGCCGCGATCTTCTTGAGCAGAGCTTGGTGGGCCGCTTTTTTGGCAGCCGCCGCTTTAGCCACGGCTTCCCTCACGCTCCGGGGGACGTATTTCTTGCCCGTGGATTCATAGGTGTTCAACCGAAAATAAGGAACGCGAAGCGGCCAAGCGGCTGAATCCGACCAGTTTCTGGTATAGCCGATAAACGCTCCCAGGTTGCCTGAACCCGGGCCGCTCACGCTACCAAGCGCGAACCCGGCATTCTGTTGAAGAGTGTCGGCATTCATCTGCATCGGGGCCCCCTCGGCCGCCATTATGAAAAAGGTGCCATCCAGCTTCCCGAAAGCTTCCGTCAAAGTTCTCCCATAGACTTCATTGCTGTCCACAGGCTTTTTCACTTTCGTCAGATGCCGACCGCGGGTTCCGAAAGTCGCAGAAGTGCCGACGAGCCGGAAACAGCGGTTGAACTCCTCGAGGTCATTAGCCTCATAGTTGTCGATATACTTCATAGTCCGCTGGGGAGACCCGGCGGGAGAAAGAGGAACCACACGGACATCAAAAAGGTTCTTTACTTCCCCCGGAGACCTCTCGACGCAGTTGACAAAAGCCAGAGCGTCTTGGATATTCCAGATCTTTCTTTGGGCCAAGATGGCACCCATTTCCTGAAAAAGACCGTCCTTCGCCACCGGGATCCAGTATCCCGCGTGGGACAACTGCGTGGCCGGGCTGTAGGGCATTATGGTCCGGGGATAAGGGTGTTGGGCCGGCGCCGAGGATCCCTCAAAGGTAATACTCTGATTCGGGCTCCCGCCCTGCATTTGCTGCATTTGCTGGGTGTTCTGGAACTGTTGGGCATTGGCATCGGAACTCACGTCCGCTTTGGCCTGGCCGATGAAAAAAACGATGGCCAGCACCGCCAAAAATACCGTCAAAGACACGCCTTTCTGCTTCATGGTGAAACCTCCAGATATGATTTGAGGGAGGAAAGTCAGCGACTCTCCCCCCTCAAGTGGAACTAATTGGCAGCTATTTTAAGCCTGCCTTCTTTAAGTAGTGATGCGGCTTAGTTGCCGTACCCGGCTTGGGT
>Ga0210056_1001895_pt1 | contig 17934 bp, 13 predicted proteins | sample CryGeyCG2014_080_2_FD_183965 | JGI IMG/M metagenome (GOLD analysis project Ga0210056, IMG submission 183965) | Groundwater microbial communities from aquifer - Crystal Geyser CG07_land_8/20/14_0.80 (SPAdes) (version 2) | ecosystem: Environmental > Aquatic > Deep subsurface > Groundwater | place... | reverse complement strand
CGAGGAGGTGTGGTAATGAAGAAATGGTTAGTAGTTTTATTAGCGTTAAGTTTTAGTATGCCGGCATTAGGCTTAGCCGAAGATAAGCCTAAAGAGTTCATGGTTTATGCTGATAAGAATGCCAGAGATAATCATTTTATCCCTTCAGGGTGGATGGGCGATTATGGGGATATTAAAATTAATGATCAATCCTCAAATAATCCTCATTCAGGCACTAACTGCATCGAGTTTGTTTATTCCGCCAAGAAAACGCAAGGTAAAGGATGGGCCGGAGTTTATTGGCAGAATCCTGCGCAAAACTGGGGAAGCAAAAAAGGCGGTTTTGATTTAACGGGTATGACAAAGCTCACCTTCTGGGCGCGCGGCGCAAAAGGCGGGGAAGTGATCCAGAAGCTTAAGGTAGGCGGTATCGGTATAGACAGCAAAGCAGTTTATCCTGACTCTTGCGATATTGAAATGGGACCGATTGAGCTTACGGATACATGGAAGCAATACACTGTTAATTTGGCAGGCAAAGACCTTTCTTATGTTAGCGGAGGTTTTTGCTGGGTTACAACCGCGGACCTTAATCCCGAAGGATTCACTTTTTATCTGGATGATATAAAGTTTGAGGTTGACGCGAGCCTAAAGCCGGAAGGCAAAAAACAGGAAAGTATGCCTTTCTATGTTTACTCTGATGTCCGCTCTTCAAAGAACCATTTTATCCCTTCAGGGTGGATGCCTGATGCCAATACAGCCAAAGATATAAAATACGAGAACGCAAATAAAGAGGACCCTTACCTCGGCGATACCTGCATAAAGATTGCCTACAATGACGTTTCCGGGACGCGCTGGGCAGGTATTTACTGGCAGAATCCCGCGAACAATTGGGGAAATAAAGACGCCGGGTTTGATTTATCCAAGACGACTAGCTTTACCTTTTGGGCAAAGGGCGCAAAAGGCGGGGAACGCATTGAAGAGTTTAAGGTCGGCGGGATAATGGGCGAGTTCTCTGATTCTGACAGTGCAGTTATCGGCCCGGTGATCTTAAATAAAGAGTGGACCAAATACACTATTGACCTAAAAGGTAAAGATATGTCTTATGTCATTGGCGGTTTCTGTTGGTCTACTAATGTGGATAATAATCCCGAAGGCGCTACTTTCTATCTGGATGAACTTAAGTACGAATAAAAATCTTAGGGACGGTTCTCAAGGACGGTTAAAAGTGTCCCCTTTAAGTTTAAGGGGACACTTTTCTCTTGTTTGGAGAACCGTCCCTATTTTGCTTTTGGCTATTTGTTTTTTGGCTGCTGCTCCGAGAGGAAGGCCTAAGGTTTTTATAAAAAAACTTAAAAATAATCATTATCAATTAATTGTGGAACATAAGCCCTATATTATAAAAGGAGTCTGTTACAATCCTATTCCTATCAGCCAAAATTATGAATATGACTGGTGGTCTGATCCTAATAAGCCCTGGATTGTAGACGGCAAGCTGATGAAGGACATGGGTATCAATACTATCAGGCTTTATCAGGTGGACGGAGACTCGGATGCAGTAAAAAGAGTAATCCGTGATTTATATAAGAATTATGGTATTCGTACTATATTGGGTAGTTGGCTTGGTTTCTGGGAATACCCCTGCCCTTTCTACGGAGACAAAAAATTCCAAAATAAAGTAAAGAAAGAAGTTTTGGAGATGGTCAGTCTCTATAAAGATGAGCCGGGGGTTTTAATGTGGGTTTTAGGCAATGAAAATAATTACTCTTGCCTGGGCACGGTTAATCCTTGGTCAAGCGACGAGATAGACAAGGAACCCGACCCCCAAAAGCAGAAGGCGATGCGGGCTAAGATTTATTATTCTTTCGTTAATGACCTTACGCGCGAAATTCATAAAATTGATTCGGATCATCCTGTAGCGTTAGGTAATGGGGAGCTTGTTGGCCTTGAGTTCGCCAATAAATATGCCAGGGATGTGGATTTAGTCGCCTGCATTATTTATCGCGGTAAGACCTTTGGAAATCTATTTAGATCTCTTAAACTCACTTTTGACAAACCAATCCTTGTCTCGGAATTCGGCGCGGATTGTTACGACGCTTACTTAAAAAAAGAAGACCAAAATATGCAAGCCTTTTTCTTGGAATCTCAGTGGCGCCAGATATACGAGAACTTAGCCGGAAATAAAGATGGGGCGGGTAATTGCTTGGGTGGGACAATTTTTGAGTGGACGGATGAATGGTGGAAGCATGACCAGAGTAATCCCGATAGCTGGAGCGTGCACGATACTACATCTAACTGGTCTAATGGCAGTTATTATTTTGATATTAAGGCTGAAGGCAACAAAAATATGAATGAGGAGTGGTTTGGGATTGTGGCTTTATCTCAAGACTTAGAGCAAGGTATAAATAAGCGTGTTCCGCGCAAGGCATATTATGTGGTCAGGGAATTCTGGAAAAAGCCAATTTTAAATAACAAGAGGAATAAGAAATGAACAGGTTTCGGATTTGGTTAATTTGGCCGTTGGCAATTGCTGGCAATCTGGCAATCGGTAATTGGCTCTTCTCGTCTGCGTACGCTAAGGATACGGAAGAATTAGGAAAATGTATCTGCGAAAACAAGGTTAAGGCCGAGGCTGATAATTGCCTCGATAAATTGAAACAATCTTATTGGCAAGATAATAAATACTCTGAATTTGTGGATTTATTAAGGAATCTCCACCCTGAAAATAAATCCATTGTGCCTTCTTTAAGTTACTATATCGCGCTTAGCCGTTACCAACAGTTTAAGTATCTGGAAGAAACTAAGGGTTGGGATGAATATTTCGCCAAGGGCAATGATTACCGGAATGACATTGTTAAGGAAACAGGTAAAAGTCTTGAAGCTACGGCTTTAGATGATCCGCTGCGCATCTATTCCCGGCTTTTGATATATCAGTTCCACAAGGATCAACAGGATACTTTTACCGAGGGGGCACTTTCGGATTTAATGAGCTCTACCTTAGAGTACGCTAAAGCCATAGGCCAGAAGGCCATGGTTGGGCCTCAGATAGCCCAAGCCAATAAAGATACGGAACCTATAAAAGAAGTTGCGGATAAACTTTTATCTTATGATGAGAAAGCAAAAGCTAAGGAGCTATATAAGATTTATGCTAAAGGATTAGTAAACTCGGATATCAAAGATGGGGCATTGAAAGATAAAGCCGCAGGGTTCTATAAAGACGGCAATCTTGAATTAGCTCAAGATATCTATGATGTGTATATTGAAAGAATTAGCAAAGTACTCCCTAAGGATAAACTGATTTCGGAATTGGCAGGCATCGCTTCGGCTTTTTCCTACCAAGACAGCGGATTTAAGGATATGTTTTATGCCGAGAAGATCTTTCAGAAAATAGAAGAAATAGGCGGGTTAGAAGCTTTCAACGAAGAACTAATCTACTTGCGCGGCTTTAACTTAGAGAAGAATAAAGAATACCGGCAGGCAAAAGACATCTACCTTCTATTGATACAAAAATACCCCGAGAGCAAACATATAGATGAGGTAACTTATAAGACCGGCCTTATTTTTACCTATATATTAAGGGATGCTAAGGCAGGAAGAGAGTATTTTGACAAGTTGGCGGATAAGGAGGGGGATAATCCTTATGCTTTATCCAGTTTATACCAAATGGGTTTACTTAAACAATGGGAGGCTGATTTTGCAACCGCTAAAGGATACTATAATAAATTAATTGAGAAGTCAGAAAGAAAAGTTACGGATACTTTTCAAATGGCCCAGGATAGGTTAAAGGAGATAGCGGAAGGTACCTCTATGGAGCATAACCTCAAAACTTTTATGGACACATCCTTAAAAGAAGAATTTGTTAATCTTGATATGAGTAAAGTTGATTTAAAATCAAATATTTACCAGCCTAAGGTAGACCAGGCGGTTGATATAAGTTCATCTACTAATCTTTCCTCGAGTGGTTGTTTTAATGTAGAACTGCAGTATCTCTGGTCATGCGATCTTGGGGATGCTAAACCGGGCGTAAACCAACCCGAATTTAAGACCACCTATAAAAATCAGGGTACCAAGATCATAGGCTTGGTCTTAATTTCGCCATCAGGCATAACCGAGCGCAGCCTTGACCTTATTGACGCGCGTTAATTATTAGTAGGCCCCATTTTTCTTACCACAATAAAGTATTAAAGATCCTTTAGCCCTTCGGGCTTCAGGATCAAGAAAAATCTGCTAGAGTCTCTGACTGAAGGGCAGATTTTTCTTGACTTATAATTTGTTTAATAGTAAACTAATTTAGAATATTTTGCTACGGAGAAAAGGATTTTATTTAATGCGTGATATTGACCTCAATAAAGAAACCTTAAGCGAGAAAGAAAGGCGTAATATTGAGATATTGGATATTTTAAGGAAACGCGGGCCCATAAGTAGGCCGGAAATCTCCAAGGATATGGGGATAAACGTTGTAACCATATCTAATTACATAGACGATTTTATCAAGCGCAATTTGGTCTTTGAAAAAGAGCTGGATGTTTCTGAGGGGGGAAGGCGCCCGGTATTATTAGACTTAAATTCTCAAGCAGGTTTTGTGATTGGCGTGGGTTTAAACCTAACTAATATGGTAGGGTTGTTGGTGGATTTAAAAGGGAATATAATCACCAAGACCCAAGTAACCCGGCCGCGCTCAACGGTCAAGGAGATATCCGAATGCGTATTGGATATTGTGCGCGAGATATTGCGGCGTTCGAAAGATTATATGTCCAATATAAAAGGCATTGGCGTAGGTATTGCCGGGTTGATTAATAAGAAAACCGGCTCCATACACTGGCCGGAGAAAGTGGATCATTATTATACTTACGCCTCGGCAGACGTACCGTTAAAGAATTTAATGGAAAAGGAGTTTGATCTTCCCTGCCTCATTGAGAATGATGCGACCAGCGCCTGTTTCGGCGAGCATTGGCTGGATTTAGGGCAGGGTTATAAGGATGTAATTTATATGTTCTCAGGAGTCGGCTGCGGTATTATGATTAACGGCGAAGTTTACCGCGGGGCAGGTGGCTATGCCGGCGAAGTAGCCATTTATAATTATAAAGAACAGGATGATTTTAATTGCAAGCCCGGCAACAGTTGTTTTATCAAGCGCTGGGAAACAGATTTGGGGATTACCGAAGACGTAAAAAGCAGTTATATTAAGGAAAATAAAAAAACAGATAATCTAGATTTAAAAGGTATATTTAATTTGGCGCTCTCAGGAGACAAGATAGCAAAAACAGCCCTTGCTCGCGCCGCAAAAAGGTTAGGCATTAAAATCGCGTATCTGGTTAATTTACTTAATCCGGAAATAGTGGTCTTAGGCGGCGGGCTTGAAGAGGCAGGAGAAGATTTTTTAAAGCAGGTTAGCTCCACTGTAAAAGATTGGGCGTTTAGAGAGGCAGCCGAAGATTTAAAGATAGTTTACTCTCAGTTAAGAGAGAATGCCGTGGCTTTGGGCGCGGCGAGCCTGGTGATGCAAAAGATATTCGCCCAATTATAAATTATAAGACATCCTATAAGGAGAAGAAGCAGGATGTCTGATTACGGTGATTAGAAAAGCAGATTACGGAGATTAAAGACAGGGACTTTTTTAAGGGGGATAACGGTTTAATCGCTGTAATCTTTTATTAATTCGTTGAATCAGGTATAATCCCTAAGATTTATACCTGATGATTATACCAGGAGGATAAATGGAACAAAAGGCAAAATTCATTATCGTTGGCCTTATAGGCGTAGCGGTAATCTGTCTTTTTCTTTTTATACAGGCTTTGGGATCTAAACAGCAATTAACGCGCGAGCGCGATGACCTCAAGGCTGAGAATACAAGCTTGACTGCCAAGACGGATAAGCTCACTAACAGCCTGCGCGAGTATGAATTAAAGATCGGTTCTTTAAACAGCGAATTGGATAGAGTTTCTTCTGAGAAAGCCGACCTTGATAAAAAGTTTGAGTTGGCTAATAAGGCAAGGGAAGAGTTAATCGAGAAGTTAAAGGAGAAGAGACAGGAGCAAGCGTCTCAACCCGTGCTTAATGAGTCCAAACAAGAATTTACGCCCCAAACTAATGATGCTTATTGGGCATCTGTCTTGAAGGCTAAGACCGACCTGGAATTTCAGTTGGGGAATGTGCGCAGTGAACTTAAGAATATACAGTTAAACAACGAACAGCTGCAAAGAGAAAAGAGCACTTTAGAACTGGATTTAAATAACTTAAGGCACGAGAAGGATGACTTAGAACGCCAGTTAGATTATAATAAGAAATTGATGGATAGCATTGCTCAGGAACTGGTCAGGGAGAAGAATGACAAGACCCAGATTCAGGGTAGTTATAAATTAATCCGCAACGAGAACTCAGTATTAAGCCGCCAGTTAGCCAGCCTTAATAGCCGCAAGGTTAATTTGGAGAGAAAGATTCAGGAGCTACAGGAAAATAAGGATACGCTTTCGCGCAGGGTCTCTGAGATGGAGACGATGCTCACCGAGAGGTTAACTCAGATTGATGTTATGAAAGGCAGAATAGAGGGTGTTAAACCGGGCCTTCTCAATGAAGAGAAAAATGAATCCGTGGAGTTGCCGGCAATAGTGGTTAAGCCTCAGGGAATGATTCCGGGGAGTCAGGAAGAAAGCGGCGCCCCTTTAATGGGCAAGGTTATAGCAGTCAACAAAGAGAATAATTTTGTGATTATTGACTTGGGCGAAGAGGCAGGCGTTAAAGTAGGAGATGCCTTTAGGGTATACCATTTAGATAAGTCTATCGCCAATATTGAGGCTATACAAGTAAGGCGGAATATTACCGCCTGCGACATAAGGAAACAGGGTTCTCAAATTAAGATCGGCGATATCGTCAGATAGATAAACGTTTTCATAAATGACACACACTAAAAAAACTCCCTCCGCCACTAAATCCATAGTGGATGTTGCCCGATTAGCTGGTGTTTCTATTACTACTGTTTCGCGCGTTATTAATAAGATCGGGACGGTTAAAGAGAAAAACCGTTCAAAAGTATTAAGGGCCGTAAAAGAATTGAAATTTCAGCCTTCAGTTTTTGCCCAGAGATTAGCCACGGGCAGAAGTAATGTTGTCGCTCTCATTATTCCGCGCTACGAAGGCGTCTTCTATTCATTTTACGCCCTAGAACTAATTCGCGCCACAGGCAATCTCTGCGAGGTATTTAAACTTGATCTATTGCTTCATTTAACCGATAGCCATATCCAGAGTTTTCTTAATTTAAAAGGGGTAGGTGGTTTATTATTTTCGGATATTATCGGCACGCGCTATCAGGTTGAAGAAGCGATAAATGCCGGGGTACCCTCTGTTGTGATAAATAATTATGTTAAAGATTTACCCGTAAGTTGTGTTGCTGTTGATAATTCCGGAGGGGCAGAGAGCGCGGTTAATTATTTAATCAGTTTAGGCCATAAAAAAATCGCGCATATTAGCGGCGATGTGGCTACTCAGGCAGCGGCTATGCGGCTTGAAGGTTATACCGAAGCCTTAAAGAAAAACAATATTAGCGTAAGAGAAGATTATATATTAAAGACGGATTATTCGCGCGGACAAGCAAGGTCTGCCGCAGAGACGTTATTTAAGATGTCCGAGCCGCCTACCGCGGTATTTGTGGCTTCAGACTCTATGGCTTTAGAGGTAATGGCTCTTGCCCGCGAAATGGGCAAGAATATCCCCGGCGATTTATCTATTGTGGGTTTTGATGATAACCCTTCAGGTTTATATGGGCCGGTAGCCTTAACTACGGTTAGGCAGCCTCTGGTTAAAATGGCGGAAGAGGGAGTTAAGGAATTAAACAGGTTAATGACTTCAAAAAAGGGCGCGCAAGTTAAAAAGATTATCCTTCCCACGGAGTTAGTCGTGCGCGAATCCTGCCGAGCCCTTTAATACCTGTCTGCCCCGCCGTTGGCGGGGCCTACCGGCCGTCAGTCAGGGCAGGCGTTTAGCACAATCAGTAGTATACCTCAGGTTATAAAAACACAATATATTGTAATTTTCTATTGACAAGTAATTGCCTGCATGTTATTATTCTCTGTTAAAAATAGAATAATCTTTTAATCTTTTTAGATCCCTCTCTGCCTTCGGCGGATCGGGATCAATTTTCAAACAGTAAATGGAGGGAAAATTGAATTTAAAGCTATCCGAAAACGCATTAAAGGTTTTACAGCGAAGGTATTTAAAGAAAGATGAGCAGGGCAAAGTAATTGAAACTCCCGAGGAGATGTTTAGGAGGGTGGCAAAAGCCATTGTTTTTGCCGATAAAGCTTATGGCAAAACGGAAAAAGAAGTTCAGGAATTAGAAGCAGCTTTTTATCGCATTATGACGAATTTAGAATTTATGCCCAATACACCGACATTAATTAATGCGGGTAGAGAGCTCGGGCAGTTGTCAGCCTGTTTTGTGATTCCCGTCGAGGATTCCATGGTTTCTATATTTGAGGCAGTAAAATCATGTGCGCTTATTCATCGCACTGGTGGTGGGACAGGGATGAGTTTTTCACATCTAAGATCAAAGGATAGTATTGTTAAAACTACGGGTGGTTTAGCTAGCGGCCCAGTTTCTTTTATGAAGGTTTTTAATGCAGCGACCCAAGCTGTGCGTCAAGGTGGAGTTCGCAGGGGTGCAAATATGGGTATATTACGGGTTGACCACCCGGATATTTTAGAATTTATTCAGTGCAAAGAATCGAACAAAGAGATTACCAATTTTAATATCTCAGTTGCGATTACCGATGATTTTATGCAAAAATTAGAAAAAGGCGAAGACTACGATTTAATTGATCCGCATACGCACAAGGTAGTCCAACGGCTAAATACCAAAGAGGTATTTGGTTTAATTGTGAAGCAGGCGCATAAAAACGGCGAGCCGGGGGTTATTTTCATTGATCGTATGAATGAGTTTAATCCTACCCCGAAGCTGGGGAGATATGAGGCTACTAATCCGTGCGTGGTAAGCGGTACCTTAGTTTCTACAGAAAGAGGTTTGATAAAGATAGAAGATTTAGTAAAGAGTTTTGATGGCGCGAAAACGAGAATATTAACGGATAATAGGATACCCCATGATGATTTTGATAATTCCACGTCTAATTTAGCCGTAGCGATAAAACCAGCCCTTGGGGTAACTTTACATGAGATCTCTTATGCCTGGAATGTCGGGAAAAGATTTGTCTTTAAGTTAACCACAAAAATAGGCCTGGAGCTTATTGCAACTGCCGACCATAAGATATTGACGAAAAGAGGATTCGTCCCTTTGAAGAATATCAAGGTAGGCGAAGAAATTCTAATTCAATCGGCAAAAGGATATTTTAATTCCGACAAAAGATTACCCATCGCAAAACAAAACAATATTGTAGGTAGGAACGGGAGAAAATATAAATTTGATTTTCCAACAGAATGGACAAGGGAACTAGGAGTAGTTTTGGGATGGCTTATTGGCGATGGCTGGATAAGAGATGATAGGAATTGTTGTGTGGCCTTTGCCTTCGGCAAAAAAGACAGCGAAGGAATTAAATATATAAAACCATTCATGGATAGGTTGGCCCAATATAAAGTAAAGGGCGCGCTTAGGGATAGGGATGTTTTTCATCTGGGGTATCACAGCAGGCAAGTAGTTGATTTCTTCAAAGCTCTTGGCGTTAAAGTCGTATGCTCTGAAAGTAAAGAAGTTCCACAAAGTATATTTAGCGCTACAGAAGAAGCAGTGGTTGGTTTTTTGCAAGGACTGTTTTCTACGGACGGCTGCGTTAGGGATAATCCTAAAAGCAATAGCTCGTGGATTGCCTTAACATCAAAAAGTAAATCATTGTTGCAACAGACACAACTTTTATTGTTAAATTTGGGGATAAAGAGCACATTGCTTGATCGAAGCAGGCCTCCCAGGAAAGGGATGTTTGAATATATAACTAAGTCAGGAGAAAGAAAAACCTATGCATTAGACGGTAATCTATATGAATTAGGAATTTTTGGCGCCAGTCGCGAAAGATTTAAGAAAGAGATAGGATTTCTTATAAAACGTAAACAAACACGATTAAATAACGTTAGATTTAAAGGTTTCAGAGAAGAGAAGTTCTTTAATGAGGTTGTATCGCTGGACGAAGTTGGCATGCGTGATGTATACGACTTAACTGAGCCTATTACGCATTCTATGGTTGTCAATGGAATAGTGACACACCAATGCGGCGAACAAATCCTTTTGCCTTATGAGAGTTGTAATCTGGGTTCGATAAATTTAGCCAAGATATATAAAAAAGTAGATAATCGTTTTGAGATAGATTGGGATAAACTGAAAGAGGTAACCCATCTGGCAGTGCATTTCTTGGATAATGTTATTGACGTAAACAAATTTCCCTTGCCGCAGATTGAGAAAGCCACTAAGGCTACGCGCAAAATCGGCTTAGGGGTTATGGGCTGGGCTTCTTTACTCATTCGCCTTAATATACCTTATAATAGCGATGAGGCAGTAGCCCTAGCAGAGAAGGTTATGTCTTTTATTTTAAATGAAGCTGCCAAGGAGTCGCTAGATTTAGGAAAGGCCAAAGGCACATTTTCGGAATTTAAAGGGAGTATCTATGATAGAAAAGATGGATCAACTAAAATACGCAATGCTACTTTAACTACAATCGCGCCGACTGGGACGATCAGTATTATCGCCGGGCCATGTTCTTCCGGGATTGAGCCGTTGTTTGCCATATCCTATTACCGCAATGTTATGGATAATGATAAGTTGGTTGAGGTTGAGCCTTTATTTGAAAAGGCAGCCAAAGAGCGCGGTTTTTATAGCCGTGAACTTATGGAAAAAATTGCCGAGAGCGGGTCACTTCAGCATATCGAAGGCGTGCCTGAGGATGTAAAAAGAGTCTTTGTTACTGCCCATGATATTGCGCCGGAGTGGCATGTGCGTATGCAGGCGGCATTTCAGAAATACGTGCATAATGCCGTAAGCAAAACAATTAATTTTCCTCACGAAGCAACAGTTGAGGATGTAAGAAAATCATATTTATTGGCTTACAAATTGGGCTGTAAGGGTATAACCGTATACCGCGATAAGAGCCGCGAAGAACAGGTGTTAAATATCGGAAGTTCGCAGGATAAGAAAGCCACTAAGGCTGAAGGTGTATCAGCAGATTTTAAGAAAGAGATTGCGCCTCGCCCGCGGCCCGAAGTTATTATCGGGACGACTACAAAAGTTTCTACCGGTTGCGGCAATCTTTATGTTACCATAAACGTTGATGAAGAGGACCGGCCTTTTGAGCTTTTTACCCAGATGGGTAAGGCCGGTGGCTGCGCTGCCAGTCAACTTGAGGCAATAGGTAGATTGGTTTCTTTGGCTTTTCGTTCCGGTATTGAGGTAAAGGCGATTATCGAACAATTGCGTAATATCCGCTGCCCATCGCCTTCGTGGGAAAAGGGGCAGCGTATATTCTCTTGTGCCGATGCTATTGCCAGAGTAGTGGAAAGAAGATTAGTTAATGCGCAGGTAGTCAAGGCCCCAATGGAGGTTGAGTCTTTGGCAATGAAGCATTCTTCTGAGGATGAGCCGGCGGCTGGTAATTTGAGCAATAGCCGCGGGAATATCGTCGGTGTCTGCCCGGATTGCGGGGGAGCGCTGCGCCATGAAGAAGGCTGCATGAAGTGTTATGCCTGCGGATTCTCTAAGTGCTAACATGAAGAAAATCTTATACATAGTTTTAGATGGCCTGGGTGATTTGCCGATTCCTGAACTTAACAATAAGACTCCACTTGAGGCAGCGCTAACGCCAAATATGGACCGGCTTGCCCAATCTGGCAAGACGGGAATTGTTTATCCCGTTGGCCGTGGGATTGCCCCGGAATCAGATATCGCGGTAATAAGCCTTTTAGGTTATGATGCGTATAAATATTATACCGGCCGCGGCCCATTAGAATCGTTTGCCGAAGGTTTAAGCGTAAATGACGGGGATGCAGCTTTTAGAGTTAATTTTGCTACGGTTGCGCAAGACGGCAAAACCATAAAAGACCGCCGCGTAGGCAGAAACCTTACTACCGAAGAAGCAGCTGCCTTGGCCAGGGAGATAAATTCAAAAGTTACATTATCAAGCGCCACCTTTGAGTTTAAGGGCACAATCGGCCATCGCGGAATATTAGTTATGAGGGGTATGCATCAGAAGCTATCCGGTTGGATTACTAATACTGACCCTGCCTATGGCCGCGAGGGCGTATTCGGTGTAGCCAAAGAAAAGTTTGAGAATATGGTTAGCGTTTCAAGTGCTATGCCCGGATATGAAAATGACCTTGCCGCAAAAGAGGCGGCCAAGCTCTTAAATGAATTTACAGAAAAGTCTATTAAAGTTTTAAATGACGCGGCGATAAATAAGAAGAGAGTCAGCGAAGGCAAAATGCCGGGTAATTTAATCCTTTCCCGCGATGCCGGAGACCATCTTCCTAAATTCCCGCCGATTTCAAGCATATTTAATTTAAAATTCGGTTCTTTTGTGCAGATGCCGGTTGAAAAAGGGATTGCGCTTTTAACCGGAATAGATATTATTGATGTCCCGCAGCCAACCGGGCACTTAGATGTTGACTATCCTGTTTGGGCCAAGATCGCCTTAGATTCAATACAAAAATACGATGGCATTTACGTGCATATTAAAGGCCCGGATGAGCCGGCGCATGACGGAGATTTTCAGAAGAAGAAAGAGAGCATTGAAGCGATTGATAAATATTTCTTTTCCAGCCTATTGCCTAAATTAGATATCGCTAATACTATCGTCGCTATAACCGCGGATCATTCTACAGTTTGCGCGATTAAGGCGCACACCGCAGACCCTGTCCCGCTCTTAGTTTGCGGAGGAAATATTAAGCCTGACGGCACAATGAGTTTCTCGGAGAAAGCAGCCAAGCTTGGTTCAGTCGGAGAGCTCAAAGGCGTGGATATTATGCCCTTCCTGGTAAAACTCGCAAAAGAATAATATAATAGAAAATAATAAATTATGTCTGATTACGAAGTCATAATTATCGGCGCAGGACACGCCGGCATTGAGGCAGCGCTTGCCAGCGCGCACATGGGTTGTAAAACTCTGATGCTTACCTTTGATATTAATTCCATAGGCCGGATGAGTTGTAATCCTTCTATCGGAGGGGTGGGTAAGGGCCAGTTGGTTAAAGAAATTGACGCCTTAGGGGGCGAAATGGCTCGCGCAGCTGATGCCTGCGGGATACAGTTTCGCATGCTTAATGCCTCTAAGGGGCCGGCAGTGCATTCATCGCGCGCCCAGATTGATATGGATAGGTATAGCCAATATATGAAAAAATTGGTCATAGGCGCTAAAGGGTTAGAAGTAAGAAAGGCAGAAGTAAAGAAAATAATTGTTAAGGCCGGCAAAGTGGAGGGGATAGTTACAGACAAGGGAGAGGAAATTTTCTCTTCCTGCGTGGTGATTTGCCCGGGGACTTTTTTAGATGGCTTAATTCACGTAGGCTTAAAACACTCAAGCGGCGGCAGGATTAACGAACCGGCAGCGCAAGGTTTAGCGGATAATCTTAAATCTTTTGGGTTTAATCTGCTTAGGTTTAAGACCGGGACCTGCCCGCGCTTAGATAAAGAAACGATAGATTATTCTAAGCTTATTGTGCAAAACGGGGATGAGCCAGCTGCGCCTTTTTCATTCTCTACGCGAAGTTTACCTCAAAAACAGGTGCCTTGTTATATAACTTACACTAATAAGAATACGCATAAAATAATTCTAGACAATTTGGATAAATCCCCGCTTTATTCCGGGATAATTAAGGCAACCGGGGTGCGTTATTGCCCTTCTATTGAAGATAAAATAGTCAAGTTTAAAGATAGAGAAAGGCATCAGATATTTTTAGAGCCGCAAGGGTTAGACACTAATGAGGTTTATCCCAATGGCATATCAACCAGCTTACCTGAAGATGTCCAGCTTAAGATGATACATTCCATAGAGGGTTTAATAGACGCTAAGGCCATTCGGTTCGGTTATGGCATTGAGCATTGCGTGGTTGAACCTACGCAGTTTTATCCGACACTTGAGTCTAAGATTGTGAGTGGGCTATATTCAGCCGGCCAGATTAACGGGACTACTGGTTATGAAGAAGCGGCGGCCCAGGGTTTAATCGCCGGGATTAATGCCGCCTTAAAAATAAAAGGCAAAGAGCCGCTTGTTCTGGACCGCTCCACTAGTTACATCGGAGTTTTGATTGATGATTTAACTACTAAGGGGACGAATGAGCCATATCGTATGTTTACCTCGCGCGTAGAATACCGCTTAATCTTGCGTGAAGATAACGCGGACGCGCGTTTAAGTAAAATAGGGTATAATCTTGGGTTAGTGAGCAAAGAGAGCCAGAAGAGGATAGAGGATAAGATTGAGGCGGTTAAAAAAGGGGTTTGTTTCTTGAAGAGTACGCGGATTAAATCTTTTAACGGCGTAAGCCTTAAGAAAGATACAACATTAGAAGAATTATTAAGGAGGCCGGAGGTAAAATTAGCAGATATAACAAATTTAGGCCACAAAGAATTAGATATACCTGACTTTGCTATTGCAGAAGGGATAGAGATTGAGGTAAAATATAGGGGTTTTATAGAGCGCCAGATAAAAGATGTTGATAAGTTTAAGAACTTAGAGAAGATTAAAGTTCCTCTGGGGATAGACTATGCAGTAATCCCCAGCCTCTCAAGAGAGGTAAGAGAGAAGCTTAATAAGTTTAAACCGTTAAATCTAGGCCAGGCCTCGCGCATATCCGGAATCACCCCGGCAGCAATATCAATGCTTATGGTCTATTTGAAGAAAATATCTCATTCCAAAGTAGGGGACGTTTAAACGTCCCCTACAGCTGTGGATAACTTATGAATAGAAATAATAACTATAGCTTATTAAGTAAATTTTGCCGCAGTCAGGGAATTGATTTATTTGGGGTCGCGGATATTAAAGGAGTAAAGCAGGAATTTAAAATTTCTGAGGCTTTAATTTCAAAATTTGACAAGGCGGTTTGTTTGGGCGCGCGTTTATCAGCAAGTATCTTAAGCGAAATATCCAATGCCCCTACCCGGCTTTATTTTCATCATTACCGCACGGTTAACATGTATCTAGACCAGACAGCATTAAAAGTTTGTAATTTTATACAGAGAAAAGGGTTTAAGGCTCTCCCTATACCAGCATCAATTATTCTAGATTGGGAGAATCAAAAGGCGCACCTTTCGCATAAGAAATTAGGAGCCTTGGCTGGCTTAGGCTGGATAGGCAGAAATAACCTGCTGGTGAATGAAAAAATAGGGAGTCAGTTCCGCCTAGCGACAATACTTACTGATATGCCCTTAAAATTAGATAAGCCGGTTAAAAAAGATTGCGGTCATTGCCATTTGTGTGTTAAGATGTGCCCTGCGCAAGCGATAAAAGATAATCCTTGCGACTTTGACCATATCAAGTGTTTTGAAAAGCTAAAGGAATTCCAGAAGAATAAGCTGGTTGACCAGTATATCTGCGGCGTCTGTGTAAATGTTTGTAGAGGAAGATAATCAATGTACTTATTATTAGTCGTCTTTGTTCTATTGATGGGCGCGGCTGTTGGCTGGTCTATCGGAGCTAATGACGCCGCAAATTCTTTAGGCACGGCTGTCGGCTCTAAGGTCCTAAATTTAAAGCAGGCAATTATTCTGATCGTGATTTTTGGTTTCTTGGGGGCATTCCTGCAAGGTTCTTATGTAACCAAGACCATCGGCAAGGGTATAGTCCCTTTAAATGAGTTAGATAAGAATATATCTTTGTATATTGCCGTGGTTGCCGTTTTTGCCGCCTGCGCTTGGGTGGTCTTGGCTACTTATTGGAAGATGCCTATTTCTACCAGCCATTCTATTGTAGGCGCGGTTGCCGGCGCGGGATTAGCTGTTAATGCTCCGGTAAAATGGAAGATGTTAGGCGATATATTTATCTGCTGGATATTTACGCCTATCGGAGCTGCTATTTTGGGCTTCCTTTTTTATAAGGCATTGCAGAATTCATTTTATAGGATTATCCCGCGTAAATATCTAAAATTTACTATCGCCATTCTTATTATCTTAAGTGGTTGTTATGTTGCCTATACTTGGGGAGCAAATGATGTAGCTAACGCTGTCGGTGTTATTTCCGGAACCGGCGTTATGACTCCTCGCATGTGTGTTATCTTTGGCGGCTTAGCTATAGTTTTAGGGATTATGACTTGGGGTTATAAAGTCATAGAAACTATAGGTTCAGAAATAACCCGGCTTCTGCCGATTATGGCGCTTTCCGCGCAGTTAGCCAGCGCGGTAAATGTGCATGTTTATACTTTATTTGGGATACCGGTTTCTACGAGCCATTCTATAGTAGGGGCTATTTGCGGAGTGGGTTTGGTAAGGGGGGTAAGGGTGCTAAATTTCAGGATCATGAAAGATATGATCCTTTGTTGGCTGGCTACTCCGTTTATATCAGGAGCAGTTAGTTTCTTGGTATTAAAAGCTATAACATTTTTTGTGAGGTTTTAATAAGCACCCGGCCTTATTTGAGAGGCCGGTGTGTACTTATTGTACAAATGGGGGTGGTGTGATGAGGGAGATAAGGAATATCTTGGGCTGGTTGGGGATGGCAGAGGAGGAGTCAATAATTGAAGATGCCAAGAAACACGTGGAGGAGACTTATAAGACCGTTACTTATTTTTCCGAGGCAGTAAAGGCGTTTATAGAGGGAGACTTGAATGCCAAGACAGCGTCAATTGAGAATGTAAGAAAGAGCGAACACGCGGCAGATATCTTACGCTCTAAGATGATTAGCGAACTCTCCGAGGGTATACTTCTCCCGCCGGACAAGGAAGACCTGATGCATTTTGTAAGAACCTTAGATAAAATAGCGGATTGGACTAATGGCGCAGCTAGGATTTTAGGGTATATTGAGTATAAGCTGCCGGATACTGTCTTAAAGAATATTGCAAGCGCGACAGAGCTAATATGTAGTTCTATCTCTAAACTCAAGGAGGCCATTGAATCACTGACTAAAAATGACTTGAAAAAAGCCCTAGCTGATTGTCAGAATGTTGATGAAATTGAACATCAGGCTGATGACCAGAAGAAATTGCTAATTGAGTCTATCATACATGCCAAGCTTGAGCCAACCAGCCTTTTATTGTCTTATGAGTTAGCCGAATACTTAGAAGGCGTTACGGATAAGATTGAAGATGCCGCGGATTTTATTAAGGTGGTAGCGATTAAGTCTAAATAAGTCCGGATATAATCCATGAGCGATATATATTTAACTCAGTCAGGGCATCAGAAATTATTAGAGAAGCTGGAATATTTAAAGACGGTGAAGCGCCGTCAGTTTTCTAAGGCTATAGGCGAGGCGCGCGGCCATGGCGATATCTCCGAGAACGCGGAGTATGATGCGGCAAAAGAGGCGCAGGGCCTAAATGAAAAGAAAATCGCCGAATTAGAAGAGAAGTTAGCCTCTGCTAAAATACTTGATGCCAATATTCCCGCGGATGAAGTATTGATAGGCGCAACCGTAAGGCTAAAAGATTTAACTAACCAAGAGGAGTTGGAATATATGCTCGTTTCAGAGATGGAGGCGGATTATGAGAGTGGTAAGATTTCCATCACCTCGCCTATCGGAAGCGGGCTTCTAAATCATAAATTAAACGAAGTAGTTGAGATTAAAATTCCCGCCGGAATCCTAAAATACAAAATTCTCAAAATCTCCCGCGAGTAACACGACAGACAGGTTCAAAAGAACAAAAAACCTTGACTTTCGGTTTATTTTCGGGTATAGTAAAAATGCAATGTTAACTAAATGCAGGACTTTGTTAATTTTCGAGGCGTTGGATAAGCCTCTGGGATTTTATTTTTAAGGTTTCAGCGATAGTTTTGTTCTTTGATAAGAGACAGGTAGAGTCAATGATGATCAGAGCCGCAATAGCCTC
>Ga0210056_1001891_pt1 | contig 17946 bp, 13 predicted proteins | sample CryGeyCG2014_080_2_FD_183965 | JGI IMG/M metagenome (GOLD analysis project Ga0210056, IMG submission 183965) | Groundwater microbial communities from aquifer - Crystal Geyser CG07_land_8/20/14_0.80 (SPAdes) (version 2) | ecosystem: Environmental > Aquatic > Deep subsurface > Groundwater | place... | reverse complement strand
GCCCGATGTGGTGATCTTAGACATCCGCCTGAATGGCGGCGGCAACGGGATGGATGTTTTGAAACGGATCAAAAAAGAAATTCCGCCGCCCATCGTCATTATGCTCACGAACTATCCCTATCCCCAATACAGGAGTAAATGCAAGGAATTGGGCGCCGATTACTTCTTCGACAAGGTGACGGAGATCGAGAAGATCTACGATACGTTCCAACGGTTGCTGAAGGGCAATCAGGGGTCAGGGACCAGGGATCAGGGGCCAGAATAAAAAATCATTTCGCTTACTGCATTGCTGGAGAAAAACCCATGAAGCGACTGCGTAAACTGGTTACATTCAGTCTGGACGACCGGAAATTCGCCCTGTACGTGTCCGCCGTTCAGAGGATCATCCGGGTGGTTGAAGTGACCCCTCTGCCGAAGGCGCCGGATATCGTTTCCGGCATCATCAACATGCAGGGGCAGGTCATTCCCGTGTTCGACATCCGGATGCGCTTCCAATTGCCTGCAAGGGAGGTACAGCTAAACGATCAACTGATCATAGCCTCCACAACGAAGCGGACCGTCGCACTTATGGTCGATTCTGTGAACGATGTGATCGAGATTCCGGAAGAGAAGATCATCGCGGCGGAGCAGATCCTTCCGGAACTGGAGTATGTGGAAGGCGTCATGAAGACGGAAGACGGCATGGTTCTCATTCACGACCTCGAACGGTTCCTTTCCCTCCCGGAGGAAAAGGCCCTGGATGAAGCGCTGGAGGCATTGAATCGCGATGAAAGGCAAGACTGATATTCGCGCCATTCCCGAAGCGGTTCTGCAGAGACTGTCGGACTACTTGACGGCCAGGGTCGGGCTGCATTTTGCGAAAAGAAACTGGAAAGAGCTCCAGCGGAAGATGTCCGTCGCCATGACTGATTTCGGGTTCGATCAGGTCGAGGAATTCATCGAATGGCTGCTTTTTCTCTCTCCGACACAAAACCATATCGAGATTCTGGCAAGCCACCTCACAGTGGGAGAAACCTATTTCTTCCGGGAGAGGGGAGCTTTTGAAATCCTGGAACAGTCCCTCTTGCCGGCTTTGATCGCCGCCCGGCGGAAGACGGAAAAGCGACTCCGATTCTGGAGCGCCGGCTGTTCCACCGGCGAGGAACCGTACTCGCTTGCCATCCTGATAGACAAACTGATCCCGGATCTGAAAGACTGGATTGTGACCATTCTCGCGACGGACATCAACACCGGCGCTATCCGGAAGGCGGAGGAAGGGATCTATTCGGACTGGTCATTCCGGGACAACCCGCCTTGGTTCAAGGAGCATTACTTCGAAAAGGTGGACGGAAACTATTACCGGCTGCTGCCCAGGATCAGGAAGATGGTCAACTTTTCGTATCTGAACATCTCGGAGGATCACTACCCCGCGCTCCAGAACAACACCAACGCCATGGATTTCATCTTCTGCCGCAACGTCCTGATGTATTTTGCACCCGGACAGATCGGCCTGACGGTCGAACGCTTCCACCGGTCCCTTCTCGACGGCGGCTGTCTGATCGTCAGCCCCGTCGAGACAGCGCTCCTGACCCATTCGCCGTTCGTTACGGTCCGCTCTCAGGATTCGACTTTTTACAGAAAGGACGCCCGTAAGACGAAGGCCGTACAAAAAGCCGCAAAACATATCGAAAAGGGAAACATCCCTTGTCCGTCGATACCCCCGGAAACCGCAAAGCGCCGCCGGCCGGAAAAACCATCGCGGCCCACAAGGCAGGCCGAATTAAAGAAGCCGGAGGAAGCAGAACGAACGCCCTACGAGGAAGCAGCCGCCCTGTATCGGAAAGGGCTGTATCCGGAAGCGGAAGAGAAACTTCGCAAGCTCATATCGAACGGCGGCAGAAACCAGGAATCCTGCGTTCTTTTCGCGAGGGTCCTGGCAAATCAGGGGAGACTCGAAGAAGCCCTCGGGTTTTGCGAAGAGGCCGTCTCGGCAGACAAATGCAATGCCCGTCTGCACTACCTGCTCGCCACCATTCTCGAAGAACAACAACAGGTCGAAGAGGCCAGGGTTTCCCTGAAAAAGGCGCTTTACCTCGACCGCAATTTCGTCCTGGCCCACTTCGCCCTTGCCAATCTTTCCCTGCGATCAGGTAAAGCGGCCAACGCGCGAAAACACTTCAGCAACGTCACCGAGATCCTGTCGGGATACAAAACAGATGATATCATTCCCGAATCAGAAGGGATCACGGCGGGCAGGCTTGCGGAAATCATCGGTACATTCAGGATGAGGGAGATGTTATGAAGAAGACAGGAAGGAAATCTCCGGGAGCCCCGGAAGATCGAAGATCTGTTCCTGCCGGGACGCTTGAGGCGACACCCGAAGAAAAGAGAACCATTCTCCGCGCAAGGGCAAAAAGTCTTGCTCAGGAGCCTGCAAGAAAAGAGAGAGCCGAGGAATATCTCGATGTTTTGGCGTTTCTTCTCGCCCATGAGACGTATGCCATCGAGACCGCCTCTATCCGGGAAGTTTACCCTCTGACGGATCTGACGCCCTTGCCCTGTACGCCGGACTATATTTTCGGCATCATCAACATCCGGGGACAGATCATCACGATCATCGACATGAAGAAATTTTTCGATCTTCCGGAAAAGGGGATCACCAACCTCAACCGGGTCATCGTTGTCCGGGAAGAGGACATGGAGTTAGGGATTCTCGCCGATGAGATCAACGGGATCCGGAATATCCCCGAGAGCGGTCTGAACCCGTCTCTTCCGACGATGACCGGCATCCACGCCGGGTATATCAAGGGGGTTACCGGTGAAGGCCTCATCCTTCTGGATATGGAAAGGTTTCTGAATGACAGGCAGCTCATCGTCCACGAAGAGGTGGGGGAATGAGTCCATACTGCGACATCATTTGCAGGGAGCGAAAGACAGAGAATTGCCGGAACGTGGCAACGGCGGAAACGGGAACCTGTTTGGCATTTTTCGTGATGGCAGGGTCATCACAATCAGCGACAGATAAGGAGGGTTTATGAAACAGCTTAAACTGGGGACGAAATTGCTCATCGGCGGCCTTTTGACCGTGGCCATTCCGATCATCGTGATCGGCGTCGTGGCCGTATATCAGTCGACGCAAAGTATCAACGAACTCGCAATGCGCGGCATGGACCATACCGCGAAGAGTCTGGCCGCAGGGATCAATACCGCCATGCACATGCAGAACGTCATGGTCAGAAACATCGCTTATCAAAACAGCATCATCAGCGCCGCCGAAAAGACGGCCAAGTACGGTGAGGAGAATAACAGCCGCAACGAAATCCTTCTTGCCCAGCAGTCGCTAACGAAAATAAGGAACGCCGAGGCGGAACATCTTTCGAACATCACGCTCGTCGGGAAGAATGGAATCGTCTATGCCTCGTCCGACAATGGAAAATTCAAGGGACTGGATCTTGCCGGCAGAGACTACCTCGAAGCTGCGTTCAAGGGAATCCCCAACGTCGGATCCGTCGTGCTCAACAGGGCAACAGGCGGGGTGATCTGCACGGCTGCATGCCCCATATATTCATCTACTGGGAAAGAGATCGCGGGAGCCGTCGTGATGGCCATAGAAATTAAATTCCTTACGGATATTATAAATGAAATCAGAGTCGGAAAATCGGGCTATGCCTATCTGGTCGATAAAAACGGCCTCTACGTCACCCATCCCGTGAAAGAAAACATTCTGAAGGTCAATGTCTCCCAGCTTAAAGGCGGGGAAAGCATAGCCAAACTGATAAAAGAAGGCAAAACAGGCATTGCCGAGTATGAACTTGAAGGCGTAAAGAAAGCAGGTGCTATCGCATCTGTACCCATCACCGGCTGGAGTATTGTGAATTCCATCCCTGTCGATGATCTATATGCATCTGCTTATCAAACCCGGAACGTGATCATTTCCATCGGCGTGATATTCCTGATCCTGGCTTTCGTCTTTTTCTTCTTCTTTGCCCGTAACGCCACCCGCCCCCTGATCGATGTCGTGGGCGCCGCTAAAAAGATCGCCGACGGCGATCTGGCTGTCGATGTGGCCTACGGGAATCGCCAGGACGAGATCGGCACGCTTGCCCGGGCGTTTACGCAGATGGTCAATTCTCTCAAGGATAAGGCTCAGATCGCACAAAAGATCGCCTCCGGCGACCTGACCGCCGAGGCGGCACCCCTCTCCGATGCGGATGCCCTGGGTAACGCCTTCTCGACGATGATGGCGACGCTCCGCCGGCAGATCCAGGAGATCATGGAGGGCGTCAATGTCCTGGCGTCATCGGGGAGTGAAATCATGGCTTCCGTGTCGCAATTGACCTCCGGCGCGGCCGAGACCTCGACGGCTGTTAGCGAAACCACGACCACCGTGGAAGAGGTCAAACAAACCACAGACGTGAGCTCGCAAAAGGCGAAACACGTCGCCGAACTCGGCCAGAAGTCCGTCGAGATCTCGCAGACAGGACTGAAATCCATCGAAGATACCATCAATGGCATGACCCGCATCAAGGAGCAGGTGGAATCCATCGCCGACATGGTTGTCCGGCTGAGCGAACAGAGCCAGGCGATCGGGGAGATCATCGCGACGGTGAACGACCTTGCGGAGCAGTCGAACCTGCTGGCCGTCAACGCCTCCATCGAAGCGGCCAAGGCCGGCGAGCAGGGAAAGGGGTTTGCCGTGGTCGCCCAGGAGATTCGGAGCCTGGCCGCGCAGTCGAAGCAGGCAACCACCCAGGTGCGCAATATCCTCTTCGACGTCCAGAAGGCGATCAGTTCGGCCGTCATGGCGACGGAGTTGGGGAGCAGGGCGGTCGAGGAGGGGGTGAAGCTCTCCACACAGGCAGGGGAAGCGATCGATGTCCTGGCCCAAAGCGTTACCGAGTCAACCAATGCCGCCATCCAGATTGCCGCATCGAGCCAGGAGCAACTCATCGGGATGGACCAGGTCGTCTCGGCCATGGAAAACATCCGGGAGGCCGCCTTGCAGATGGCCTCCAGCACGAAGCAGACCGAGAAATCCGCTCACGACCTCCACAACCTGGGCCAGCGGCTGCAGGGAATCGTGAAGTTCTACAAGGTGTGAGAGCTTCCTTTTTGTCATTCCCACGGAAGTGGGAATCCATAATGAGTTGAACGGTGATGACCATTTCGCAAAAGGTTTCAGCGTGACAATGAGGGGATAGAAAATGGCCGGGAAGAATGATGCTTTCATGAAAAGGCTCCTATCGACCTTCAAGGTCGAGGCGGATGAACACATAAAGAATATCACGGCGGGGCTGATCGATCTGGAAAAAGACCTGGAACCGCAGGTGAAAGCGGGGATTATTGAAACCGTCTTCCGTGAAGCCCACAGCCTGAAAGGGGCCGCCCGCGCCGTCAACCGGTCAGACATGGAGACCATCTGCCAGTCTCTCGAAAGTGTTTTTTCCGGTTTAAAACGCCGGGAAATCGACCTGACTCCCTCGCTATTCGACACCCTTCACCGGTCGGTGGACATGCTTAACGCATTCACCCTCTCACCGTCGGAGGAGGTCGTTGCTGATCCAGGTCAAATTTCAAGGATTACAGAAAAACTGGCAAAGGCGGCCATGGGCGAAAGCGGGGCAAAACAGGCGATCCCGAATGACCAGCCGGTCCCCCGGGATTACCCGCAGACTTCCGAACCGGAGACTTTTCCGCCCGGCCCGGAGCTCCCTGTCAGCGAAACCTATGAAACCGCTCGAACGCAGAAAAAAACAATGGCCGAGACGGTTCGCATCTCCATGGAGAAGCTGGATTCTCTTTTGAGACAAAGCGAGGAGTTGCTCTCCCTGAAGCTGATTGCCGACAGACATCTGGAGGAGTTACTCGATCTGGCCCATCTTTTCGGGCTTTGGGATAAGCAGTGGGCAAAGATATACCCGATCATCTGCGAGTACCGCCGCCTGCAGGAAAAAAGCGACAAGCTCCCCCTCTCCAAGCTCCTGGAGTTTGGCGAGCTGACCCATGACAACATGAAAATCCTGGAAAGCAGACTGGCGGAACTCCGGAGAAGATCCGACCACGATCGTTATGCCACAGGACTGATGGTGGATAATCTGCTCGGGGACGTGAAACAAATCCTGATGCTCCCCTTCTCGACACTGTTCGAGGCCTTCCCGAAACTTTTACGGGACCTGTCCCGCGACCAGGGGAAGGATGTGGAACTTTCGATCAGCGGGGGAGAAATCGAGATCGATCGCCGGATCATGGAAGAGATGCGCATCGTGTTCATCCATCTTCTCAGAAACGCGATCGACCACGGGATCGAAAAGCCCGAGTTGAGAAAGAAAAACGGGAAACCGCCTCGGGGAATGATCCAAATCGTTGTTTCCCGCGGCGAAGGCAACAGGGTGGAAATTCTCCTCTCCGATGACGGGGCAGGTATCGATCTGGAGGGCCTGAAAGGGGCCTCTCTCAAACGCGGGATCGTATCGCCGGAAGAGGCCCGGAAGCTGACCGAACAGGATGTTCTATCCCTCGTTTTCCAGTCCGGCGTTTCCACAAGCCCGATCATTACGGATATCTCCGGCCGGGGGCTCGGGCTGACCATTGTACGGGAGAAAATCGAAAAGCTCAGCGGGCGGGTATTGATCGAAACACACCGCCATAAGGGAACCACGATCAGAATGGCCATTCCGCTCACTGTCGCAACGTTCAGAGGGGTTCTTGTGACGGCCGCCGAACGCCTATTCATCATTCCCACAACGGATGTGGAAAGGACGGTCCGGATCAAACGGGAGGAAATCCGAACCGTTGAGAACCGGGACACCCTGTCTCTGGAAGGGATCGCGATCCCGCTTGTAAAACTCTCCGATGTTCTCGAACTTTCGGAAAGAAACGATGAGTCGCCCGTCATCACCATACTCATCCTGGAGTCCCAGGAGAAAAGGATCGGTTTCCGTGTCGATGAGATCCTGACCGAACAGGAAATTCTCATCAAGGGTATGAGCCGACCCCTTTCCCGGGTCAGGAATATCGCCGCGGCAACCATTCTCGGATCGGGAAAGGTCGTACCGGTTCTCAACGCATCCGACCTGGTTAAGTCGGCGGCGACTTCCGCGGTCCGTCTTGCAAAGCCGGCGGCGCCGCAGGCTGGGAGCGAGGCGGCAAAACAAACCATCCTCGTCGTGGAAGATTCCATCACTTCCAGAATGTTGTTGAAAAACATCCTCGAAACTTCCGGTTATTTAGTCAAGACCGCCGTGGACGGGATCGACGCCATTTCCCAGTTGAAAACGGATAAATTCGACGCCGTGGTTTCGGACGTGGACATGCCGAGGATGAACGGGTTTAACCTCACGGAAAAGATCCGGGGAGACAAAAAGCTGGCGGAACTCCCGGTGGTCCTTGTTACCGCGCTGGGGTCCCGCGAGGACCGAGAGAGGGGAATCGACGTGGGGGCAAACGCCTATATCGTGAAGAGCAATTTCGATCAGAGCAATCTGTTGGAGACGCTCAGGAGACTGATTTAAAACCTTGAGGAGCGGAAATGATCAAAGTTCTTATCGTTGATGATTCGCAGGTTGTGCGCGACTTTCTGACCTACATCCTCTCTTCCGACCCGGCCATCCGGATCATCGGAACGGCAGGCAACGGCGAGGAGGCCGTCCATGCGGTCCGGGATAAAAAACCCGACGTCATCACGATGGACGTGATCATGCCGAAGATGGACGGGTTGGAGGCCACACGCATCATCATGGAAACGACCCCCACGCCGATCGTGATCGTATCGGCGAGCTGGGACCCCAAGGAGGTGGAAAAGACCTTCCGGGCCATGGATGCCGGAGCGCTCGCTGTCATTAGAAAACCGGTCGGCGTGACCCATCCGAATTATACAAGGCTGGCGCAGGAACTCATCCAGACCGTAAAGCTGATGTCGGAAGTGAAGGTCGTCACGCGGCGGCCGCGGATCACATACAGGTCGCATATTCCCACCGTCTCCCCATTCGCCGCACCTTCTATGCCAATGGACGTGAAAGCGGTCGCAATCGGCGCTTCCACCGGCGGACCTCCGGCCATCCAGGCGATCCTGTCGGGCCTGCCTAAAGACTTTCCCGCCCCGCTGCTGATTGTCCAGCACATCGCGGCGGGGTTCGTCCAGGGCTTTGCAGACTGGTTAGCGAATTCTTCCGGGCTTCCGGTCATGGTTGCCGCTAACGGCGAGTATCCGCTGCCGGGGCGCGCCTATATTGCCCCTGATGATCTCCAGATGGGGGTGGACAACGGGGGTAAGATCATCCTCAGCAGCAGTGAGCCTGAAAACGGCCTGCGCCCGTCCGTTTCCCACCTCTTCCGCTCGATTGCCGGGGTTTTCGGGAAAAACTCGGTCGGTGTGCTCCTCACGGGCATGGGGAAAGATGGAGCTTCTGAATTGAAGCTGATGAAGGAAAAAGGGGCGGTGACCATCGCCCAGGACAGGGAGAGCTCCGTGGTTTATGGAATGCCGGGGGAAGCCGCAGCCATTAATGCGGCATCCTTTGTCCTTCCACCAGCAAAGATCGCAGAATTTCTTTCCGGGCTGCCGAGGGTAAAAACGAACAGGAGATGACCCCGCAGACGAAGAGAGGGACAAAAGAGTAACATCCCTTAGAAAACAGGATAGGTCAGAAGAGGCACTTATGGACAAGATCAAGATTCTCATCGCCGAAGACAGCATCACCCAGGCGATGCAATTGCAGCATATCCTTGAAGTGAATGGCTATGACGCAGCCATTGCCGCCAATGGCAGGGAGGCCCTTCAGTCCCTCGGCGCATCCAGGCCATCCATCGTCATCTCCGACATCGCCATGCCGGAGATGGACGGCTATGAACTCTGCCGGCAGATCAAATCCAGCGAGTCATACAGGGACATATCGGTGATCTTGCTGACGGCTCTATCTCAGCCGCAAGCGGTCATCTGGGCGCTGCAAAGCGGCGCCGACAAGTTCATCACCAAGCCCTATGACGAAAAACACCTCCTTTCCACCATCGAGCATCTTCTCCTGAACAAGGATCTGAAAAGCCCGCAGGAAATTATTCAAAAGGGCATATCCGTTTCCTACGAGGGCGAAACCTATCTGATCGCTTCAAACCGGCTGCAGATTCTCAACCTCCTGCTTTCCACATACGAAACGGCGATGGCAAAGAATTTCGACTTGATGGGGGCGCAGGATGAACTGAAGAGACTCAACAAGGAGCTCGAGGAAAGGGTCCAGAAGAGAACGGAAACCCTGCGTATCGAGGTTGCCGAGCGGAAGGCGGGCCAAGCCGCGCTGCTGGCGAAAAATGAAGAACTGAATGCGGTTACACAGCAACTCTGGCAGGCGGCGAAGCTGGCGACGATGGGGGAGCTTGCCTCCAGCATTGCCCACGAATTGAACAATCCGCTGGCTACCGTCAGTCTCCGGATCGAATCCCTGACGGCGCAGACATCCCCAGACGATCCGCGCCGGCGGGAGCTGGAAATCATCGGGCAGGAAGTTGAACGGATGGGGAATCTCGTGACCAATCTCCTCCAGTTCAGCCGCCGGAGTCAGAAGCAGATCTCTACGGTGGATATTCGCGAGGAAACTGAAAAGACCCTCGAACTCATTCATTACCACTTCCGCAAGAACAATATCCAGGTCATCAGGGAGTTTGCACCCGAGGTTCCGGGGATCCTCGCAGACCGCCAGCAATTAAGGCAGTTGTTTCTGAACCTGTTCACGAATGCGAGCGACGCCATGCCGAAGGGTGGAACGCTGACGATCCGCATATATGCTCAGGGATCAGGGGACAGGGATCATGGTTCAGGAAACAGGGTTCAGGAGTCAGGGGTAGCCCAGACCCCCGAACCCCGATCCCTCTCCGGGCCGGAGGCCGACCCCCGATCCCCGATCCCAAAGGCGAAGCCTTCGTGATTATCGAGATTGCCGACACGGGTACCGGCATACCGCCTGAGATCCTGCCCAAAGTCATGGAACCTTTCTATACTACTAAACCGGAGGGAAAGGGGACCGGGCTGGGGCTGGCCATTTGCCGGCGCATCGCGCAGGAACACCGGGGAACGATCGATATAACAAGCGAGGGGATCCCCGGAAAGGGGACGAAAGTCCGGATCACCTTGTCGTCAACGGATACGGGCAATTCCATCGGTTTAATGGAACCATGAAACGGATAAAAAAAGGGGACAGATTTGTCCCCCCTTTTCTTGCTTGTAATTTGGAGATAATTGTATAGTCCGCCGTCAAATTGCAACGAAAAGTGACGACAAGGACTACCATTTGATCTGTGACGACGTGTATTACTGGGCGCCATCGGGCCGGTCTGAGATCGAAGTTGATTTTCTGCTTGTTCGGGGGGCGAACCTTATCGCAGTCGAGGCAAAGTCCGGCAACATGTTCAGGACGGCCTCATCGAGGAGGAAATCCGGACCCAGTCATACGCTGTTCACTTTAGGATTGCAATCCTGTCGAAGCGGTGTTATGATGGGATCACAATCCGATAAGGAAGGAAAGATAAAACATGATCGATGATCTCTTCGCCCTCAGCCAATCATTTCTTCGTCTCCGGGACCGCTCTTTTCAGCGGTATTTCCTGAAAAGCCATCCCCTCAGCGGTCGCTTCTCCCTCATCGTCGGCCAGCGTGGCGTCGGAAAAACAACCGTAATAATTCAACACATATTGGCTACTTATCAGGATCCCTTTACTCCCAGGGCTTTATATGTCCAGACGGATCATTTTCGCGTTGCTTCTCGCTCCCTTTACGATATTGCGGAAGAATTTAACAACCTTGGCGGCGAGCTGCTCTGTCTGGATGAAGTCCACAAATATCCGGCCTGGTCAATCGAGCTCAAGAGCATTTATGATACCTTTCCGCGCTTGAAGATCATCGCTTCCGGCAGTTCCGCCCTTGATATTACCCGGGGCAGCCACGATCTGAGCAGGCGCGCCGTTGTCTATACGATGACGGGCATGTCCTTCCGAGAATTTATCAGCCTTTTGCATGGCCTGGAATTGCCCGTATTTTCAATGCAAGAAATCACGGAAAATCATCAGCGAGGCGCCGGGTTCGTTATCGACGCCCTGGATAAAAAGAATCTTAAAATCCTCAGTCTCTTCAAAACGTATTTACAGGTCGGTTATTACCCGTATTTCATGGAATATCAAGAACAGGATTCATTTTATCTTACCTTGGAACAGAACCTGAGAACTACCCTGGAGACGGATCTGATCGCCGCGCATAACTCTCTGAGTGGCGCCTCAATCAGGAAGATAAAAAAGTTGCTGGCTGCCATCGCCACGCAGACCCCTTTCACGCCGGATATGAAGAAACTGAAAGCAATGTTGGAAATTGGCGATGAACGAACCTTGAAACTCTATTTACAATATCTTGAGGAGGCGGGTCTGATTCTCATGGCCCCAAGAGGAAAGACAGGGTTTGGCGCGCTTCGAAAGCCGGAAAAGATCTATCTTAACAATCCGACTCTTATTCATGCCTTAGCCTTGCCGCAACAACCTGATCAGGGGTCTTTGCGGGAAACATTCTTTTTCAATATGATCGGTAACAGTTACCCCGTTTCCATTCCTCGCCGGGGTGACTTCCTGGTGGATGATCGCCTGATATTTGAGATCGGCGGGAAAAACAAGGATTTCCAGCTGATCAAGGATTTGCCGGACTCGTTTCTGGCTGTTGATGATATAGAAAGCGGATACGGCGCACGGATACCGTTGTGGTTGTTCGGTTTTCTCTATTAGGGGGATTTCTATAATATTTCAAACGAGGTGATTCCCGGAAAGGGAACAAAAGTCCGTATCACGCTGTCATCAGTGGATCCGGGCAATTCCATCGGTTTAATGGAACAATGAAGGGGAAGGGCAGATCATGAAAAATATCGCACAAAAAGACTCCAATTACAAAGTAGGCCGCATCCTGGTCGTGGACGATGAAGCCGAACTGATGAGCGCCCTTTGCGAGATGCTGGCCGGCCAGGGATATGAAACGATGGGATTCCTGACGGGCGCCGAAGCCTTGGCGGTTCTCAAGGAGCGGGAATTTGACCTCCTGTTGACCGATCTGATGATGCCCGGGATGGACGGGATTGAGCTCATCCGGGCCGTTCTCGAGATCGACCCCAATCTCATCGGCATCATCATGACGGGACACGGCACGGTGCAGACCGCCGTGGAAGCAATGAAGACCGGCGCCTTTGATTACATGCTGAAACCGTTCAAGCTCAACACCCTTCTGCCTCTGCTCACCCGCGCCATGCAGGTGCGCAATCTGCGGCTGGAAAACATGCAACTGAAGGAGACCGTAGCCATTCACGAACTGGGAAAGGCCATCTCCTTCTCCTCCGATCTGAACGCGATCCTCAACAAGATCGCCGACGCCGCGCTTCAGCAGTGCAGCGCCGATGAGGTATCCATCATGCTGCCGACGAAGAGCGGCAGAGAGCTTTACGTTGCGGTCGTCCGCGGCGTGCATACGGAAAATCTCGGGGAGCATGCGCCGATCGAGCAGGGCATCGCAGGATGGGTAGCCCGCAACCTCGAGTCCGTCGTATTTAAGGGAGAAGTCAATGATCCGCGCATGGCGCCGATCCGGCCGCGCAACGATATTCACATTGCCGTCTCCATGCCGATGCTGTCACAAAGCAAACTGGTCGGCGTGCTGAATGTCAACATCACGAAAAGCTACCGCCAATTCACGTTAGGACAGTTGAAGGCGCTGAGCATTCTGGTGAGCATCATCGCCCCCATCCTCGAAAACACGGCGCTGTATATCCAGATCCGCAAGGCCGAGGAAGAATACCGTTCCATCTTTGAAAACGCAATCGAGGGAATCTTCCAGCGATCGCCGGACGGACGGCTCATCTCCGCCAATCCCTCTTTCGCCCGCGTTTTCGGCTATAACTCCCCCGAAGACCTCATGGAGAACGTCACGGACTTTGTCCGTCAGATCTATGTCGACCCCGATCAGGGCGCCGAATTCGCCCGCCTGATCGATACCGAGGAGGAAATCCGAAACTTTGAATACCAGGCGCGCCGCAAAGATGGCTCTCCGGCATGGGTCTCGGTCAATGCGCACGCCGTTCGAGATGAAAAAGGCGTTTTGCTCTATTTTGAAGGAATGAGCGAAGATGTCACCGAGCGTAAGCTTTCCGAATCAAGGCTTAAACTGTCCAAAGAGATCCTCGAGACGCTGAACCGCACGAATGACATCCAGAAACTGATCAATGATATCCTCCATCTTTTAAAAGAACACATGGGCTTCGAGGCGATCGGCATCCGCCTGCGGGAGGGGGAAGATTACCCCTACTATGTGACCAACGGTTTTCCCGGCCATTTTCTGGAGGCCGAGAATTCCCTTTTCGCGCGCGACGTCGCCGGTGAGATCATCCGCGATTCAAAGGGAAATCCATATCTCGAAGGCCGGTGCGGCAACGTCCTGCGCGGCCGAGCTGATTCCTCCCTGCCTTTTTTCACGGAGAGTGGAAGCTTCTGGACGAACAGCACGACGAAACATCTGGCCGAGAAATCCGAGAAGGAGTATCAGGGCCGCATCAGAAACCGCTGCAATAGAGAGGGGTACGAGTCCCTGGCGCTGATTCCCTTGAGGTCGGACAGTGAAATCATCGGGCTTCTGCAGTTGTGCGATACGCGGCAGAATTTATTTACGCTTGATATGATCCGTTTTCTCGAGGGGATCGGTGCCAGTATCGGCATCGCGGTCTCCCGCAGACGTTCCGTGGAGGCGCTCCGGGAAAGCGAGGAGAAGTACCGCCTGCACTTTGAGAATGTGACGGACGTGATCTTTTCGATTGACCAGGAGCTGAGACTGCTCGATATCACCCCTTCCGTCGGGAGGATTATGGGGTACATGCCGGAGGAGCTGACCGGCAAACCGATTGGCGAGCTTAACGTTCTGGCGACGGATCATCTAAAAGAGGCCTATTCCGATATCCATCACGCGCTGGCGGGCAACAGCATCCTGGCAAAGGTGTATGAGTTGATCGCCAAAGACGGAACGCGGAAATTCTGCGAGGTCAGCGCCGCCCCCCTGCTTCACGACGGCAAGGCCGCGGCGCTCATCTGCGTCGCGCGGGACATCACCGAACGGAAACAGGCGGAGGAATGGCTGCTCCGGGAGCGCAGCATGGTCGATCGCATCATGAGAACGAGTCCGGCGGGAATCATCGTGGCCGCTCGTGACGGCCGAATCGTCTTTGCCAACAAACGGGCCGAGGAAATGACCGGACGCGCTTATGGTTCGCCGGAATGGCCGATCACCGACTTTGACGGCAACCCCTTTCCACAGGAGGAGCTGCCGTTCATGCAGGTGGTGTCCTCCGACAATCCCGTCTATGGAATACGGCATGCCGTTCTCTCCCCCGAAGGGCGGCGCGTATATCTCTCCATCAACGGCGCCCCGATCCATGACGAAAAGGGCAATATCAACGAGGTGGTGTTCTCCATCGACGACGTCACGGAGCAGCGCCGCGCTGAAGAAGAAATCAGCAAGACCGTTGGAAAGTTGAAGCGTGGCATCGACGATACCATCCGAGCGATGGCGATGATTGTTGAAGAGAAAGATCCTTATACCGCCGGTCACCAGGAGAGGGTCGCCAAATTATCCGTGGCGATCGCTCAGGATCTGAACCTTTCCGAAGAACAGATCAGCGGCATCCGGATGGCAGGAATGATCCATGATATAGGAAAGATAAGAGCCCCGGCGGAAATTCTCAGCAAGCCGACCCAACTGAGTCCTATCGAACTCGAACTGCTAAAAACTCACGCCGAAGTCGGTTATAGAATTCTGGAACCGATAGCGTTTCCTTATCCTGTCGCAAAAATCGCCTACCAGCACCACGAACGGATCAACGGCGCCGGATATCCGCAGGGGCTTAAAGGGGACGAGATTCTCATCGAGGCGCGGATTCTCGCCGTGGCCGACGTCGTGGAGGCCATGGCATCGCACCGTCCCTACCGTCCTGCCCGGGGAATCGATGCGGCCTTGGAAGAAATAGAGAAGAATAGAGGGGTCTTATACGACAATGCGGTTGCAGATGCCTGCCTGAGATTATTTCGGGAAAAGGGTTTTAAACTTGAGAATGTTTCGGGATATTCAGGATCTTGTGGAACGCGGCGTCTTGAGGAAAGACCCCTCCGGCGGCCGTAGCACGAGTTATCACCTGATCGAGAGAGGATAGCGCCACGTTTGAACCTGACCGATCCGGGCTATGATGTGATTGCCACCGCATACTCCGGTGAGGAGGCTTTAGACAAGCTCCGGGAGGTCTATCCCGATCTGGTGCGAACCCGTATCAAAATCAACAGCGGAACGAGAATATCCAAGGGGCAGGAGTCCTACTCCTGCCCCTTGATCTTGTTACCATTTGCGTTTTAAAACAGAAAGCGCTCAGTGTATCTTGGCTGGCGTGACTTTCTCCGTCGCGCCGACCTTGTTGCCGGCAACATGGCACTTATTACAATTGACCTCTTTGGTCAGATTGTGTGAAGGCCACGATTCCATCACCAGGTGTTTGACCGCCATTGGGACGACCATCTTCATTTCGGCGTCGCGCTGCACGCCCATTTCTGCGTCATGGCACCCCGCGCAGGTCACGTCCGCGTGGAGGGTTTTCATCGCCTTGTCCGCGTGGCAGTTTATACACTGCGTCTTGCCGCCCAGACGCGCGGCCTGTTCCGTGTTCTTGAGCAGTACATCGTGTATTTCGGTATGGCAGTCCGTGCAGAGTTGCATGGATTTATGCACGCCCCGTTTGACGGAGAGCTGCAACTCCTGCACCTGCGGATGACGGCGGATACCATCGCCATGTACGCCAATCGCGGGTTTGGATTTGTCGCCCTGGTAGTAGCCGGCATGGCACGCAGCGCAGACATCGTTGGATTTGGTCAGCGCGTCCTTGCCGATGAATTCATGCGAGGCGATGTTGACGGTCCAGTCCATCCCGGACTCGGTCATCGCGCCTTTGGCGGCATCGCTCTCTTTGTCGTACTTGGTCCACAGATCGATAACGCTGCCCGCCTGCTTTTGCTTGATCTGGGTTTTCCAGTGGCAGGCGCCGCAATTGGTCCGGATATGGCAGCGTCCGCAGTCCGCTTCGCTGCCGGCAAAGGTTTCGTCAAGGACATACACCTTGCCGTCCGTGCCCGTGACCTTTTTCTCGGTGCGCGGCTTGCCGTCCGCCTCGAACATCATGTCCTTGATCGTCGCGTGTTCGCTCTTCATAAATGCCGAATAGCGGGCATCCTTATGGCACGCGAGACAGGCAGCGCCATCGACGACGTAGAAATTGCGCGTCTTGGTCGTGTCCGTATTCTTGGCGCTAAAGCGCGCCCAACTACCGTACGTGCGCTTGGCATTGTGCGGCGGCGTCGGCTTCATCCCCGTATGGCAGGCCACACATTCGGCGTTGCCGTGTTTGCTCGCAGCGTAGGCGGCCTTGTCCACATAAAGCGGCACGCTTTCGCTGCCGACCTTCATGGTTAGGTTCTTGTTGCTGTGACAGGCAAAGCACCGGGCATTCGTTGATGGGGCGGCTGCTGTCGAATCGGGTATCATCATGATCGCACTGGCGGTCAGCGCGACGACCGGCAGCAGGGTAAAAAACAGGATCTTGGTCTTCATTTTGATGGATCTCCTTTCTTTAATATAGAAATGGATTGACCCCAAGTGAATCTCGTCATGTTGCTGTCGCCGGGACACTCCGAGATAGTCGGATAATCGTTATAGAATAGCTAAACAGGACAGCGACAGGGTGTCAGGGAATATCACTGCAGGGGCGGGCTAATTTTTTTCACCTCCTTTCAACCATGACCGGTTTGATATTTGATTCGGCGCACACAGAACCTGCTTTTTCGTTCGACATGGGCATTCTCCAAAACAGATACAATCAAAACGGCGCCATACGCATGAACATCGCTCTATTACAGCAATGAACATGCCATCGGATCGGATGTATATAGTTACCCAAAATCAAATCATTATAATAAGGGCGGATTCATGAGCCATTTTTAGTTGGCGAAATAACCATATAAGCATGGTGATTTCACCAAAGAAGCGCAACAAGGGACGCACGCAGCCGTTGATATCGGTCTCATCGATCTGTTGGGCGGCGAAAATGAAGACGCATTGTTGCGACAGAGACTGGCCGACAAAACACCGGACATTGACGGACAAAGCTTCCTGTATTATCCGTGTGATGGCTATCAACTAAGTTGGAATCCCTTTTCTCTGATGAGCATCAGACAAATGTCGACCGCAGCCGGATCATACAGGATGCCTCTGTTCTTCTCAATCTCTTGCAGAGCAGCATCCATTCCCAGAGCTGGACGATAAGGCCGGTGAGATGCCATCGCCTCCACGACATCGGCAACAGCGAGGATACGGGCCTCGATGAGAATCTCCTCACCCTTGAGTCCCCGGGGGTAGCCGGAACCGTCCATCCGTTCATGGTGCTGAAGGACAATCTCCGCCAGGGGCCAAGGGGATTCCACGTCTTTTAAAATATCATAGCCTAACCGGACATGTTCTCTGATCAGGGAAAGCTCGATGGCAGACAGCTTCGTAGGTTTGCTCAGAATCTCCGTGGGCAGGGTGATTTTGCCGATATCGTGGATGACCCCGGCCATGCGGAGACCTTCGATCTTCTCCGGTGGCAGGCCCATCTCCGTGGCCATTGTCCGGGCCAGGTCCGTCATCCGGCGCTGATGACCTGCGGTGTAAGGGTCTTTCATCTCCACGGCCATCACCAGCACCTGGATCGTTGTCTGCATCGCCCGCCGCAGTTGTTCCAGCGATTTCCGAAGCTGTTCCTCCGCCCGCTTACGTTCGGTGATATTTCGCATGACGCCGCGAAACCCGATCGGTTGACCGGATCTATTTCTTATCAGAGATATAGAGGACTCAATATATAGTTTGGTTCCATCTTTTCCAATAATCTC
>Ga0210056_1001889_pt1 | contig 17950 bp, 13 predicted proteins | sample CryGeyCG2014_080_2_FD_183965 | JGI IMG/M metagenome (GOLD analysis project Ga0210056, IMG submission 183965) | Groundwater microbial communities from aquifer - Crystal Geyser CG07_land_8/20/14_0.80 (SPAdes) (version 2) | ecosystem: Environmental > Aquatic > Deep subsurface > Groundwater | place... | reverse complement strand
AGGATGGGCTCCAATCCCATTCCCTTCAATATGGCACAAGCGGAAAGAGAAGACATTCTAACCACCGCAGTCTGATTGTCCGTCACGTTCACAGCATCAACCACACCCCGCAGAAGTTCACCCTTCTGGCGGACCACCTCAGGATCCGCCCCCCGCGGCGGGCCACACTCCGACGTCACTACAAAACCCCCTCCCGCCAATATCTTCTCTACCCGGGAATTCGTCTTCACAGTCTCAAGTCCTCCCTCACCCTTTTGCGCGGTCCGCCTTCACGCCCGGTGCGCCAATCTTTTACAGGCAGGATCTCCTCGTAACGCTCCATCTGACCGGATTCCTTAAGCCGGTCGACGATCAACTGCCAGGCGCAATCCGTCTCATTGTCAATCTCACACTTCCCGCCCGACGAACCGCCGCAGGGACCATTCAGCAGACTCTTTGAACAGCGGGCTATGGGACAGATCCCTCCCGTCATATCCAAAATGCAGTTGCCGCATCCCTGACAACGCTCGCTCCACACGCCCTGCTCGATGGTCACCCCCAGAAAGGTCGTGTTCACGGCAGGCAGGACCAGTTTCGTCTTATACGCCTCCGCCACATACTGAACACCGGCGCCGCAGGCCATGGATAAAATGACATCATATTCATCCGCAAACCCGCGGATCTGATCGATATACTCGTAATCACACTGGCGTTCCAGGGTATGCTCCCGGACTTCAAAGGTCTCCCCTTCCTTTTTCCAGTACAGGCGCAGCTCCGCACTTAGAACGCCCACTTCGCGCTCCCCCCCGACGCCGCAAACGGTCACGCACTCGTTGCACCCCAACACCAATACCCGCCGGCGGGAACCAAGCTTCTCCAATATCTCTTTAAAATCCTTACGATTCCCTACTATCATTCTTTCCTCCAAACCCGTTAGGCGTAAGGCGTTAAGCGTAAAGTGTTATTCCCCCCGCTTTACACCTCACGCTTCACGCTTCACGTTTTTATTCACAGGCGACGGGCCAAGCGACCGGATCCGCTCCGTCATCTCCCGCGCAAATTGGGCGAAAAGCTGACCCTGAGAGGCGCTCATATTGAACATCTCCACCCTGCCGCCGCCCAAACCCACCTCTTCTAACAGGCCTTTCACATATTCGACCCGTCGTCTTGCCCGCAGATTGCCGCGCAGGAAGTGACACTCGCCCTCCATGCATCCGGCCACATACACCCCGTCCACACCGCTCTCAAAGGCGCGCAGAATCAGCAGGACATCCACCCGGCCTGTACAGGGGAGCTTAACCACTTTCACATTGCTGGGATAACTCAATCTCATCGAACCTGCCAGGTCCGCAGCGCTGTAAGCTCAATGCTCACAACAAAATGCGATGATCGCCGGTTCAAAACCATGGGCTGCTCTATCTGACATGACCTTTTTTACCTCAACCTTCTACGGACTCGGCACGCCGCGCCCAAGGAGTTAGGAGTTAGGAGTTAGGAGGTTTTTACGCCTCACGCCTTACACTATACCCCTCACTTCTTATCCTCCCACCAGCGCCCCAACCTTCGCCTCCAACTGGCCTGTCGTAAAATGCATCAGGTCGATCGCCCGGGCAGGACACTCCGCCGCACAGGTGCCGCATCCCTTGCATTTAATGATGTCTATCTCCGCTTCGCCATGCACATTCACCACCGGCACTTCATAGGGGCATACGCGGACACAGGTCAGGCAAGCGGCGCAACGCTCCCCATCCACAACGGCCACGATGCCGCCCACCAGAAGATTCTCTTTGGAAAGGATGGTGCAGGCCCTCGCCACGGCGGCATAGGCCTGAGAAATACTTTCGCTGATCAATTTCGGTGCATGGGCTGATCCCGCAACATAGATTCCGTCGGAGGCAAAGTCCACGGGCCGAAGCTTCATGTGCGCCTCCAGGAAAAAGCCCTCGGCGGTGCGCGGCACTTTCAACAAATTGGCCAGCTCCTTGTTTTCCCGCGGGATGGATGCCGATGAAAGAACGATTAGATCGGGCTTCAGCGTCATCCTCTCCTTCAATATTTTATCCTCGAAGGAGAGCAGGAGGGTTTCTCCTTCTTTTTTTACCTCGGGACTCTCTTCGGGATCATACCGGACGAAGATGATCCCCTCCCTGCGGGCCTGGGTGTAGTATGTCTCTAAAAAACCGTAGGTGCGGACATCGCGGTAAAGGATGCGGATGTTCATCGCGGGATTGAGCTTTTTCAGCTTCAGGGCATTCTTTACCGCCGTGGCGCAGCAGGTGCGGCTGCACGAGGGGTGTTTCTCATTCCTCGATCCCACGCACTGGATCATCACCACCTCTTTCAGGTTGGCTGCATCTTCCCCCGCTTTATAGAGACGGTCTTCCAGCTCTAATTGAGTCAGAACACGCACATCTTCGCCGTAGAGGTATCCATCGGGTTTCTCCTCCTCGGCGCCGGTGGCCAGGATGGCTATGCCGTGTTGAATCTTCTGATAAACCATGGCGGGCGCCGTCATGACGCCGGTGGTAAAATTCCCCCTGACACCGCTAAAATCCACGACCAGACTGTTGAGCAGGAGATGGATCGAGGAATGGGATACCCTGTCAATCAGCTCCCGGAGAAAGGCCTGCACATCCCCTCCCTCAATAGTATAATGGAGATTAAGGAGATTTCCTCCAAGCCGGTCCTCCTTTTCCACAAGAAAGACCTCAAACCCCTGTTCGGCAAGACGGAGAGCCGCGGTCATGCCGGCCACACCGCCGCCGATAACAAGACCGCGCCGCACGACGGGCACTTCCGTTTCCGATAGGGATCGGTTTAAGCGGGCATTGGCCACGGCCATACGGACGAGCAATTTCGCCTTTTCCGTTGCTTCCGCCTTCCTGTGCATGTGCACCCAGGAACACTGGTCGCGGATATTGGCCATCTCGAAGAGAAACTTGTTCAAACCCGCTTCCCGGATCGTCTCGCGGAACATGGGCTCATGCGTCCGGGGAGAGCAGGAAGCCACGATAACGCGGTTCAAGCCGTGTTCCTTAACGGCGTTTTTGATCTTTTCCTGCGTATCCTGGGAGCAGGTGTAGAGATTCTCATCCGCATGGACAACATTGGGCAGGGTGCTTGCGTACTCCTTAACGGCGGGAACGTTTACCACCCCGCCGATGTTGATGCCGCAGTGGCAGATAAAAACGCCGATCCTGGCTTCCTCTTCCGGTTTCACCTCGCTTTCCGGCGGGTATTCCTTTTTTGTCGTCAGCGTCCCTCTCGCGGAAGCGATCATTTCCGCAGCGGCTGCGGCGGCGCCGCTTGCCTGGGCAACGGTCTCAGGAATGTCCTTCGGCGACTGAAAGGCGCCGCAGACATAGATCCCTTCCCGCGAGGTGGCAAGGGGAGTAAAGGTTTCCGTTTCACAGAATCCGAACCGGTTCAGATTGACCCCCAGCCTCGCTGCCATATCCCGGACGGACTTCGAAGTCGTCATCCCCAGGGAAAGAACGACAAGATCGAACTCTTCTTCGCTCGGCTTCCCTTCTTCGTTTAAAAAAGTGACGAGGAGATTGCCGGTTCCCTGTTTTTCCCGGACCTTGGAGATCATGCTCTTGACGAACCGGACATCATAGTCGGCCTTCGCCCGCTCATAATAGGCGTCGAATCCCTTTCCGTAGGCCCTGATATCCATGTTGAAAATAGTAGGCTTGACAAACGGGACATGCTCTTTGGCGATGATCGCCTCTTTTACTGCATACATGCAGCAGACGGACGAACAATAGTCGTTGCCGCATTTCACATCGCGGGAGCCGACGCATTGGATGAAGGCAATCCTTTCGGGAATAGCGCCATCGGAGGGGCGCAGCAGATGGCTCCGATGGGGGCCGGTCGCGCTTAAAATCCGCTCGAACTCAAGGCTGGTCATCACGTTGGGAAAAACGCCGTAGCCGAATTCAGGCCGCCTCTCCGCGGCAAACACCTCGAAGCCGGGCGCGAGGATGACGGTGCCTATGGATATCTTCTCTATGATTTCCCTGTCTCCATAATCGACGGCGCCGGCGAGACACGCCCTTTCGCAGAGGCCGCAACCAATGCAGGCGTCCCTGTCGATGAGAAAGATCTTGGGGATGGCCTGCGGGTAGCGGAGATAAACCGCCGCCCGTTTGCTCATTCCTTCGTTATAGCTGTCGATCGCGGTGACGGGGCAATGCTTGGCGCACTCGCCGCAGCCCGTGCATTTATCGGCGCGAATGTACCGGGGCCGGCGGACGACCGCAGCCTCGAAAGAACCTGGCGGGCCGGTGATTTCCTTTACCTCGGCATGGGTAATGACCCTGATATTCCGATGGCTGCCGGCGCCCACAAGTTTGGGCGACATGATGCACATGGCGCAATCGTTTGTCGGGAAGGTCTTGTCTAACTGGGACATCACCCCGCCGATGGTCGGTGAGTTGTCTATGAGATAGACAAAAAACCCCGATTCCGCCAAATCAAGCGAGGCTTGCATCCCTCCGATTCCGCCGCCCACAACCATTACGGCGCCGACTGGTTTGGCCGGATCCTTGTTGGTCGTCCTGTCGGATAACTCCATGAGTAAATTCCGTCCCTCCTTAAGAAGCTCCCCTCCGCTAACGGGCGGGGATGAAATGGCACTCACCATCATCCGCTTCTTACATATCGCGGATAATGACTTTCTTCCGAAGGATCGAAACCGATCCGCCCCTCCCCCACCAGAGAAACCAAATGAGGAAGGGTTTCCTTAAGGGAGAGGTTGAGCTTGTCGCTGATTTCCTTCGCGGTCATTGTCCCTGCTTCAAGAAATCCCATGATCCGGTTCTTGCACAGCTCCTCGCGAAGGGTCGTTTCCAGCGCCTCTCTGACCCTTTCGGGATCCGTGCGTTCACCGTAAACATTTTCCTTTTCCATCAGCTCCGGCGCTTTTCCCACCATCCAGCGGATCTTTTCGCCTTCGAGAGAGGCCCGAATCGCCCGCAACTTGCCCTCAATCTCTTCCGTTTTGGGAAAAGGCCCCAAGGAACGGATCTGTTCCGTGAACCCTCTGATCAGCTCGGCAAAACGCTGTCCTTCACCGGCGGAAACCCAGTCGAGCAGGAGTCTTTTCTCTCCGATGCCCTCATCGGCAAGGACTTTGCGCAAAAGGGTGATCTTTCTTTCCGCCTGGATGTTGCCGCTCAAGTAATGGCAATCGCCGGGATGACATCCGAGGATCATCACCCCGTCGAAACCGGCAAGAAAGGCGCGGGGGACAAAGGCAGGGTCGACCCTGCCGGAGCACATCACCCGAATGACGCGGGTGTTCGGGGGGTACTGGAAGCGCGAGATGCCGGCCAGGTCAGCGCCTGCGTATGCGCACCAGTTGCAAAGGAAGGAAAGGATCTTCGGCTCAAAGCTCATGGTTAAACCCGATTCACTCTCATCAATGGATAGTCGCTAAACTTTTTCCCTCATCCAATGCCTCTATCTGGGCGAATAATTCCTCGTCCGTAAAATGGCGGATTGTGACCGCCTGCTGCGGACAACTGGCGCTGCAGATGCCGCACCCCTTGCAGGAAGCGGCGATCGTTTCGGACTTTTTCCCCTTTTCCGTCTCCACAACGCGGATGGCATTGAAAGGGCAGAGGGATTCGCAGAGGCCGCAACCGAGACACCGGCTCTGATCTACGCAGGAAATAGTGGGAAGGATGCTGACGTAGCCCTTGGCGATGACGGCAGTGGCGCGCGCCACGGCGGCGCCGGCCTGGGCGATTGTCTCGCTGATGGTCTTGGGAAAATGGGCCATGCCGGCCAGAAAGATCCCGTCCGTGGCAAAATCCACCGGGCGCAGCTTCATATGGGCTTCGAGGAAGAACTTGTCGGCCGTCAGGGGAACCTTCAGCATCTTCGCCAGTTGGGTATTGTCATAGGGAATCACGGCGCTGGAAAGGACGACGAGATCGGGCGCAATGACCGTTTCCTCTCCGATCATGAGGTCTCTTACCTTGAGCTCCAGATTGCCGTTGTTTACGGAAAGTTCCGGTTTTGCCTCCGCTGCGTAGGGAACGAATTGGACCCCCCTTTCCCGGGCCAGTTTATAGTAACGTTCCATTAAGCCGTAGGTGCGGATGTCCCGGTAGAGGACTGTAACAGCCGTGCGGGGAGAAAGCTCTTTGAGCTTCAGGGCATTTTTTACGGCCACCAAACAACAGATCCGGCTGCAGTTGGGATGATCGGGATTGCGTGAGCCCACGCACTGGATCATGACCACGTGTTGATATTTTTCGATTTCTTCCGGATGGAGGGCAAGCCGTTCCGAAAGCTCGCTCTGTGTCACGACGCGGCTCTCCTTGCCGTAGAGATACTCGGCAGGCTGGCTTTCCCTGGCGCCCACGGCCACGATGACAACCCCATGTTCGTATTCCTCGTCTCTGCCGGCGGCGGAAATGACGCTGCGGAAGTTGCCCAAATAGCCGTCGACGCTTTTTATCTCTGCATCCGTAAAAACGGTGATCTCCGGCGTGGACAAAACCTCCCGGACGGTATCCCGCAGAAGCTCTTGAACATCCTTCCCTTCGAGGGTATGATAGATATGACGGAGGTTTCCGCCGAGCTCCTTTTCCTTTTCCACGAGCGCACTGGCGAATCCCTGACGCGCCATGCCCAAGGCGGCTTTCATCCCCGCCAGACCGCCGCCGATGACGAGGGCCTTTTTTGTTATCCCCAGCGTCGGTTCCTCGAGGGGTTGCAGCAGACGCGCCTTTGCCACCGCCATCCGGATCAGATCCTTTGCCTTTGCAGTAGCCTCTATGGGAAGCTGCATATGCACCCAGGAACATTGATCACGGATATTGGCCATCTCAAAGAGGTATTTGTTGAGACCGATTTCCCGGATCGTTTCCTGGAAGAGGGGTTCGTGGGTGCGCGGCGAGCAGGAGGCCACCACCACCCGGTTCAGATGATGCTCTTCAATGGCCTTCTTGATCTTCTCCTGCGTATCCTGTGAACAGGTGTAGAGATTTTCATCCACGACTGCCACGTCCGGCAGCCTGCGGGCATATTCTTTTACCTCCGGAACATTGACAATACCGCCGATATTGATTCCGCAATGGCATATAAAGACGCCGATCCGGGGCGTTTCTCCCGTCACATCTCGTTCCTGCGGGTACTCTTTCTGCCGGGTAAGCGTTCCCCGCACCTCGGAGAGGAAAGTGGATGCCGCTTCCGCTGCAGCGCCGGCCTGGACGACCGTTTCGGGGATGTCTTTGGGTCCTTGAAAGACGCCGCAGGCGAAAACGCCGTCCCTGGAGGTGTTTAAGGGGGAAAATCCATCGGTTTTGCAGAAACCGTAGTCGTTAAGAGAGATGCCGAGCATGCCGGCAAGGTCGAGGGCCTCCGGCGCTGGTTTCATGCCCACGGCAAGGACGACCAGATCAAACTCCTCTTCCCGCGGTTTGCCTTCGCCGTCTATGTAAACAATCACGAGGTTCCGGTTTTTCGGCCTCTCCGCAATGCGGGAAACCTGGGAATGGATGAAACGGACGCCGTAATCCTTCTTTGCCCTCTCGTAATAAAGATCGAAATCCTTGCCCTGGGCGCGGATATCCATATAAAAAATGGCGGACTCCGCGGCAGGGAGATGTTCTTTTGTAATAACCGCTTCCTTTATGGCGGACATGCAGCATACGGAGCTGCAGTAGTCGTTGTCCTTGTTCCGGGAACCGACGCACTGGAGAAAGGCGATCCTCTTCGGCCCGCTATGATCGGAAGGACGCGTCACATGGCCGCCGAACGGACCCGAGGCGCTCAGCATACGCTCAAACTCCATGCTCGTCACCACGTTGGGATAACGACCATATCCCAACTCCGGCGATAATTCAGGATTGTATAATGAATAACCCGGCGCCAGGATCACTGAACCGACGAGTATCTCCTCCTCGCGCACCGCCTCCTGATGATCTATCGCCCCCGCCTTGCAGACACGCACACATAAATGACACTCCGAACAGATGCCGCAGGCCAGACATCGCGACGCCTCCCTCTTCGCATCATCCTCCGTAAGCGCCAGCTCCACCTCCCGAAAATCACGCACCCGCTCGGAAACGGGAACCATAGGCATCGCCACCCGCGGCGATAAATCAACCTTCCCGGACGAAACGATTCGCTCTATCTCCTCATCCCCCAGATCAACCACCGGCAGCGGAACCTCCTCCCGCGCCGTAAGAAGATCAACCCCCCGCAAATAACGATCTATCGAAAGGGCGCCGCGCCTCCCATCCGCTATCGCCTCTATCAATATCCCGGGGCCGCGCTGGGCATCACCCCCGGCAAAGATGCCGGGTCTTCCCGTCGTCAGCGTCTTTGCATCAACGACAAAGGTGCCCCGAGCGCTCACCTCCAACCCATGACCCGCATCCAGAAAAGAAATCTCCGGGGCCTGCGCCACCGCCGCAATCATCGTATCCGCCGCGATCACAAACTCCGAACCGGGCACAGGAACGGGACGCCGCCGGCCGCTCTCATCCGGCTCGCCAAGCTCCATACGCTGACATTGGATACCCGCTACCCTGCCGTCCGTTACCTCCACCGCCACCGGGGCCGTTAGCAATTCCAATCGGACACCCTCGCGCTCGGCCTCCTCGATCTCCCAACTGCTGGCCGGCATCTCCTCCCGCGAACGACGATACACCATCGCCACCTCGCGGGCGCCCAATCTCACCGCCGTCCGCGCCGCATCCACCGCGGTGTTCCCACCCCCGATCACCACCACGCGCTCACCCACAGCCGGCAGGTTTTTCCCCCCTGTTGCAAGACTGACCGCCTGCAGAAAAGGAACCCCGTGATACACCCCCAGGGCATCCTCGCCCTCAATCCCCAGGCGCTGCGGTTCATGAGCCCCGATCGCCAGAAATACCGCCGCGTATCCCTCGGCAATAAGCCCGTTGATGTCCCGCACAGGCGTGTTCAACCTTATCTCCACACCCTCGGAAACGATCGCGTCTATCTCCCGCTGCAATACCTCCCGGGGCAGGCGGTAAGCGGGAATCCCCACCCGCATCATCCCTCCCGCCGCGGGCAACGACTCGAATACCGTAACCCCGTAGCCCATCCGCGCCAGGTGATGGGCGCAACTGAGTCCCGCAGGACCTGATCCCACCACGGCTATTTTGGCGGATGGACGATCCGTTATGCCATCGCCTGCACTGACCGCTTTTTCTGCAGAACCGCCATGCTCATATACCCAGTCCGCCGCAAAACGCTTCAACGCGCAGATCGCCACCGGAGAATCCAACTTCCCCCGACTGCACTCGCTCTCACAGGGATGCGTGCACACCCTCCCCACCGAGGCGGGAAAGGGATTGTACTCCTTGATGACCTCCAAAGCTTCCTCATAACGACCTTCCCGGATCAAGGCCAAATAGCCCTGTGCACTCGTCTCCGCAGGACAGGTCGCTTTGCACGGAGACGTGCCTCGCTTCGTCACTACAAAAGAATTGGGAACGGCCTGCGGATAGAGACGGTATATCGCCTTCCGGTTATCCAACCCCTCGTTAAACTCATTGGACAGTCCGATCGGGCATACCTCCACACAATCGGCGCAACCGGTGCACTTCGCTGTATTCACATATCGGGGATGGCGGCGCAACCGAGCCGTAAAACGGCCCGGATCGCCGGATAAGGAAAGAAGTTCGGAATTGGTGAGAATCTCGATATTCAGATGACGGCCCGCCTCTACGAGCTTCGGCGATACAATGCACATGGCGCAATCGTTCGTCGGAAACGTCTTGTCCAACTGAGCCATGCGACCGCCGATGGCAGCGGACTTCTCCAGTAGATAGACCTTTATACCTGAATTGGCAAGATCAAGAGAGGCCTGGATCCCCGCAATGCCTCCCCCGACGACCAACACGGCCCCTACTTTAGATTCCATGTTTTTCCTTTCGTGGACATATGCGTAAAGCAGAGTAAGCTTGCTTATCGACCCACTGGTTTTTCGCAATCAGTTATTCAATATTTTACAGCAATCCTTTATTTGACAGCAGTTTGATGGGATCGGTTAAATGGCGGCTGAGCCATTTTTTTACCTCCTTATGCCCCATGGCCAGGCCCATCAGTTCCGTAAAATAAAAGACGGGGATCTCGCCTCTCCCCTCTTGGGCCGGAAGACCTGCCTGCCTTGTATCCAGATTGGCGTGACACATGGTGCAGCCCGTAACGATGCAGTCAGCGCCCGCTTCCATGGCCATCGAGAGGATTCGTTGACTTAACTTGACAACGATGTCGGTCCGCGTCATCACGAGACTTGCCCCGCAGCAGTCTGTTTTATAGGACCAGGGCACGGCTTCGGCCCCCAGCATCTCCATGAGGCGATCCATATGTTCGGGATTCTCATAGTGCTCCACGCCGGTCAGGGTCGGGGGACGAACGGCAAGGCAACCGTAGTAACACGCGACCTTGAGACCCGTAAGGGGCTTTACAATCCTTGCCTTCAGTTCCTCGCGCATGGCGGCATCGCAAAAGAAATCGAGCGCGTAGCGAACGGATACCTTCCCTTCATAGGGAGAGGGAAGATACTCGGGATGTTCCTTCGCTTCCGCTTCCGCCGCCTTGAAACGGCTGTAACAGGCCACGCAGGGCACAACCATCTCCCGGTCGTGTTTCTCTGCGAGCCTTAAGTTCCGCACCGGAAGGGCGACAGCCAGCGCCTCATCGGTACAGTGGGCGGATGTGGAGCCGCAACAGGTCCAGTCTTCCAACTCGTGAAGACCGATATCGAGCAGCTTCGATACCCCCCTGAACGATTCGTCATATTCACGGGCCGTCCCGTGGAGGGAGCACCCGGGATAGTAGGTTACGTCCTTCACCTTGTCGCCCCTTTCTCGTAAGCATTGAAAATCTCTTTCACCTCTTTCCCCCCGGTAAAGCTCTGCGGCAACACCTTGATCTTCCCGCGACGGAACATCTGCCACCCCAAGCCTGCATCCTTCAGAAAATTCCTTGTCTTTAACTTGAAGCGGAGGATCAGGGACAGTTCATGGATCCGGCCCGCGCTCTTGATGCTGTCTAAGAAGGCTTTGTGAAAAACAGGGATCTCCTTCTCGCCGGCGTTCATTCCCGAATGAAGGGCCAAATGCCGTAAACTGTCCATGACTTTGGCAAAATCAATGTCGTTGGGGCAACGGACGCTGCAGGTATGGCAGGAGGCGCATATCCAAATGCTCCCGGAAGTCAGCACCTTCTCACGCCTTCCGTACTGGATCTGACGGATAACCTGGTTGGGAAGAATATCCATCGCGGAGACGACGGGACATCCCGCAGAACACTTCTGGCACTGGTAACAGGCCCGAATGTCCACCTTGCTCTCTTTGATGACTTCTTCAAGAAATGAATTCTCAAGCGGCATTGCCGGTTCGTTCATGCTCATCGGATTCCTCACTGGGGTGGATGGATTGCGATTTTATACTGCCACTCCCCCAAGAGCAGGGAGCAATAGTCATGTTTGCCGTAATATCTGCGGGACGAAAACATGTTCACTGGAACACACTGGCCGAATAGCTATAATAAAGCTCAGGCGCTTGTCAAGGGAAAACTGGATTATCCCCAGATAATTATCTTGACACACAAGCACCATTTTCATATAGTCTCGCCGTTAAAAAAAGCAGGTTCTAAAGGGGGGGAAAATCTTTTACTCTGATTCCCGGCTGCAACTGTAATGCCGCATCCCCTTATGTTTTTAGGGGGCGGGGGAGAGAACGTCTAAAATGACTGATGAAAATAATCATCCGGTACTCATTATCGGTGGTGGTATCTCCGGTATCGTATGCGCGTTGGAACTTTATCGTCTCGGAGTGCCGGTGACGCTCATAGAAAAAGAGGCGTCCCTGGGCGGGCTTGCTGCCCGCTTCTGCTGCAAGGCCTCGGAGGCATGTAACAAGTGCTTCGCCTGTGTTGTGGACAAGAAGCTGAAGGAGATCAGCGAGCAATCGCAAATTTCCCAATTAACCGGCGCCGAGATTACGGGAGTGGCAGGGGATCAGGGAAGCTATAAGGTTTCCCTCGCGAAGGCCGGCAAGGTGTCGGAACTTGAAGCGGCGGCCATTGTCGTCGCCGCGGGAATTGATCCCTACGAGGCTTCAGGGAAAGGCGAATACGGATACGGCGTCATCAAGAATGTCGTTACGGCGCGCGACCTTGAAGAAATGCTCCGTTTTCAGGGGAAGATTTACCGTCCTTCCGACGGCAAGCTGCCGCAAAATATCGCATTTATCCAATGTGTGGGAAGCCGTGACGAGTCGATAGGGAATCTGTACTGCTCTCAGGTCTGCTGCGCCTATGCCCTCCGTCTCATCCGGGCAATCAGGCATAAATATCCCGAGGTCAACGCCACATTCCTGTACATGGACATCCAGCCGGCCGGGGCATCCTTTCACGATTTCCTGAATGCCTGCCGGGAGGATAAGGGGATTCGTTTTATCCGCTCCCTTCCTTCCAGGGTCTATCATTCCCCGGTTACAGAGGATCTCCGGGTCCGATTGGCAGACACAGAGCGGGGCGAGGTCGTGGAGGAACCTTTCGACATGGTGGTGCTTTCCGTCGGCATGGTCCTGAAAAAAGAAGCGAAACCCCTGGCGAACCTTCTCGGTCTTGGTCTTAACGAGGAAGGTTTTCTGGCCAGCCCGGCGCCGGGAAACGGAATTTTCGTTACCGGCGCCTGCGCCGGACCCAAAGACATTGACCGGTCGATAACGCATGCAAAATCGACAGCCGCTTTGGTTCACAATTATTTGAATGGCAGGTAATCAATGTATCAGAAGGTTTACGAAAGCAAAGCCACTGCTCCGGCGCCTATTAACCTAAAACCGGAAGTGCTCATTATCGGAGGGGGAATAGTAGGCATCACCGTTGCCCGGGAACTGGCCCGGGAAGGGGTGCAGGTCGTTATTGCAGAGAAGGGGGAAACGCTGGGCGGCGGAGTTAGAGATTTGCACTTCTTTTACGACCGGCCTGCTGCTGTCCAGAAATGGCTGGGGGACTTGATCGAGGTTGTGGAGGGCGCGGGGAATATCACCGTCCTGAAAGGGGCGAAACTAAAACGCCTCGACGGTCAATTGGGCCGCTTTCAAGCGTTAATAAGGACGAGCGAAGGCAGGGAAAGAACCCTGTCGCCTTCCGCAGTGGTTGTCGCAACGGGCTGCATCACCAGGCCGGCCGAGGCGATGAGCGACGGAGGTAGATGTATCGGATCGTCCGAAATGGAGAAACTTCTTGCCGAAAGTCGCGACTTGCCTGTTGCCTGGAAGGGGCAGCCGGTGAAGACGGTAACCTTCATTCTTGATCGGACCGATGATGATATAAAGATCCATACGGTCAATGCGATCAAGCTGGCTGTAATCCTTCAGGAAAAGGGATGCCAGGTTGCCGTAGTCGCCAGGGATCTGAAAGTATCCGCCTCCGGAATGGAACTCCTGTATCGCCAGGCACGGGGAAAAGGGGTTCTTTTCTTCAAATATGACGAGCCGCCGGTGTTATCTCACTCAGGCGACGGGATCAGCGTTGAAATTCCGGATATGACCGTACTGCGCAAGGAGGAGCGAGAGACCGTTTCTCTTCTGTCCGACCTGGTTGTCATCGGGGAAACCTTTGCCGCCGATCCGGAGACTCAGGAGCTCTGTCGCGTGATGAAGCTTCGTACCGGCGCGGGCGGTGCGCTGATGGAGGACAACCCCCAGTTCCTGAGGGTCATGTCCAACCGACGCGGTATATTTCTGGCCGGGGCCTGCCGCTTTCCCCAGATCATTGCGGAATCCCTGAGCGAGGCGCATGCAGTCGTTCAGGAGGTGAAGGCCCTTCTTCACGGGGGGGTATATACCCCGGTAAATCCCGTTGCCGAGGTCGATCCCCCAAAATGCGCCGTCTGCTATACCTGCGTGCGGCTTTGTCCCCATGCCGCCATCGGCGTGGAACGGTACGGGGACCGAAATGTCTATTCCGCACCGGCTGAAAAGAACGGCGATACCCTTTGGCAGGCGGCCCGGGTTGACCCCGCCGCATGTTTCGGTTGCGGCATCTGTGTGGCTGAGTGTCCGGCCAGGGCCATAACGTTGTACCAGTAAAACTTTGATCCTTTCCTGCATAGGAATGGTTGGGGAAAGTCGGATATTCAGGGAGAGACCATGTCAACCTTCGAACCTAAAATTGTTGCCTTCTGCTGCGAGCAATCGGGGCTTCCCGCCGCGGAAATGGCGAAGACATTGAAATTGAAAATCCCCGACAATCTGGAGCTTGTTCCCGTACCCTGTTCCGGTCGCATCGAGACTCTTTATTTGCTGAAGGCCCTGGAAAGCGGCGCGGATGGCGTTGTGGTTTTTGCCTGTTATGAAGAGAATTGCCGGTACCTGCAGGGCAACGTGCGGCTCAAAGGCCGCGTCGGCTATGCGAAGCAGATCATGGCAAAAATCGGTCTGGAACAAGAGCGTCTGGAAATTTTCCACGTGGCGACAAACAGCGGCGTAAAATTTTCGGAGTTTCTTATGCAGAAAGCGGATCAATTGCGACTTTTGGGCCCGAACCTTGGTAAAATAGCGTGACCGTTTTCTCTCATTTTCATATTGAGGAGTGACCACAAGATGATTAAAGCCGAACAGAAACCTTTTGAAGAGATACTGGAATACCTGGCCCCGTACAATAAAATTCTGCTTTCGGGATGCGGCGCCTGTGTGACGGTATGTCATGCCGGCGGCGAAAAAGAGGGCGCCCTGCTGGCGTCCGCCCTCAGAATGGCCAGGCAAAAAACGGGGAAGCCTTTGGAGATTCTCGAATCTACGCCCGCCCGGCAGTGCGAACCGGAGTTTGCCCAGGAGCTGTCGGATACGATCGGCAGGGTCCAGGCGGTTCTGTCCGTTTCCTGCGGCGTCGGCGTGCAGACGCTTGCCCGCCATTTTCCGGCGACACAGATTTTCCCGGGGGTCAACACCTTATTTATGGGGGAAACCGTAGAGCACGGAGTTTGGGAAGAACGCTGCCAGGCCTGCGGCGACTGCATCCTGGAAAAAACGGCAGGCATTTGCCCGATTGCCCGCTGTGCCAAGCAACTGTTGAACGGTCCTTGCGGCGGTTCAGCGAACGGTAAATGTGAAATCAAACGCGAGACTGACTGCGCCTGGCAACTGATCTACGACCGCTCCAAGTCCCTGGGTCAACTACACCGGCTTACGGAAATCATTCCTGCCAAACAGTGGGGTGTGCAGTCAAGGGATAGCGGACCGAGAAGGATTGTAAGGGAGGATCTCAAGGTATGAAATCTGGCAGCAATTTAGAGAAAGTATTCGTGAATGGACATTTTGCCGTCACCGCCGAGCTGGGACCTCCCAAGAACAATGACGTGAGTGTAATCCAGCGCAAGGTGGACTTTCTGCGCGGTTATGTCGACGCGGTCAACATTACCGACAACCAGACTGCCATCGTGCGCATGTCCAGTATCGCTACGAGCGCCTTTGTCATTCAGATGGGAATGGAGCCGGTCATGCAGATGGTTACCCGCGACCGGAACCGGATCGCCATGCAGAGCGACCTGTTCGGCGCGACCGCGCTCGGCATCAAGAATATTGTCTGCCTCACCGGCGACCATCATACCTTCGGCAACCAGGTCAATGCAAAGAACGTCCATGATCTGGATTCCGTGCAGTTGATCAACTTGGTAAAAACGATGCGCGACGAGAAAACGCTGATGGGCGGAGAGGAAAAGTTTGAAGGCGACATCAAGCTGTTTATCGGCGGAGCGGCCAATCCCTTCGCTGATCCTTTTGAATTCCGGGCGCTGCGCACGGCAAAAAAGGCTGCGGCCGGCGTCGATTTCATCCAGACCCAGTGCATATACGATATGGAACGCTTCAAGGAGTGGATGAAAATGATAAGGGACCTGGGCGTCCATGAAAAAGTCCATATCATGGCAGGCATCACCCCCCTGAAATCAGCGGGTATGGCGCGGTACATGGCCAAGAACGTGGCGGGGATCACCATCCCGGATGCCATTATCGATCGCATGGCAAAAGCTGCCAAAGGTTCCGAAGAAGGCATCAAGATATGCGTAGAGCAGATTCAGGAAGTGAGAGAGATAGAAGGCGTTCACGGGGTCCACATCATGGCGATCGAATGGGAGCAAATGATAAGCAAGATCACGGAAATGGCCGGTCTGTTGCCACGTCCGAAAGTTGAATAGAATAGCGGCGTAAAAAGTTATTCAACCCCCTATGTGGATTTGAAGATGTTACAGTCCATTATTGAATTGGCAAATGATGGAATACTGGTCTTCAATGACCGCCTGGGGGTGGAATATGCAAACCGCGCGATCTTGCAGATCACCGGCTATGAGCACGTCCGGATACTGGAGATGACCGTAACCGATCTCCTTGGCAACGAAAGCCGGACTCTTCTCGAAGGCATATTTTCACATCCCGAGAAGTACGGTGAAAAAAACTGTACGGAGTTTCAGCTTCCAACCGCCTCCGGCGAGATCAGGAACGTAGAAATCTGTATCGCCCTTGCGCCGCCTCCCGATGGGGCCGACAGGGCCTATGCCTATGTTCGTGACATTACCGACGAGAAAAGAATCGGAAATGAACTCCGGGAGGCCAATGAATTTTTCGAGAATTTGATTTCCAGTTCGGTGGATGGAATCATCGCCGCCGACATGAGGGGGAATATTTTCATATTTAATCAGGGTGCGGAGAACCTCACCGGGTATACCGCGGAAGAGGTCATCGGTAAAGTCCACATCACCCAATTGTATCCCGAAGGCGTAGCCCGGGATATCATGCGGAATCTCCGCAGCCCGGACGACGGAGGCATAGGAAAGTTTAATCCCTCTCAACTCAATCTGGTCAGTAAAAACGGCGAAGAGATTCCCTTTCAACTTTCGGCATCGCTTATTTATGACAGCACGGGTAAAGAAATTGCCAGCGTGGGTATATTTACCGATTTAAGGCCTCGTCTGGATATGGAACGCAAGTTTCAGGAAACGCATCTGCAACTGATAAGCTCGGAAAAGCTTGCATCCCTCGGTAAACTTGCCGCAGGCATTGCCCATGAAATCAATAATCCACTCGGCGGGATACTTATTTATTCCAGCCTGATGATGGAAGATCTTGCAGAAGATGACCCGAAACGGCAGGACTTGGCCCGCATCGTACAAGAGGCAGGGCGCTGCAAAGAAATAGTGAAGAGCTTGCTGGAGTTTGCCCGCCAGAGCGAACCGAACATGGAGCCGGTAGATATAAACCGCGCAATTACCGAGGGGTTGTTCTTCCTGGAAAACCAGGCCTTTTTTCACAATATTCAGATCATCAATAAACTTGGTTCTTCACTCCCCTTTGCGCTTGGCAATGCCGGACAGCTTAAACAGGTCTTCATGAACATTATTGTCAATGCCGCAGAAGCCATGCACGGCAGCGGAACTTTAACCATTTCCACCTCTTTCAACCGGGAACGCAACAACATCACTATCGAATTCACGGATACCGGAGAAGGTATTCCGGAAGAAAACCTGACCCGGATATTTGACCCGTTTTTTACCACAAAAGATGTCGGCAAGGGAACGGGGTTGGGATTAAGCACCGCCTACGGCATCATAGAAGGTCACGGAAGCAAGATAGAGGTGAAAAGCAAGGTGGGTGTCGGCACGACTTTTACTATCTTACTTGCACCTTGCGCGGAAACACAACCGATCCTGGAAAATCGCCCATCAGAAGTTACCGGGTATGTACAAGGGAATCACAGTTTCAAGGGAGAGCCCAGCGTCTGCCTGAGCGCCGCTCTGCATTGATAAGGCTCTTTCCAAAGAGGTAAAAAAATGAGCATGAACGAACCGGCAATGCCGCTTAAGAATTCATTTCTTGAAGAAGTCATCAAAGAGAGCAAGGTGGACATTCGGGCCTGTTACCAGTGCCAGAAGTGTTCTGCGGGATGTCCCGTCGTCTCCGCGATGGATATT